>Ga0181526_10001274_pt1 | contig 24344 bp, 24 predicted proteins | sample PEATcosm2014_Bin_35_FD_119750 | JGI IMG/M metagenome (GOLD analysis project Ga0181526, IMG submission 119750) | Peatland microbial communities from MTU Mesocosm Facility, Houghton, MI, USA - PEATcosm2014_Bin06_30_metaG | ecosystem: Environmental > Terrestrial > Soil > Wetlands > Peat | place...
GTGCCGTCAAACGCCGGCCCAAGCCTTACCAGAAGCTAAATCGTCCTCGTCACATGATGAGAGAAATGCTGCACCGCAGCAAATACAGAAAAAATCGTGCCCTTAACTAAGCGCCATTCGGGTCAAGCCTGGAATTCGGAATTTTATTCATAATCAATACTGGCGGCTCTGTCCGCGCGGTCTTCCATCTGCCTTTTCGGCCTCAAGACGCTGTAAATCAACATGTTAAAAACCAAGTTCCTTAACCAAATGGCATTCTGGATCGACCCCTACCCGATTCATTAGCGACATGCTCAAGAGTTCACTCAAAGGGTGAAAGTTTCGGAAGCACGAGTTCCGCCGGCGGGACGCCGACGGATGCGACCGAGACGGTCGCGCTCCCAAAAAGTCGCTAATGATTCGGGACCCCTATGGCTGCTTTTGGTGGACAATGGCCGAGATCGTGGCTTTAATCCACGCGAGTTCAAATTGAGACAACACGCTTTTTCCATGAATCAACCGCAGCGAAAAATCGCATGGGCCATTTGGGCCGTATGGGGTGGACTGGGCGTCATCGTGCTCGGCATCCTGGCGGTTTCTGTCACGACACAATTCAAAGGCAGGCCGCTGCCGGTCTATGCCACTTTGCCCGGCTTCACGTTGACCAATCAGAATGGCCAAACGGTGACACTGGCCGATTTTCGCGGGACGATTTGGATTGCCGACGCCATTTTCACCCGCTGTCCGGGCCAATGCCTGGCCATGTCCGCGCACATGAAGGAGATTCAAGATGCCTTGCCGTCCGGCCTGCCCGTCCAGCTTGTTTCTTTCACCACCGACCCCGCTTTTGATCAACCGGCGGTTTTGAAAAAATACGCCGAACGCTTCGGGGCCAGGGACAATCGCTGGTCATTCCTGACCGGCGACAAAAGCGCGCTGCACAGCGTGGAAGTCGAGGGCCTCAAACTCTCCGTCTTGGACAAGCCCGCCGCCGAACAGGACAGCGCCAACGACCTTTTCATCCACAGCGAAAAATTTGTCCTGCTCGACAAGCTCGGCCGGGTTCGGGGCTATTACGACGGCCAAACCGCGTCGGCTGTGGCGGCAGTGATGGCCGCGGCCCGAACCCTGGCGCGCGAATGAACCACGGTCCCTCAAACCCATGACACTGCACGATTTGCCCGCTGTCAACGGTACGCTCAACGGTTTGAGCGCCGTCTTCCTTTCCGCCGGTTACGTTTTCATCAAGAAGAAAAACAAGCGCGCCCATCGCAATTGCATGATCAGCGCCTTTGCCACCTCGGTTGTTTTCTTGATCTGCTATCTGATCTACCACATTTTCGTGCATCATGTGACGCGCTTCCAAAACCCGGCCTGGTTTCGCCCGATTTATCTGGGCATCCTGCTGACCCACACCGTGCTGGCCGTGGTCATTGTGCCGTTGGTGCTGATGACATTGAATCGCGCGTTCAAGGAGCGCTTTGAGTTGCACAAAAAAATCGCCCGTTGGACCTGGCCGCTGTGGATGTACGTATCCGTCACTGGCGTGGTGGTCTATCTGATCCTTTACCAAATCTTCCCGCAACCGCAATGAAGCATCAGAGCAAAGGAGCGAAAGCTAATTGCGGTTACAGTTTATTCTTGGCCGCCGCACGACGGTTTCGGCTTGTTCATCGGAACAGATTAAGATATGTTGAGAACGTGAAAACGTTGACTGTTGGAGAAGCTCAGGGGCAACTGGCGGAATTGATTGCCGAGGCCCATCAGGGAGCGGTTATCGTCCTAACCGACGGCGAGAAGCAGGTCTGGCTCGACACGCACAAGCCGCTGGACTTGGAGACGGACAACCCGGAACTCGAGGCGGAATTGCTCAAGGGCCTGGAGGGGCCGTTTACACCCTATTCGTCGCAAGAGATGCGATCCATCGGCGAACGCATCATCAAGGGAAAACGCGGTAAATGAGCCGGGCCATTCAGAAGGCTCCGGCTTTCACGGCGGATTTTGAAAACTTGTTTGCCTGGTATGTTGACAAGGCGGAGGTGGAAGTGGCCTGGCGATTCCAAACGGCATTGGACAATTCCCTGATGAAGCTTTCGATTCGCCCTGATTTGGGCCGGCCCCGCCATTTCCGTCATCGCGATTTGTCCGGATTGCGCTCGTTTCCGGTGGAGCATCCCTTTGAGAAACTTTTGATTTTTTATCGCGCAAGCGATGAAGTTCTGGACGCCGTCCGTCTGATGCATGGTGCCCGAAACCTTCCGCGCCGATTGCGCGAGTCACCTTCTTAACGAATTCGAGTTTCGGCGCTTCTTTTTGGCCGGGGCGTCGGCGAGGGCGCGGCAGCGTTCGGACACCCAGGCCAGATTCTCCAGAAATTCCCCGCGCTTTTTTTCGCTCCATTTCGCCAGCACCGCGGCTTGGAGCGCGACGGCAATTTTCCGCGCGCGGCGGTATTGCCCGCGGCCGGCGGGAAGGAGGCGCAGGCGGTTGGCGCGGCGGTCCCTCTCGTGAGGCGCGCGCGCGATCCAGCCGCAGCGCTCCATCCGTTCCACCAGCGCGCCGACGGTATTTGGGTCGCTGGCAATGAGCCGGGTCAAATCGCTCTGCGTCAATCCCCCCGGCTCATGCTCGGACAAGGTGCGCAAGGCGGTGAATTGGTCGGGGGTCAACCCGCTGCGCGCCAGGCGGCGTCGAAAAGTCTGGTTCAAACTGTACCAGGCGTGGCGCAGGAGGATGGGCAGCCGCCGCCGTCCGGGCGCGTCGATGGGCAATGCGGCGGAAACAGAAGCGTTTTTTTTGGCGGCCATGGGCGGTTTGGAAAATAGTACGTGTAAGTATTATTAATGTTGCATGTCGCGCAAAGATGTAGAATAATATCCGCGTGCTTTAAAGACAATAATTGTGTGGAAGGTCCGCGCATTTGATTAATTTATGAAATTGAAAATACCGGTTGTTTTGAGCCTTCTCGGTCTTTTCCTCCCGAATCTCAAGGCCGCCCCCGCCGCCGCGACCGGCTGGTTGAATTGGCGCGGGCCGAATCAAAACGGCGTCTCGGCGGAAAAGAATCTGCCTGACACGCTCGATGCCGCCAAGCCCCTCTGGACGGCCGATTTCCCCGGCATGTCCACCGCCGTGGCGGCCAACGGCAAGATTTACATCATGGGTTACCTGGGGGAAGGGCCGGATTTGTCGGAGGGTGTGGCTTGTTTCGACGCCGACACCGGGAAAAAATTGTGGGAAAAGCTCTACCTGGATTTCCTGAGCGACACGATTTATCTGCGCTATGCCACCTCCAGCCCGACGCTGGATGCCGGGACCGGCAATGTTTACATCCAGGACACGCAGGGAATTTTCGCGGGCTTCACCGCCGACGGCAAACCGCTTTGGGAACATTCATTGATGGAAGAATATGGCCGCCTGACTTTTCCCAATGGCCGCACCGCCTCGCCGGTCATTGATCAAGACCTGGTCATCACCCGCGGCATAACCGCCAACTGGGGCGGACAAGGGCCGGCCGCGGACCGTTTTTATGCGTTCGATAAAAAGACCGGGGAAGCTGTCTGGTCCTCAACTCCGGGAGGCCGTCCCAAGGACAATTCGTATTCGCATCCCGTTCTGGCCTGGTTGGATGGCCGGCGGGTCTTCTACGCGGCCACGGGCGACGGGGCCGTCGTCTGCGTCAATGTCGGCAACGGCAATCCGATTTTCCAGATTCCGATTTTCAAGGCCGGCATCAACTCGTCGCTCTTGCTGCACAACAACGATGAAATCATTGCCATTTACGGGACGCCCTACGAACCGGGGCAGATGCTCGGCCTCAAAATTCCCCACGTCACGCCCGCGAATTCATCCGCGCCCGTCATCGTGCAACGCGCCGACGTGGAATTGTGGAACAATGAAATCCGCACCTCCACCAGTTCCCCCATTTTGGTGGGCGACCGTGTTTATGTCACCAGCGAAATCGGTTACCTGGTGGCGGTGGATGCGTTGACCGGAAAGGTGCTCTGGAAATTGAAGCTCGGCATCGAACAGCGTAATTCCTCCCCGCTCTACGCCGACGGGAAAATCTATGCGCCGATTTTGAACGATCCCGGCATGTCGGCCGCCGTGGGCGACGAGAGCGCCGCGGGCGGGCACGGCGCGCTCTACGTCATCAAACCCGGCGACGACGAGGGCGCGGTTCTTTCGCATATCGTGCTGGAAGGCCGTTGTTATGGAACCCCGACCGCTTACAACGGCCGCATCTACATGCAAACGACCAAAAAGCTCTACTGCTTCGGCAACAGCGCGCCCGCGTCCGCCGCCCATCAGACCGCCGACGCGTTGCCGGACGAGAAATGGCCTGCGGCCGGTCCCGCCCATGAACTGCAGGTGAGGCCGTCCGAACTGTTATTGCAACCCGGGGACACAGTCTCCTTCCATGTGCGGTCGCTGGACGCCAACGGCCTGCCGGTCAGGGAAATCGATGATCCGAAATCCGTTCATTGGACTTCTTACATCCCGCCGACCGCCAAAGTGAAAGCCGCCATGAAAGCCTCGTTCAACGACGAGGGCAAACTGGTGGCCGCGCCGGACAAAATTCTTTCCGCCGGCGCTTTCGAAGCCAACGCCGACGGTTTGAAAGGCTACATTCGCGGGCGGATTTTGCCCGGCCTCCCCATCCTGCAGGATTTTGAAAGTTTCAACCTGACTGAGACGACCACCAATTCCGTCGAGCCGCCCGCGAAATTCGCCTACCCGCCCCTGCCGTGGATCGGCGCGCGTTTTAAATTCGACGTCCGCGAGAAGGACGGGACAAAGTGCCTTGTCAAGACGATTGACAATCCATTTTTCCAGCGCGCCACGGTTTTTATGGGCTCGCCCGACCTGAAAAACTACACCATTGAAGCCGACGTCATGAGCGATGGCAACAAGCGGAAAATGTCCACCGTGGGCGTGATCAACCAGCGCTATCGCGTTTCGCTTAAGGGCAACGAACAAGTCCTTGAGATCACCTCCAACGAGCAACTGCTCGACGTGATCGCGCCTTTTCATTGGGCGCCGAACGAGTGGTATCGTTTGAAAGCGCGGGTGGACGTGGCGGCGGACGGCTCCGGGGTGGTGCGCGGCAAAGCATGGAAACGGGGCGACAGCGAACCGGCGGCCTGGGTCATCGAAGCGCCGTTGAAAAACGCCAACGCCAACGGCTGTCCCGGCCTCTTCGCCTTCTCCCCGCAAAACATGCGCGTCTATATTGATAACATTGCCGTGACAGGGAATTGAATCCTGTTATGTTTTACGTCTCATGCCAACAATACTGTTCCTCTCCGGCTGGCGATTTTTCTTTTACGCCGACGAACGTGGCGAACCGGTTCATATTCATGTCCGCAAGGCGGAGATGGACTGCAAGTATTGGCTGGATGTTGAGAATTACGAAATCCGCGAAGCGTTTTCGTACAACATGGCTCCCAAAGATTATCGCCAAGTCCGAAAGATTATCTTTGAACACTTCGACTACATTGTCGCCGAGTGGCAAAAATTTCATGGAGGCAAATCGTGAAACATCATGACGTCCAACAGATAGACTTCGAAGGGCCAAACATGCTTCTTACGGTCGATGGCCAGGTTTACCGCGTTGATCTGCCCTCGGTCTCGGCCCGACTAGCCACTGCCAAAGACTCCGCTCGTCTCTCTTACAGCATTTCACCTTCGGGTTATGGCGTCCATTGGCCTGTCATCGACGAGGATTTAACAATCGATGGTCTGATCGCATCGGCACTCCCGGTACAGGCGAAATCCGAAGAAACGCCGCTTTTGCTGAAGGACCAGCCGCCTCAGCAGGTTTCATTGCTGCGTGAGCATCTCCGCCGCGTTATACATCATGTTCAGAAAACCCGCGATCGATTCTGTGATTTGACGGTTGAGGGATTGAACACGATGCCGATTCCATTTTTTGGAGACATCGAAGAGGCCGAGATTTTGACCGCTGGCGTAAATCCTGCCGCGAGTGAGTTTAATAAAAACCGAAAGTGGCCGAAAATGGAAGCGACTCCGGAGTTTTTGGAGGCAAGGCTCAGAAATTACTTTCGTTCAGTGGATCCCGCGCCTCATCAGTGGTTTGCGCCTTGGGAAGAAACCCTCAAGATGCTCAACGGTCGTTCCTATAAGAGCCATGCGGCCCACTTGGATTTGTCTCCGCGAGCTACAATCCGGATGGCCGCTCTTCCATGTGAAAAGTTTTTAGAAATGCTCGAATTCGATTTGCCGATCTTCTTCGAAACACTCTTGCTTTGCAGGTCGGCAAAAGTGCTCTTGGTGGCTGGCGCGGTAACCAAAGCGTTTTATTTTAATGAATTTTTGCGAGAGCACTCTCCTCAATTTGGCTATGAGCTTCGAGGGGAATTTCAGAGGCGGCTCGGCGGGCGGATGGCCTGCCGTCATGATTTGGTATCCAAGGACGGACATTTTCATCTGCCAGTTTTCTTTTTTAGTCGCGGGCCGGCTTTTCGTGATGACTTGCCCCAACTCGTCTCTACAGTGCGCAAGGATATTTGCAATTGCCTCAGTAATTTATGAAATCGAACCATGTGTATCTCTCCAGCGTAGTTGCCATGACGTTGGCAGCAGGCGGTCTCACGTCGCAAGCGGCCGACTGGCCGCGCTGGGGCGGGCCTGATCCGGGCCGCAACATGTACTCCGCCACCGAAACGGATTTGCCGGATCATTTCACCACCAGCACCAATGGGCATATCGATCTCAAACCCGGCACGGAGGAGGTCGATGTCAACAATGTTCCCAACGTGAAATGGGCCGTCAAAGTCGGCTCGCAAAGCTACGGCAACGTTGTCGTCGCCGGCGGGAAGGTTTTTATCGGCACCAATAACGAGAACCCGCGCGATCCGCAGCACCAGGGCGACCGCAGCATCCTGATGTGTTTCGATGAAAAGACCGGCGCTTTTCTCTGGCAACTCGTCGTTCCCAAACTGGCGTCGGGCAAAGTCAACGATTGGGAAAATCTCGGCCTGCTCTCTTCCCCGAACGTCGAAGGCAACCGCGTCTATATCGTGACCAGCCGTTGTGAAGTCATGTGCCTGAGCACGGATGGCATGGCCGCCGGCAATCAGGGGCCTTTCATGGACGAGGCGCAATACGTCGCCGGCCCGGGCAATCCCCCCGCCAAAATCGGCCCGCATGACGCCGACATTATATGGAAATACGACATGATGGATGAACTGGGCGTCTTTCCGCACAACGCCTCCAATTGTTCGCTCCTCATTGTGGGCGATTTGATTTATGCCTGCACCTCCAACGGCCAGGACTGGACCCACGTCAACATCCCTTCCCCCAATGCCCCCAGCCTGATCGCGCTCGACAAGCGCACCGGTAAACTCATGGGCGAAGACAACGCCGGCATTGGCCCGCGCATCTTCCACGGCCAATGGAGTTCCCCCTCCATGGGCGAGGTCAACGGCCGCAAGCTCATTTTCTTCGGCGGCGGCGACGGGATTTGCTACGCTTTTGCCGCCGAACCGCAAAAAGGCGATGGCTCGTCCATTGTCCCCGTCGTGCCCGGCCCGCCCATCAACCGCTTCGAAGACAAGGACACCATGTATCTCAAAAAAGTGTGGTGGTTCGATTGCAACCCCCCCGGGCGCCGCGCCAGCGATGCCTTGCACAAATACCCGGCCCCGGACGGCCCCAGCGAAGTCAACGCCACGCCTGTCTTTTGGAAAAACCGCCTCTATGTCGCGGTCGGCCAGGACCCCGAACACGGCGAGGGCGTCGGCATCCTTAATTGTATTGACGCTACCAAAACCGGCGACGTCACCAAATCGGGCAAGATTTGGAGTTACGACAAAATCCACCGCAGCCTCTCGACCGTGTCCATCGCGCCCAACGGCTTGTTGTTCATCGGCGACTTTTCCGGCTTCGTTCACTGCCTGGACGCCGAGTCGGGCAAAGTTTATTGGGTGCATGACATGAAGGCGCATATCTGGGGCTCGACCCTGGCCGCCGATGGCAAGGTCTATTGCGGCGATGAAGACGGCGATCTGGTTGTTTTCGCCGCGAAAAAGGAGAAGCAGATTCTGAGCGACACGAATTTGGGCGGCCCGGTTTATTCGACGCCGGTGGCGGCCAACGGCGTGCTCTACGTCCATTCCAACACGCATTTGTTCGCCTTTTACGATTCGGAACACAAGCGCATGGCGGGCGATGAGAAACCGAGGATTGAACTTGAGCTGGGCAAACCCGGCGCGAACCAACAATGAAAAAACTCCTTTTATTTCTTCTTGTCGTGCTGGTTTACGCGGCGCACCAGGACGCGTGGAACTGGCGCAAAGCCGACCCCATGATTTTCGGCTTTCTCCCCGTCGGCCTGGCTTATCACGCGGCCTACTCCATTGCCGCCGCCGTCATGATGGCCGTTCTGGTCAAGCTTGCCTGGCCGGAAGGCCTGGATAAGCACGAAACAGCTTCGCCCGAACCCCCGCACACTCATCCATGATTCCGGTCGTTGTCATCCTGGTTTACCTCGCCGTCATTGCGGTCATTGGCAGCATGGCTTGGCGCCGGGCGAAGGAAAACACGGAGGATTTCTTCCTGGCCAACCGTTCCATCGGCCCGATTTTTTTCTTCTTGTCCATCTTTGCCACCAACATGACGGCGTTCGCCATCCTGGGCAGTTCGGGGCAGTCCTACCGCCAGGGCATTGGCATTTACGGCTTGATGGCTTCCTCGTCCTCCTTTGTCATTCCCCTCACACTTTTTTTCATCGGCACGCGCCTGTGGGCGATTGGCAAAAAATTCGGCCACCAGACCCAGGTGTCATTCTTTCGCGATCGCTGGGAATGCAACCACATCGGCACCGTTATTTTTGCGCTGAGCGCGGCCATGCTGGTCCCCTATATGATTATCAGCATCATGGGCGGCGGTACCGTCCTGGCCGACATCTCCGCTTCTCCTGAAACCCATCAACCGCTTATCCCTTATGCCTGGGGTTGTGCCATTGTCGCCATTGTCGTCACGCTCAACGTCTTTCTCGGCGGGATGCGCGGCACGGTCTGGGTGAATATTCTGCAAACGACCCTCTTCCTCTGTTTCGGAGCGGTCGCCCTCGCCGTCATCAGTCATGCCCTTCCCCTTGGGTTCGGTGATTACATGCAGAAACTGGCTGCGGACCCGAAAACCCGCTTTCTAGTCACGCGCGAAAAGATGCCCCCGCAGACTTTCTGGAGTTATACCTTGATCCCTCTTTCCTCGATCATGTTTCCGCACATGGCGATCATGTGTTTTTCCGCCCGGCGCGTTTCCGCGTTTAAACAGACAGTTGTGCTCTATCCCCTTGCCATCATGGCCATCTGGCTGCCGTGCGTGTTTCTTGGCGTGCTCGGCTTTGCCGCGCTGGGCAGGATTCCCGATCCCGACGGCGTCCTGCTGCGCATGTTGCAAACCTACGCGCCAGTGTGGCTGGCCGGGATTTTGGGCGCCGGCATCATCTCGGCCGTGATGGGTTCGGACGCGCACCAGGTGCTGGCCTTGAGCACGATGTTCACCAAGGACGTCTTCGCCCATTATGGCGGACATGAGAAATTCGGCGAACGCCGCTCCGTTCATTTTGCGCGCGGCTTCATTGTGGTCATCACGGTCATCGCCTGGCTGATCGCGCTGGCGCTGAAGGAAAAGCAGGGGATATTCGAGATTGCGGTCCGTTACGCCTTTTCCGGCTTCGCGGCCATGTCGCCGGTCATGGTGGCGGCGCTCTTCTGGAAACGCAGCACCAAATGGGGCGCGTTGGCGGCGACAGTTTTTGTTGCGGCCAGTCTCGTCGCCACGGGCTTTCTACAGGGAAAACCTGCGCCGCCGGCGCCGCCGTCAGCCGCCGCCAAGCCTTCTACGAACACTCTCGCAACCGCCGCGGTCCCCACCAACACCGCGTCAAATATCGCCGCGACAAACGCGCCCGCGGCCAAGCCAGCCACCGCCGCTCCCGCCGCCACAAAGCCGAAGGAAGACATCATTTGGCAAATCGGAGAGGGTGCTGACGCCATCAAGGTTCTCTCCCGCGCTCCCAACGGCGATGTCCGTTTCCTCAACGGCTACATGACCGTTTTTCCGATGGTGCTCGGTTCGATCCTCTGCGTCATTTTCTTTTCACTCGTCACACCGCCGCCAAGCAAGCCGACCATCGCCAAATACTTCGACGCATGATTGTTTCCGGCTCCTAATCCTAATCCTAATCTTAATCTTAATCGAATGAATCGCCGCTTCGACCATGAAAAACCAGGAGATTAGCACCGATTCCATCAAAGCCGCCCAGGAAAAACTCGACGCGCACGTCCGCGAAATGATGCGCTGGCACTTTTCGCCTGAAACCGGCTGCCCTTTCTGGCTGGACTGGGCCAAAAAGGCCGGCTGGAATCCCGCCGCCGAAGTCAAATGCTTCGGCTGCCTGCAACGCTTCCCGCATTTCCAGGACGAGTGGCTGCGCGATTTGCAGCCGGAAGTCTGGGTCCCAAAACAATTTCAGGGCCGGCCCTTCAACATTTTCGAAACCGGCGGGACCACCGGCATGCCCAAACAACGCATCGGCTGGGACGATTACAAGGTGGATTATGAAGAGTTCTCCGCCAAACTTTCCGACGACCACTTCCCGCGCGGCGCCGCCTGGCTGATGGTCGGGCCCACCGGCCCCCGCCGCTTGCGTCTGGCCATCGAGCACCTTGCCAATTTTCGCGGCAGTTCCTGTTACTTTATTGACCTCGACCCGCGCTGGGTCAAAAAGGTCCTGGCCGCCAAACAATATGAAGCGGCCCGCGCCTACATGGACCATGTGGTGGACCAGGCCGTCACGATCCTGAAACACCGCAAGATCGCCGGCCTGTTTACCACGCCCAAACTGCTCGAAGCCCTGGGCGAAAAGATCCAGCTTTGGGATGCCGGCATTCGCGGCGTATTTTGCGGCGGCACCACCATGGCGCCGCAATATGTCCGTTACATCATTGAAGAAGTGCTGGAGAACCGCATTGGTTTTTATCCCACCTACGGCAACACCCTGATGGGCCTGGCCGCCAGCGTGCCGCTCCGTCCCGAAGACCAATTTTCCGTGACCTATTTTGCGCCCCAGCCCCGCGCCGTGCTGCGGGTGGTCGCTCCCGATAAAACCGATCAACTCGTTGAGTACGGCCAATGGGGCCGCGTCGAGCTGACCACCCTGACCAAAGAATTTTTCATGCCGCGTTTTCTGGAAAGGGACGAAGCCATCCGCCGCGAACCCCGTCCGCCATATGCCTGGGACGGCGTCGGCGAAGTCCGCCCCTTCGGCGCGATGGAGAAGACCATCGTCGAAGGAGTTTATTAGCCCGATTTTCGATTATAAGGACCCCTTCAAGTAGCGGCAGCGATGGGGAACTTCCTTGAATATGTGCCGCGGTTTATTGTGCAGTTGATAGGCATTTGGACGGCGTCTTAAGGCGCATGGCTCTTGGCAATCATACAGTCCGCTGCATGATGCTTTTTCGTTTGCTCAACCCCCACATTGCTTTATCCAGTTCGCGAAGTGTCATGTTTTGTTCTATCGCCATCGCTCGGCAGGCCGGCAAATATATGTTGAAATAACCTGCAATGTCGTTCGGCATTGTTTGGCTCGTGACAACCTTGAAATGAAACAATGCTTACCATGCACGGTAATCAAGAACTGTGAAACGATTCGGATAACAAACGGTTAAAATCGCAGATGCTATGGGAACACCAATGCCTCTAACTTTATCAAGTTCCTTCATTCTATCCGGGTCGCTGGCACAACCAGAAACTTTAGCCATCAATGCCGTTGGAGTGAGTTTGGCCTCTACCAAGCCATGCTTTACTTTGTTGATACTGCGATTCGATTTCCAAGTTACAATCGCATAGAAATCAAAAGCGTTAAGAGTATTTTGCCTCGCAAACCTTGCCGTGACGCATCGGAATAGATAGTCGTCGAGGTCGTAATACTTTGATGAAAGTTTAAGCCTGTTCACCATTTATTTCCGCAAGGAGGTCAGTGAATGGTATTGTCATATTCCACAGCATCTTGCCCTGCCGACACAGCAGCCAGGTCAGATATTGCAGACGAAGCTTTCGAGCCATGCCAGTAGAATGCCGCACCCCGCCCGCTCTGTCCACCAACAAATCCGCCTTCGCCGCATCTCCCTTTGCCGCAGCGGCTTCCACCGTCGCCAGAACCCCTTTCGGCCCCTTTTTCGGTTTGCATTTTCTAGTTTCCTGGGGTGCGACAACGTGGTATGGTACGAGCAGATGAACGCATTGAAAGAAACGATTATCGAGAAACTCGACAGCCTCCCCGAGCCTTCGCTCCGGCTAGTGATGGATTATCTCACGTTTCTGAGGTGGCGGGGCGCCGGTGAAGAGTCATCGTTGCTTTCGGTGGCCGGCGGATTGTCCGGCACTCCTGTGTCGGCTGCGGAAATCGACCGGGAACTTTACGGACAACGTGAGGCCCGGTGAAGTCCCCGCAACCTATTTTCGTGGACACATGGGGATGGCTGGCCTATGGCCACCGCCGGGATGCGCACCACACGAAGGTCAAGGAATTGGTGGAAGCCTGTCTGTCGCATCACACACCTGTTCATACCAGTGATTATGTCCTGGATGAATTGATCACCTTGCTTTTCCGGCGCGAATCGTACGAGGAAGCTGTCCGGTTTCTCGATGGGCTGTTGGCAGATTCGACACGAGGAGCGCTCCAGATTCAACGGCTGACCACAGAACGATTCCAGGCGGCATTGGAACTGCGGAAGCGTTTCAGCGACAAGCCGGACATCTCCTTCACCGATTTGACAACGATGGTGATAATGCGCGAACTGCAAATCACGGCGGTGGTGACGGAAGACAATCATTTCCGGCATGTGGGAATGGGATTCCAGCGGTTGCCGGAGTAAACGAGCTTCCTATTGCCAGGGAGGGTCTTGGCAGTCATGCCCATGTCCACCAACAAACACGGGCATGGGGACCCCTTTGACCTTTGCTTGACGATTACGCCGGCGTCCTGGCTTCGTGCAGTTCCTCCACGGCGCGCCAGTCCTCCATGCCATCCTTCCAATACAGTGTCTCCCCGAAGATCGAGCCAAGGGCCATCATGCCGCGAATGTGGCTGAGCGTGAACGGCCCAATTTGCGCGCCGTCCATGTGCCCACCCACTCCTGTCAAGTATCATCGTACAACTGGAGTAAGCGAGCCAGCCGAACTGGCGGCGGTTTGGCCGGGAAACTCGCTTTTCCATTTTCGAACTCCGCCACTCGTTTATAGGGATGATTCAGATCCTCGTTATCGAAGATGAACACGTATGGCAGAACAGGAATCGCGGCTTTCAAATTCGCCAATGTTCGCGGGAAGCGCGCCACCAATTTATCCAACGGCACGTCATGGCCTCCTTGCGACACCCGCATGGCGACGCGTTGATCGGAGGTTTCAGGGCTGCCGATGCCGATAAAACAGAGCACCACCTGATAGCCCGCCCTCATCGCCTCTCTAAGAAACGCCAGCTTGTCGCCCGCCGGATCGGAGAAGACGGTTTCAAACACAAAACTTTCGCGTTGCTCCACCAGCCGTTGCCGCAGCACGCCCGCCATTTTCGCCGCGTCATAAGCATGAATCCCCAGTTCCTTCGCCAGGATGTCTGCGTTGACCAAACGCAGTGCGCTGGGCTGGAGATGAGCATGGTAAAAGGTGGTCTTCCCGGCTCCGTTTGATCCGGCCAGTGCCACGATTACCGGACGTTTGTCGGGCGGCAAAATCACTTTCTCTTCGGCGCACCCGCCTGGAACTGCCGGTTGATGAAACGCCCGACCGTGCGCTTCCCGTTTTCGTCGATGCGCACCAGGAATCCCGGCTTGTTCGGGGCCGGTTCGTAATGGGGATACGGCACCGTGTCGAGATACTTTTCCAGCCGGCTTCGGCCCTTGGGGGAATCCACCGATGTCAGGCACTCCGAGAGGGGGCGTGCGCCGGCCATTTTGCAAAGGGCCAGGGCTTGATCCCCTTTCAGCAGTGGTTCGATGGCGCGGCCTAAATTTGCCCAATACTCAATTTGTCCGGCGATGGATCGTTCCGCAATCTGGCCGGTCAAACGGGCATCGAGCACCAAGACATCCGAAAGCTTTACCGGTTGACTCATGGAGTTAGGGTAGCATTTTGCTACCCATTGTCAAGCGATCCACCTCGAGCCGCGCCCGCCGCAAGCCCGGGACGACATTGGCCACGCGCGCCCGTTCGTCGCGATGGACGGCTTGCCTCCATCACGGGTTTGTCTGCATCAAGCGGTAGAAGCGGCTTGCATTGGTGAGCAGCATTGGGTCGGACCAGATCTGGGTTGAGTTCGTCAAGGTCACGCTGCCCAAGGTCGGCCACGGGTTGCTGGTGTTCAGGCTCGAAGCACTTTGAATCTGGTACGTGTATCCCATTGAGCCGCAGATGGTGAACGAGACCGTCTGGCCGGAAATGACAGGCGACTGGATTTGCGGGAGTGGGTTGGGGTTTGTCTGCGCCAAGCGGTAGAAGCGGCTTGCATTGGTCAGCAGCACCGGGTCGGACCAGACCTGGGTTGAGTTCGTCAAAGTCACGCTGCCCGAGGTCGGCCACGGGTTGCTGGTGTTCAGGTTCGAAGCACTTTGAATCTGGTACGTGCATCCCTTCGAGCCGCAAATGGTGAACGAGACAGTCTTGCCGGAAATGACGGGCCACTGGATCTGGGGGGGTGGATTAAGTCCGCTGAGGAAAAACGTGTTCGGCACCGGATTGAAATTGTAGTTGTAGTCCACGCTGGTGGTGCCGCCCGTGACAAACAATCGGCCGTCTGTCAAGACGGTCATGCCCACGCTGCCGGGGTAGTAATTGGAAATCGTCAACGGATCGGAAAGGGCGAGTGTCTGGCCGGTTGCCAGGTCCGCCTGATACACCTGGAAAGTGGCGTTCGCGCCTCCATTCTGGTTCGCCCCGGCCAACATCAACACGCGGTTGTTGGCCGCGTCCACGACAGGCTGCCAAACCGCCAGATTGTTCCAAAACACCGGCGTCAGGGCCAGCTTCGAGAATTGCTTGCTCGCGGGGTCGAAAAACGCCAGCGCATACTCAACGTTGGTGTTGACTGTTTGCGACATCATGAACACGTAGCGGCCGTCGCCGGTTTTGCACCGTCCGACATCCTCGCCATACTCTATGGCTCCGTACACCCAGTTCGGCTCGCCGGCAATCGCGCACGCCGCCAGGACCGTGAATGTGTTGCTGCCCGGATCATAGAGCTCGATGGACGGGATGTTGGAGATGCCGTAAATGTCGGTGCCGCCCACCACCACGGCCTTGCCATCCAACGTCGGGAAGACCAACGGCAACGACCGCGGGTTGTTCAGCGGGCCGGTGGCGGCAAAGGCTTTGTTGGTCGGATTGTAAATCTCGCCGTACGTGCCACTGCTGCTGTCATACCATCCGCCGACGATCAGCACAGTGCCTCCCGTCAACTGCGCGCCTTTGCAGTGCATCCGGGGAAGGACCATCGTGGTGCCGGTGGACGTGACAGTTGCGCTCGTCGGATCCAAGATTTGCGCGTAATCATAACCGGGCGCAATCCCCTCATCGGCGGCTCCTCCCGCCATCAAGTAACTCCCGTCGGCCAGGGGGATCAGCGCGCCCATATCATAGACAAAGGGCAGGCTCACGTTGGCAAAACTATTGCCCGCCGGCGTCCACAGATCCATCGAGTTGAGCGCCACAAACCCCGTCCCGTGCCCGCCAGGCAGGGCCACTTTGCCATCCGGCAACTCGACGATGTAGTGCCCCATGCGGGCCACGGTCATCATCGGCCCCGGTTCAAGGGTGCCCGTATTCCCGACGGCGCTCCCGGCAACGCCCAGCCAGGATGCCGCGGCAAGAGTCAGACCCAGGCGCCTTCGGCGTGGCCCCAGGGCCAACCGAATCCGTGCTGCGTGGGAATCCATCTGAAGTTGTCGAATGAAGGTTTTGATGGTCATGCATCCAAAATATCAAAAGCCGCTTGATCTGTCAATCAGAAATGATAATCAGTCAGGCACCTCCGATTAGCCTGACTTCTTTATTGATTTGCGTAAGTGCTTGCAAATCAAGGCTGCGACGTTGGCAATCCAGTTCAACGTCGGGGTCGCTTCTAGCCGCAACCGGCGCGCCAGCCCTGCCAATGCAAATTCATAAATATCTTGTCAACAACATGTTATGACTTGGCAAAATGCGGGAAATTTCACGGTTTTTTTGCGGGGCGGGTTTTCTTGAGAAAATTAAAATACAGTTGCCGAAAATCACGCTGGAATTGGGCCGTGTTCACGGTATCATTTATTTGCCAATGACTGTTCCTCACATTCCGGCGTTGCGGCGGGGCCGGCCCTACGAAAGCCTCGATAAAACCACTATTCTTGACTATCGCAACGGCACGGCGCTGGCGACGGTCAGCCAGGTCAACGCCGGCATCGTGCGCAAGGATCTGGCCGGCATCGCCCAGTCCCGCGCCGCATTGAAAAAATTGACCGCCGCCGCACTGATCGAAATCTGCGCCAGGGCGGCAAAGCTCTTTCTCGACGGCACTTTGCCCGTCGGCGACAAGGGGGCGGTGCAATCGGCCGGGCAATACATCGAAACACTCTCGGCCACCAGCGGTTTGCCGCACGTCATGGTGCGGCGCAACATGGCAAAGATTTATGATGCCCTGACACAAATGAAGACCATTCTCAATGGCCTGACGCGCGGGCTTGATCTGTCCATCCTGGACACGGGATTTGCCGGCCGGTTGAGCTTTTATCCCGCGGCCAACAGCCTGGGGCTGGTCATGCCCAGCAATTCACCTGCGGTCAATTCGCTTTGGCTCGCGGCCATTCCGCTGAAAATCCCGGTCGTCATGAAACCCGGCCGCGAAGAACCGTGGACGCCGTATCGTTTGATCCAGGCCTTCATCGCAGCGGGCTGTCCGGCGGAGGCGTTTGGTTTTTATCCGACCGATCACGAAGGCGCGGGGGAGATATTGCGGTCCTGCGGCCGCTCGCTGCTGTTTGGCGACAAGGACACGACCGCCCCCTACGCGAACAATCCCTCCATTCAAATTCACGGGCCGGGCTACAGCAAAATCCTGGTCGGCCAGGACGAAATCGAGCGCTGGCCGGAATTTATCGACCTGATGGTCTCCGCGATTTCAGACAATGGCGGTCGCAGTTGCATCAACGCCTCGGCCATCGTCGTGCCCAAATACGCCGAAGAAATTGCGGACGCCCTGGCGCAGGAGCTTGGCCCGGTTGTTCCGCTGCCGGCGGCGGATGAACACGCCCGGCTCGCCGGGTTCGCCAATCCGCAAATGGCCGCGTTCATTGATGCCAGCATTGAAGAAGGCCTGCAAACCAGCGGCGCCCGCGATGTCACCGCCGCTTATCGCCAGGGGCCGCGCCGGGTGCAATTCGAAGGAGGCGCCTATTTGCGGCCGACGATCGTGTGGTGCGAGTCGTTCGCGCATCCTCTGGCCAATCGCGAGTTCTTGTGTCCCTACGCCAGCGTCGTCGCGTTGCCGCAGGCGGAGATGCCCGGGCAGATCGGGCCGTCGCTGGCCGTGACCGCCCTGACGCGGGACAAATCGTTCATCGAACAATTGCTGGAGTCGCCCCGGATCGAGCGCCTCAACATCGGCCCCATTTCCACCATGAATGTCTCCTGGGACCAGCCGCACGAAGGCAATCTGTTTGAATTTCTCTATAAACGGCGGGCGATCGAGATTGCCAAATGAGCAGCGTCCAAACAACATTTGCGGCGTTCGATCATCAACCCCGCACCCGTCTGGTTTTTGGCCTCGACGCCGTGGAGCGCGTTGGGGAATTGGCGGCTGAAATCGGGATGAAAATACCGTTGCTGGTCACGGACCCCGGCGTGGTCGCCGCCGGCCACATGGAACGCGTCCGCCAATCCTTGCTGCGGGCCGGAATTGAACCCGTCGTGTTCGACAAAGTTCGGGAGAACCCAACGACGCGCGATGTGCAGGATTGCCTGCAAGCGGCCAGGACTGCGGCCATCGACGGCATGATCGGCCTGGGGGGAGGCAGCAGCATGGACACAGCCAAGGGTTGCAATTTTCTGCTGACCAACGGCGGCCTCATGCAGGATTACTGGGGCCTGGGCAAGGCCGCGCGGCCCATGCTGCCCTTGATCGCCATTCCGACGACCGCCGGCACGGGGAGCGAGTGCCAGTCCTTTGCCTTGATCGCCGATGATATCACCCATCAAAAAATGGCCTGCGGCGACCCGAAGGCCGCGGCCCGCATTGCGATTCTGGATCCGACGCTGACGGTTTCACAGCCGGCGCGCGTCACCGCTTGCACGGGAGTGGATGCCTTGTCACACGCGTTGGAAACAGCGGTTACCACCAAGCGCAACACGCTTTCGCTGGCCTATTCGCGCGAGGCATTTCAGCTCTGCTCCAGTTCCTTGCCCGGGGTGGTCCGGAACGGGAATGAGTTGGAGGCGCGGGCCGGAATGTTGCTGGGCGCCGCGCTGGCGGGGTTGGCCATTGAAAACAGCATGCTGGGTGCGGCTCACGCGGCCGCCAATCCATTGACCGCTCATTTCCGAATCGTCCATGGCCAGGCGGTCGGCATCATGCTGCCTTCGGTCGTTCGCTTTAACGCGGAGAATTCCGAATCGGCGCGCCTCTACGAGGCATTGCACGGCGGCGGAATCGGCCGCCTCGTTTCGCGGCTGGACTGGCTGTTGAATTTGGCCGGGATGCCCCGCTCCCTTGGAGAGTGCCGTGTGAACGCCGCCGCCATTCCCGGCCTGGCCGCCGAAGCGGCCAAACAATGGACCGCCACCTTTAACCCGCGCCCGCTGGCGGAGGCGGACTTTGCCAGGCTCTATCAGGCCGCCTTTCAAACCCGCGGCGACGGCGCGCCGTGATCGGCCTGGCGCGCGTGCGATTGTTATTTGATGTTAAACTGGTATGGGGCGGACATCAGGCTGTCCCCCTTCGGCTTGCCAAAGGCATCATCCGTGAAGTCGAATTTGTAATGGTAACGCACGAAATCCTTGTCGGGCGGAACGGGGATGAACGCCTCCCAACGATCCCTGACCAGCGGCACGGGCCGCATGGGATAATTCTGAAAATCGACCACAACCAGAGGTTTGAACGAGTCCGGCCGGATGACCCGTTGGTTGCTCTTCCACATCGCCTCCACCCGGTAATAGCCCGAGGCGTCCCGCGGATACTGTGTCGGGGTTAAATTAGTGATGGAGCTGCAACCGGCCAAAAGCGCCGGCAGCAGTGACAGAAGGCAAAGTTTGTTTATTTTTGACATATACTTAAACTTAAGCTTAATGGCGCGGTCGCCTTCACGGCAACCCGCGGCAAGGCAGATGTTGGATGCATTCGCTTCCGAATTCAAGAGGTTTAAATCGCAAGTCATTTTTGGAAACCTTGCCTGCAGATTGCAATGCTTTGATTTTGATTTTCTCAAGAGGAATCCGCCCCGGAAAAAACCGTGAAAATTTCGGCATTTTGTCCATGGAATAGTGACAACAAGTTGTCAGCAAGCTGTTTACGAGCAAAAAGGATTGGTGATCCCGATTGGGTGGCAGGTGATCTTATTAAAAATGGGGAATTGATGCATTAGACATTATTTGCATATTTGTCACAATAATTCGTTTGACTTATGTTGAAACAATTCTTATGGTCGCTGCCGTCTCAAATTAAATTCAGCCCATGGATTGGCCTGTGCAGTGGTTCCAGACCACCTTGGGTTCCGAGGATCATTCAACGAGAAGCAAAAGGGTCCTCGGAAGCCAGTACTGAAGGGCTTGAAGGCATTGGGTTTAAGAATGGAGGGATTGGAGGAGATGAGAAAGGGGGCGCCGGAGAAGGTGGCGCTGGCCTGGTGGATCAGGGAGCGGACGACGGCCTCGCTGCGCTGGGTCAGCGAGCGGTTAAGGATGGGGCACAGCGGGAACGCGAGCCAGGGGGCGCGGAAACTGAGCCGGACTGGCGCGCGCCAACTGAAACAAATGAAATCGGTGCTGGAACGAATCAGCGAGAAAGAACAGTGAAGAATGCAAAATACTTGATTCCGAGGACTGACCCGAATGGCCCTTATGGGACGGAAGCAGTTCGTCGGGCTTGGTCACCGGGATTACTCTGCCGAACGGCGCGTTCATCACCAACACGTACGACAGCAATGCCCGGATGCTGGGCACATGGCTCTACAACAGCGGTCTAACCAACTTGGATTCAAGCGTTTACACCAACAACGTCGGCAACCAGCGGATCAGTATCACCCGCAGCGGGGAAAACACCGCTAATTACACGTATGACGCAATTGGACAGGTCATCGCCGATCAGGCTTACGAGGTTAGCGGTGGCACGGGTCGGGCAAACGAACAATTGACGTATGAATATGACCCCGCCGGAAACCTGAGTTACCGGCAGAACAAAATGCTGTACCAGAACTTTGCGGTCAATTCCGACAACGAATTGACAACGGCCACGAGCAGCGGCAAATTGGTTGTCATGGGCACGACCACGTCAGCAGCCACCAATGTGACCGTCAATGGCACTAATGCGCTATTGTACGGCGATGCCACTTTCGCAGCGAAAAACATGCCGCTGACGAACACGTACACCGCCATCGCTTCGGACAGTTATGGCCGATGGGCAACCAATACCATTGCCGTCAATTTGGCAACGAACATCACTTTCCAATACGACGCCAACGGGAATCTAACCAATGACGGGTTGCGCAGTTTCGCTTACGACGACGAGAACCAGTTGATTCAGGTGTGGGTGCCCAACCAGTGGTTCTCGCTGTTCAGCTACGATGGCAAGATGCGCCGCAGAATCCGCCAGGAATATACATGGCAGGGCGGCGCCTGGGTGCAAACCAACGAGGTTTATTACGTGTACGATGGCAATCTGGTCATCCAGGAGCGGGACATCAACAATCTGCCCACGACAACCTACACGCGAGGCAAGGATTTAAGCGGAAGCTTGGAAGGCGCGGGCGGCATCGGCGGATTGCTCGCCAGGACGGCGCAATCGTACGTGGATGCTCCGATGGCAGGCCACAGTTTTTATCACGCGGACGGGAACGGCAACATAATGATGCTCATCAACTCATCCCAAGCCATCGTTGCCAAGTACCTGTATGACGCCTTCGGGAACGTTCTTTCAGCATCAGGCTTGCTGGCCAACGCCAACCTTTACCAGTTTTCGAGCAAGGAAAAGCATTTAAATTCCGGATTGATTTACTACTTGTATCGGTATTATGATTCCGATTTGCAGAGATGGCCAAATAGAGATCCATTCGGTGAATTGGGGTTTGAGCTTCTAGGAAAGAGGCCAAAATGGAGTAAGGATATCTCAGAGCAGAATGGCCAACCAAACTCAATTCTAACAGCTACTCTTCTCGGTCTTCTGACCCAAACGATTAATCTTCCCAACATCCATAGTTTGTTAGCGTTGCGCAAACTTAGCGAGATTTCTAATGGTCCTAACCTCTTTGGGTTTGATCGTGACGATCCTGTAAACTTTGTAGACGCCTCCGGGCTGGCTTTAGAATGGTGCTCCTATTGCGTTATATGCGAAGTTTTTACGGGGCCCGAAGACCCGGCCTGCTTGTGGCCTTGTGGCCAGTGTTTGTTGGCCACCCTTTGCGGACAGCTAAACTAAGGACGGGACCCAAGTTGAAACGTATCGTGCATAAATTGATTAATTAGACGAGCTAAGATGACGACAAACAGCCACGGAAGCCTCGAAGCTAGGCTACTTCTTGAGCGAGTAATAATAACTATCAAGAACGCAGAAACTCTCGTTTTTGATGCTAGAAATCTGCACACGACTGGTGTCGTGCCGCGATTGTATGGCCAACTTAATTTGCCTGTGCCGGTTACTCAAGAAAGGTTCTATTGCTGGAATTCCGCCGAGACGAGCTACGTACGCGTTGAAAGCGCATGTGCCGTCCGTGAAATGAGCATGACGACCCTTTTTATCAAAAATCGCGATGGCATATGGCACGTTCTGCCTCAATGCGCCGCTGAGATTTCGGGCATTTTCGCGCACGATCGGCTTTTGGGAACATTTCCCTTTTTTCGTCTTTTCTCAACCCTGGAGTATCCGTATGACTTGAGTGTTAATGAATCCGATTGTGGTACTGAACAAGTGGTCGTTAAAGGCCTCTTAACAGCCAAACCGCTGCATCGCCAGGAGGATATTGCCAGTGACTTTTCGTATAGGTTGGACACGAAAAGCAGGCGGTTGTTCGCGCTTGATGAAAGGACGTTCGGTGGACGCTCACTTCATTTGGAATTTGACAGGTGGAGTATCAACGAACCAATTGATCACAAACTTTTTGATATTCCAGCGAAATTCAGAGTAAAGATGTCAAGCATGAGTCAGTATATGGATTTAAAGCAGCAGTACTATGGAAATAGATTCATGGAGCAATAAACCGCATTAGACGGCGAACCAATGGCATGAATTGACCATCTATTTGGTCAAAATAGGGACTAGTTGTACGAATTGGGAACAGATTCGCTAGACCGTAGGCGTTTCCGACATGAGAGGGTCAGGCCTAGGAAATTGGTATTCTTTGAGGAATTGTCGCTGAAGAATTTATGGGCCGCTTGTGCTTGATTGTTTTGTCGCTCCTCGCAATTTCGTCGTGTTGGGGAGATGCGTCGGACAATCAACCGCCTCCAAGATCGCCCTTGGAATCCCTCGATTGCATCCGTGGTCCGCCCGGTTTTAGAGTCGAGGTCGTTGCGACTGAGCCATTGATTGAGAGTCCGGTAGCCTTCGAATGGGGAGCGGATGGGAAACTTTGGGTCGTTGAAATGCGGGATTATCCTGGTGCGGCTAGAACACGACCCTCCTTCGCTCCCACAGTCGAACAAACCCCTCTCCCTGACCCTCTCCCCGCTTCGCGGGGCGAGGGAAGCGGCTGGTCGCAAGGTGGCAGGATTGTCTTTCTTGAAGATACCAATGGGGACGGCGTTTATGACAAAGCGACGGTGTTTCTTGACGGGCTGGGTTATCCCAACGGCATCTGCCCCTGGCGCAAGGGCATCATTGTCAGCGCCGGGGGCGAAATCTTTTACGCCGAGAGCACCCACGGCAACGGGAAGGCGGATGTGCGGAAAACGATTTTGTCCGGGTTCTCTTTGGGCAATCCCCAGCATCGCGTCAATGGGTTCGATTACGGACTGGATAACTGGCTGTACGCCGCCAACGGCGACAGCGGCGGGCGCATCCGGTCGTTTGCGGGCGGCGGGGTCACTTTCATGGGCGGCTGCGATCTGCGGTTCCGTCCGGACACGGGGGAGTTTGATCTTCAAGCCGGCACGAGCCAGTACGGGCGGCATCGGGATGATTGGGGGAACTGGTTCGGAAATCATAACGTGACGTGGCTGTGGCACTATTACATTCCACTGCAATATTTGCGGAGAAATCCGCATCTCTTCGTTCACGACCTCAAGCAGGATACCGCCACATATCCGCATGCCCGCCTCGCATTTCAGATCAGTCCCGCAATGCCGCGATTCAATGAGCCTGCCGACACCAACCAGGTGACAGCCGGTTGCAGTCCGATGCCCTATCGGGACGATTTGTTTGGGCCGGCTTATGCCAATTCCGTTTTTATATGCGAGCCGGCGCATAACCTGATTCATCGGGAAGTGCTCGAACCGGACGGGGTCAGTTTCAAGAGCCATCGGGCCGGCAGTGCCGGTTCCGTTAGCAGTGCCGGTTCCGTTGGCGAGCAAACCAACGAGTTTTTGGGTTCGACGGACGACTGGTTTCGGCCGGTATATGTGAAGACCGGCCCGGACGGGGCGCTCTACGTGGCGGACATGTACCGGCTGGTCATCGAACACCCGGAGTACATCCCCAAACGGATGCAGAATCTGTATGATCTGCGCGCCGGACACGATATGGGGCGGATTTATCGCATTTACCCGGCACAGGCCAAGCTTCGTCCAATTCCGCGCCTGGACAAATTGCGCACTGGGAAGCTCGTGGCGGCGCTGGATTCGCCGAACGGGTGGCAACGCGATACCGTGCAACGATTGTTGGTCCAGGCCCGGGACAAGGCGGCAATTGGACCCTTGGAGAAGCTGGCTCGAACGAGTGACCGGCCAAAAGCGCGCCTCCAGGCTTTATGCACGCTGGACGGGCTGAACGCGCTCACGCCGAAAGTCGTGCTCCAGGGGCTGCGCGACCCTCATCCCGGCGTGCGCGAACAGGCGGTGCGTCTGTGCGAGGAATTCCTGAGGAAGCCGGAGCCGCCTCCGGCTTTGACGGAGCAGCTTTTGAAAACGGCCGATGCCCCCGAAATCCGGGTGCGGTATCA
>Ga0181526_10001275_pt1 | contig 24338 bp, 23 predicted proteins | sample PEATcosm2014_Bin_35_FD_119750 | JGI IMG/M metagenome (GOLD analysis project Ga0181526, IMG submission 119750) | Peatland microbial communities from MTU Mesocosm Facility, Houghton, MI, USA - PEATcosm2014_Bin06_30_metaG | ecosystem: Environmental > Terrestrial > Soil > Wetlands > Peat | place...
CACAAGCCTGTCTCACCTTCTATTCCTTGCAGTTCCGCATCTGTTTGTGAGTCCGGGCGACCCAAAGCGCGCGTCTTCGAAAGGGCCCATGGAATCCCGCCGCACAGTCCTCAAATACCTTGCCGGAACCGCAGGCGCCACCTGCTCGCTCGATTCCCTCGAAGCCTTCGCGCGCGACCTCGACTCGCCTAACATCGTCTGCATCGTGGGCGAAGGTCTGCGTTGGGATGAAATGTCTTCGACCGGCAACAAGATCCTGCACACCCCAAATCTGGATCGCATTGGCCGCGAGGGATGCACCTTCCGCAACGCCTTCGTCGTGAACGCCCTCTGCCTGCCTTCGCGTGCCACCATGCTTACCGGCATGTACTCGCACACCACCGGCGCCGTCTCTAACGTCGAAGGCAAGATTCCGCCTCGCTTTCCCCTCGTCTCCGATCTTCTCCAGCAAGCGGGCTACGAAACTGCCTTTCTCGGCAAATCCCACATCGCAGGCGCGCTCATGGAGCACAAGTGGGACTACTACTTCGGTTTCGTTGGCCAGGCCGACTACTATCGTCCCCGGATCACCGAAGGCGTGCGTGGCAACTACGGTCCAGCCAAGCTCTACGAAGGCGAGTACGTCGACACGCTCCTCACCCGCAAGGCCGTCGATTGGCTCCAGCGGTCCCGCACCAAGCCCTTCTGCCTCTTCCTTTGGTTCTATGCACCGCACGCGCCGTTTTACCGGCCCAAAGACCTGGTCAACGACTTGAACGGCGTGCGCATCCCCGTCCCGTCCACCTTCGACGAAGACCAGAAGGGCTATCCCGGCAAACCGCGCGCAGTGGCCGATGCTGACGACAAGATCGGCTACTCCGAGGTCTTCTCGGACGATCCCCGCTCGCTCGAAGAGTTAGTCAAGGACCACTATGCCGGCGTCGAAGACAACGATCGCAACATGGGAGCCATCTGGCAGGAGCTCGATCGCCAGAAGATCGCCCACCAGACCGCCGTCCTTCTTAGCTCCGATCACGGCTTCTTCCTCGGCGAACATCACCTCTACGACAAGCGCCTGATGTACGAGCCATCCATCCGTGTGCCCATGATCCTGCGCGATCCCGGCCGCGTGCACCCCGGCTCTTCATCCGACGCCATGGTCCTCAACCTCGATCTCGCCCCCACGCTTCTCGACATCGCCGGCCTGCCTGTCCCCTCCGAGATGCAAGGCAAGAGTTTTCTTACTCTCGCCGAGGGCAAGCCCGACAGCTTGTGGCGCAAAGACTGGCTCTACGAGTACTACGAATATCCTGGCTTTGAAAACGTGCGCCCCTGCCGCGGCATTCGCACCGAGCGCTATAAGTACATCCACTTCTTTCTCGATCCTGAAGAGTTCGAGCTCTACGACCTCAAGACCGATCCAGACGAAAAGAACAACCTCTACGGCAAGCCCGGCTATGACGAGATTACTGCGCACCTGAGAGATCGCCTGGCCGCACTCCGCACCGAAACCAACGACACCTATCAGTACAAGCCGACCGGCATTCCCAAACACATGGATGTGGGTTCTCTCTCCGAATCCAGCCTGACGCGCCGCCAGCAATAGAGCCGGGCCCTCAGCCCGTTGCTTACTTCTCCACCGTCCGCAGCAGCTCCACAAGCTCCGGCGCCGCAACGTGCGTAGAGTCGGTCGTCAGCAACCCGTACGTCTCCACCGCGTCGTATCTCCGGCCCGCACCGCTCGACTGCGTCCCATTCAACGGCCAATAGCTCCAGGACAACCGTCCGTCCTCTTTCAGTAGCCGCACAAACCAGCGAAACCACTCCGCATTCGCGCCGCACTGAAGCGTCTGGCACGCCCCGAACTCCCCAATCCACAGCGGAACTCCCGTGTCCAACAGGAATCCCGCCCGCGCGTGATACGCCTCTTTCATTGCCTCATAGCTCGCGAAACGATGATCCCCGTCGAAATATGCGTGCGGCGAGTACACCAGCCTGCCTGCCACCGGCAAGCGCACCGGCAGCTTGTCGAACCCCGTAAAGTCCGTCGAATAGTGCGGGCTCTCCACCATCACCAGCAGCCGCTGATTCGCAGCGAGCACCGCCGCTCCGCCCCGTTCCGCCGCCGCATGCCAATCGACCTTCGCATCCGTTCCGCCCCAGGCCGCGCCACTCCGCAATTCGTTGCGCAGATCGGCGCCTACCACCCACGGCTGATCGCGATAGCGCCGCGCCATCCTCTCCCAATCCTCCAGCCACCTGGCCTCCGGATACGCCGCGTTGTACCAGAGCCCGTTCTCGTCCGTCTCGCTGCAGCACCAGTCCGCGCGGCTCACATGGTTGTCCAGGATCACCATCAGATGCGCCTCCGCCAGCGCGGCGATCACCGCATCCATTACCTCCATCGCATGCTTGCCGCGCAACTCCGGATTTGCCGCCACCGCATACGCCGGCACCACAGGATTGCGCTCCAGCGTCTCGTTCGCCCAGGGCAGCCGCACCGAGTTCACGCCGATCGTCTTGATCTGCTCGACAATCGCGGCCAGAGGCGCATGATCCAGCCCGCCCACGACGAACTCCTTCTCGTCAAATCCGTACCAATTCACTGCGGTCAGCCGGATCGCCCGCCCGTTCTCATCCACAATCCGATTTCCCTCTGTATGCAGCGGCGGCGTCGCCTCCTGCGCGCGCGCAGCTGCCGCCATACAAACCCAAAGCCCGCACAGTACGGACCTGCGCACACGTGCTTTCAACGAGGACGCTGTCTTCATCGGGAAAGGATACAGCGCGGTAAGAACTGGCTGCATAAACGGCTTTGTGTCAGGGCACGACTTTCAGCGTGCCGAAACAGCGCCAGAGCTCGCCGTTCCGGGTGTTTTCGCCGCTACTACGGAAGCGATCGCTCCGCCCCCTCGATACTTCGCTCTTTTCCAGCCGCAAAACACTGCAGTGCCTTGCAGATCATTTCCCCGTTTCGGTACACACTGGAATTGGATCGCTCTCCGCCCGACTTTGCGAGGGGAGCAGGGGCTTTCGAGCCCTGAAGGATGGCCGCAGGAAACCGCGGCCTTTAGGCCCGGAGTCGTCAGCGCAAAGCGCAAGCCTGAACACGCGCGACAGCGCGGTTAACTCCGCTGGGGAGCAGTTCTACTGCCCGACCGCCAGCACCGCCAGCAGCACCATCCATGCGAGTCCCATGGTGTGCCAGTACCAGGCCGTCGCATCGACGGCAATCTGCCGTAGCTCGATACGCTTGAAAAGATTGACCGCTGTCAGGCAAACGATGAGCGCGCCAACGCCGACGACAAGGTGCGCCGCGTGCAGTCCCGTAATGATGTAGAAGAAATAGCTCGCCGGCGTCGACCAGCGGTCGAAGGCAAATCCCTGCGCCGTAAGCTGCTTCCATGCGGTCCACTGGCCGACGAGAAAGAGCGCGCCGAGCGCGAGCGTTCCGCCGACCCAGGGCAACGTGCGACGCAGCGCGGGCTTGCCCAACCCGAGCCACTCTTCCATCACATCGATCTCGCGGAAGATATTGTGCCGCGCGAACTCCATGGTCAGGCTGCTCAAGATAAGAACCGCGGTATTGAGGAAGATGATGGGCGGCAAGAGGATGGGACGCCAGTCGCCGATCTGCTCATGCGATCGCGGATCCAGATGCGTGCCTGCCTGGCGCGCGAAAAACAGCACCACCAGCATGGCGAAAAACATCATGTCCCCGGCGAGCCCAAAAAACACGAAGAACCGAATGCGATGAAGCAGTTCGCGCGGACCGCGCCGCGCATGCTTCCAATCGTCGTCGCCTCCACCGCCTCCGCCGCCCGTAGGTCGCCGGTCAACCGGCGGTTTTCCGCCGATTCCTGGTTCCTTCCGTTCCGTTTCCGCCGGGGAGTGCGTAAAGGTCGCGGGCATCACAAGCCTCTGTGAAAACGAGCATACTCCACTTTCGGTTGGACGCACGGCACAAGAAGCCGTTGCTTATCACTCAAAAGGTTGGAAATCTCTCATCTTGAAACGGCCGCATGCACAATATCCACAAATACCTTGTGCACACGCCGGTCGGGCGAGAGTTCCGGATGAAACGTCGCGGCCAGCAAGACGCCTTGTCGCACCAGCGTTGGAAAGCCCTCACGCGTCGCCAGCACCTCGACATCATCATCCACTTGCACAATGCGCGGTGCGCGGATGAAGACCATCTCCAGCGGACCGCCGAGCAGGGAAGTCTCGCCCAGCAAGATACTTGAGTCGATTTGTCGCCCGTAGGCGTTGCGTTCCACCGTGGCGTGCAGCACGCCGAGAGAACGCTGAGGCGGATGAGTCACCTGACGCGCCAGCAGGATCGTTCCGGCGCAGGTCGCAAAAACCGGCTGGGTGCTGCAGAAGGCGCGCAGCGTCTCAAAGAAGCCTTGCTTCTCGAGAAACTTCAGAATCGTGGTCGACTCGCCGCCGGGAAGAATCAGACCATCCAGCCCCGTCAACTCTTCCGGATTGCGTATCTCTGCCGGTTCTGCGCCGACCTCGGCAAGCGCTTCAGCGTGAGCCGCGTAGTCTCCCTGGATGGCCAAAACACCAACGCGGGGGCTTGTCCGTGCCTCAGTCAACCCTTTTCCTCAGTTACGTCGTTTACTTTTACTCTGTTACACCGGTGCGACCGCCATCCTCGCGCCGGTTTCCAGCGCCAGGGTGAAGTGCCACCGTGATCATGCGAGCGAACAGGGCACAGTTGGCCGCACCGCAGGTGCTACCAGCCGCGAGTTTGGAGAAGTTGAGATTCTTCTAATCCCGCAGCGGCCAAGCCCTTCATCGTGCCGGTCACCTGCTCGCTCACTTCCGCAAGGATCTTCGGATCCTTGTAGTGGGTCGTCGCGAGGACGATCGCTTTGGCGCGAGAGACTGCTTCCTCTCGCTCCTTTGGATCGTGCTCGACGTCCAGCGGAGTCGCGCGCTCCTTCATAAAGATGCCCGAGCCTACAAAGATTGCCTCGGCTCCGAGCTGCATCATCAGGGCAGCATCCGCAGGCGTTGCTATACCGCCGGCAGAGAAGTTGGGCACGGGCAACTTTCCGTTCCGAGCAACCATCTGCACAAGTTCGTACGGCGCCTGCAGTTCCTTCGCTGCGGCGTATAGTTCCTGCTCTGAAAGCACGGTCAGCGCCTTCATTTCTTTGACGATCTGCCGCATGTGCCGGACCGCATGAACCACGTCGCCGGTTCCCGCTTCACCCTTGGTGCGAATCATGGCTGCGCCTTCGGCGATACGACGAAGCGCCTCACCCAGATTGCGCGCGCCACACACGAAGGGTGTCTTGAAAGCGTGCTTATCGATGTGATGGGCCTCGTCGGCGGGAGTTAGAACCTCGCTCTCGTCGATGAAGTCGACGCCTAGCTCCTGCAGAATCTGCGCCTCGGCAATATGGCCGATGCGGGCCTTGGCCATCACCGGAATGGAGACCGTTTCCATGATCTGCTTGATGAGCTTGGGGTTTGCCATGCGGGCGACGCCGCCTTCAGCTCGGATCATCGCGGGAACGCGCTCGAGGGCCATCACCGATGCAGCTCCTGCTTCCTCAGCAATGCGCGCCTGCTCAACGTTCATCACGTCCATAATGACGCCACCTTTGAGCATCTCGGCCAAGCCGACTTTCAGACGCAACCCCGTGTTCCCAAGGCCCCTGTTTCCATTCATTTCTGCCATATTCTTTCGACCTCAGCTTGAGACTTCGGGGCACTCGAGGGATCTGAAGAACATCCGGCGCCCTGACCCATCAGTGTAGCAGTGATCGATCCTCCTGTTTCACACCTTCCTCGTCTGGCGCCTATCCGTCGCATGAATGAGGCCTTTCCAATCTTTCTCACTGGATTCTGGTCAGCCTTCTGCATCAGGCACAGGCATGGCGAGGGTAAGCGGCGCATCGTTCGAGGCCCAGTCAATGGATCTCGTAAAGAGCTCGGAGACCATCCAAATCCCAGAACCGGAACGACTCAATTCTGCTTCGACGCCTGGCCCCGAGCCCTCTGCTGGCCCAATCCTCGAACGCGCCTGCGCATCGAACTCGATATCGACGTTCCGGTTCCCAGCTTTAAGGTCAGGAATCTGATTGCTCTCGGGCGGGGCCAGGTAGTCGAAAGCCGGGACACGGAGACGATCTCCCGCTGGCCGCCCGGAAAGGTTTACTTGACCTGGTGCGAGCCCGAGGTGATCGAATCGCGATTGACCGTTCGCAGGAAAGCCTCTCCAGCAAGCTCTCCTAAGCCAGGGTCGAGCATTACGGTAATGACGTAGATGCATGCCACTCAGGGGCGGGTCGTGGCGAGTTTCCCCCTATACTTGAGGTAGAGGATCCGGTTTGTTGGCGCCCATCCGATTCATCTGGAATGCGACACGTGGTTGCCGACTGGCGCCCTGGCGCAGCGAGTTTCTTCGCTGGCGAGTAGAAACCTATTCTGGAAAGCCCGCTGCCTCTCTCAGAGCAAGAGACATCTTCGCCTTTCTTTGGAGTTCTCGCTGGGAGTTAGTGAGCTTCCTCGCCTGGACCTCGCGACTGGAAAGGGAGACGCGCAAGCGTGCCTAGAGCCGTCTGCCGGCAATACCCAATGTCAATCTACAAATCGCGCGCGGGTCAGTCTGCAGCCTTCAGGTTTGCGCGACTCGCAGTCATTTTTGTTTGCTGCGCGGGTGCAAGTCCCCATCTGGCTCGTCCGCAACAACTGCCTCCAGTTGAACCGCCAGCCCCCCTGCCGAACCAGGAGTCTTCGGCCACATTCCGCGTGACGACGAATGAAGTCCTCGTCCCGACGCTTGTCGAAAAGAAAGGCGGCGGTATCCTCTATGGACTTAAGCAGTCGGATTTCATGCTAGAGGACAACGGCGTCGCGCAGAAGATCCGCGTTCAAGAAGAGATGGACACCACTCCTGTCGCCCTCGTCATCGCCGTCGAATTAGGCGGCGTGAGTGCTCTGGAATTTGGCAAGGTCGCAAAGCTTGGCTCTCTCCTCGATCTTTTTCTTGCCGATCAGCAGAGTCAGGTCGCCCTGATGGGCTTTGACTCGAAACCGCGTCTGATTCACGACTACACACACTCCAGCGATGAACTGAACGACGCACTCGAGCATCTCCAACCGGGAGACGGTGGGGCAGCGATTCTGGATACAGTGAGCTCTGCAGTCGATCTGCTGGAGGTAGAGCCGAAGGAGTATCGACGCGTTCTGCTCATGATCAGCGAAGAGCGCGATCACGGAAGCAAGCACACCAAGCCGGCTGGACTGATCGAGAAGATCGGACGGTCGAATGTTCTTGTCTTAAGCGTCTCGTTTTCGCCCGCACGGGCCGAATTCCTCCACGACGTGCAAGACTCTGGCGACGACCGCACCATGAACATGGTCTCCGCCCTGGTTATGGCGGTGAAAGCCTTCAAGAAAAACGTAGCCAAAGAAATAGCCCAGGAGAGCGGAGGAGAATACACGACGTTCACCGGCGACAAACGCTTCGAGCAGCGGATCGTCGATGCAGCTCGCCATGTCCGCAATCGATACCTGATCACGTTTAGCCCGTCCGACCCGAGTCCTGGACTGCATACCGTCCGCGTGCGGACGGCTCAGGATTACGGTGCCCGGATCGTCGCGCGCGCCAACTACTGGGTTGAGCAAAGGCGATAACCCGAGGGAAACGTGCCGTCGAGGTCAGGGAACGTCAGTGGAATGCGCAGGATGGCGCTGACAGTGCATTCATGTTACTCTCACACTAGACACTTGAGAGTGGACTGAGACGCAAGAGGAGTAGTACACGCCGTGCTGGCGACTGCAAAGAAAACAGACCTAATTGAACGTTTCCGCACCCACGAGACGGATACCGGTTCGCCCGAAGTCCAGATCGCGATTCTGAGCGAGCGGATTGGTGAACTGACCGAGCATTTCAAGACCCACAAGAAGGATCACGCGTCCCGGCGTGGCCTGCTGATGCTGGTTAGCAAGAGACGCCGTCTTCTCGACTACCTGAAGTCGCACGACTCCGATCGTTATCGTGACGTCATCGGCAAGCTCGGACTCCGGAAGTAGTCGGAAAGCCAACCTTGAACTGGAAGCGCCCAGACCGAATCCTGGTCACGGCCTCCGATCCATACAGGACGAGGGGCCAAGGTGTATTTGACGCTCTGTCTGTTCTCCAGACAGGCCGCGGTTGGTCCTGCCCGACCGCACAACGGGAAATCTCCATTCAGACTGCAGCCCTGAGGTTCAGCGTGGGTTCATGGGCTTTTCGTCCCGCACATGAGCCGGGCTCGCAGTGCCTTGCGAGACGATCCCGTCAAAAAGTTTCCCAAGTGAACAAAACGAAACGAGGACTCTATGTCTACGAAGCATGAAGTAGCTGTCGAGCTTGCCGGCGGCAAGCGGCTGGTATTTGAGACTGGCCGTATGGCAAAGCAAGCATCCGGAGCCGCCCTGGCGACTACGGGCGAAACCGTTGTCCTGGCTACCGCAGTAGCCAGTCAGGAACCACGCGAAGGCATCGATTTCTTCCCCCTCACAGTCGACTACCGCGAGTACACCTACGCTGGCGGCCGCATTCCCGGAGGATTCATCAAGCGTGAAGGCCGGCCCAGCGAGAAAGAAATTCTGACCGCCCGGCAGATCGATCGTCCCATCCGCCCGCTCTTCCCTGATGGATTCCGCAATGAAACGCAGGTGATCGCGCTTGTCTTCTCGGCCGACAAAGAGAATGATCCGGACGTCATCGCGATTAACGCTGCGGCTGCTGCTCTGGCGTTGTCTGACGTTCCATTCAGCGCAACCGTGGGCGCCGTGCGCGTAGGCCGCATCAACGGCGAATTTGTCGTCAATCCAACCTATTCCGAGCGTGCGCTCACCACGGTCAACATCATGGTCGTGGGACACAAAGACGGCATCGTGATGATCGAGTCGGGCGCGAAGGAAGAAACGGAAGATGTCATCCTTGCGGCGATTGAATTCGCACATGGTGAGATCAAGAAGATCGTTGCCGCAATTGACGAGTTGGCTGCCAAGGCAGGCAAGGCGAAGCGGACGTTCGTGGCACCGGAGTTTGACGAGGCCTATTACGCAGAGCTCAAGGCGAAGGTTGGCGATCGTCTCAAGGATGCGCAGGATACTAAGACTCACGGCAAAACCGAGAGCTATGCGTTGATCAAGAAGATCAAGGACGAGCTCGCGGCGGCGCTTCCCGCCGATGATCCCAGTGCGAAGAAGAAGCTTGCGACCTACTACGAGCATTTGATTGAACGGCTCTTCCGCGAGCAGGTGACCAAAGACCGCATTCGGCCCGATCGGCGCGCGTTCGACGAAATTCGCGCGATCAGCATTGAGACGAGGGTGCTGCCACGTACCCATGGTTCGGCGCTCTTCACACGTGGAGAGACGCAGGCACTGGTGACGGCGACGCTGGGAACAGCCGATGACGGGCAAAGGCTCGAGAGCTACGAAGGCGAGCAGAAGAAAAACTTCATGCTGCACTACAATTTTCCGCCCTTTAGTGTTGGTGAAACAGGGCGTATGACCGGCGTGGGGCGCCGAGAGATTGGACACGGCGCTCTCGCCGAGCGAGCGATCTCCGCAGTCCTTCCCGAAATCAGCGAGTCTCCTTATTCGATGCGCGTCGTCTCCGATATCCTCGAATCGAACGGTTCTTCTTCGATGGCATCGGTTTGCGGTGCGAGCCTCGCGCTCTTTGACGCAGGCATTCCGCTCAAAGGCGCAGTCGCTGGCGTCGCGATGGGATTGGTCAAAGAAGGGGACGACTATGCCATTCTGACCGACATCGCCGGAGCCGAAGATCACTACGGCGATATGGACTTCAAAGTAGCGGGGACCCGCAAGGGGATTACCGCGCTCCAGATGGACATCAAGATCGGCGGTCTGAGCCGCGAAATCCTGCAGCAAGCGATGGAGCAGGCTCGCCGTGGACGGCTCTTTCTGCTCGACAAGATGGATGAGGCGCTGGCTGGACCGCATCAGGAGCGGTCGCAGTATGCTCCCCGCATTGAGACGGTTATGATCCCCACCGACAAGATTCGCGATCTGATCGGCAAAGGCGGCGCTACCATTCGCGGCATCGTGGAACAGACTGGCGCCAAGATCGACGTCGACGATACCGGCAGAGTGAGTGTTGCATCGAGCGATGCGGACGGCCTGAAGAAGGCTCTCGCCATGATCAACGACATCACTGCGGTTCCGGAGTTAGGCAAAACCTACCTCGGTAAAGTGGTTCGTCTGGCCGAGTTCGGCGCGTTTGTTGAGTTGTTCCCCGGCACCGACGGCCTGCTCCACATCTCCGAAATCGCTGAACATCGCGTGAAAGAGGTCAAGGACGAACTCCGCGAAGGCGACCAGGTCATGGTCAAAGTTCTGGCCATAGAAGGCAACCGAATCAAGCTCAGCCGCAAAGCCTTGATCAAAGAACAACGCGCGAAGCTCGCGCAGAGCGCCCCAGCCACGGAGGGAAGCGAAGCAGAATCGGAGCGCACGGCAGAGCCGGCTCCTCTGCGTCCCCGTCACGAATTCGATGAGCGCCAGCCGGTCTCCAATCAGAGCACGATTCTGATCGAAGGCGGAGACGACTTCGATGAAGAAGACGGCGAGGAGATCGACGAAGACAACGAACCGAACTTCAATCGGGTCGAAGGTGCCCCGGTTGCAGTTGGGGCGCCTCAGGCAGCCGGTGGAGCGGGCGGAGCGCGTCCAGCGGGTGTGAACAATCGCCGGCGGCGCCGCAAACGCGGCGGGCGGGGCCAGGGTGGCGGACAGAATTAGTACGTGATCCACGAGAAATGCCCAGGCAGTTTGCCTGGGCATTCTCTTTTCAGGGGTCGAAGTGAGTACCCGTGTTCTGAGTGCCGCTATGCGCCGTATCCTTCCGGCGCCACGCGTAGTTCGGGCTGTGCCACATCCTGGGCAAGCAGCGATTGAGGAGGAATCTTCGCTTGGGTCCACGGCTTTAGACCGCGCACGATGTTCTTCTCGTCATACATCCGCATATCCGCTGCAATGCAGAGTGCCTCGATCTCGGCAGCATCGTCTGGATAGACGGCGACGCCAACACTGGCTCCGATTTGGATCGAGCGACCGTCAATTTCAAGAGGTTCACCGAGATTCTCAATCAGCGATTGCGCTACCTCTTGCGCACTTTCGTTGCCCGAGATGCCCTCAAGGATGACGGAGAATTCGTCGCCTCCGGTGCGCGCAACCGTATCGCAGGTACGCACCCGCCCCACGAAAAGCATGCTGACCTGCTGCAGCAGAAGATCTCCCGCATGGTGTCCGAATGTGTCGTTGACTTGCTTGAAGCGATTGAGATCGATCACCAAGAGAGCAGCTTTCGTGCTCGATCGACGCGCACGTTCGAGCGCAACTGCTAAGCGATCCTGGAACAGACGACGGTTTGGCAAGCCGGTCAGGTCGTCGTGAAACGCCAGGTATTTGTTGTGCGCGATCTGATCTTCGAGCAAGAGCAGAATCATTCCCACCGCGACGACGTATTTGGGCAGGTTCCACACTTCACTTTCGATGTGAGTATTGGGGTAGAAAGCCGCCATAAGAGGCCCGACAACAAAGACCGACGCCCAGGTAAGGAACCCGGCGATGGTGATGAAAGCTCCGGCGCTGGCGCGGCGATAGGCAGCCCAAAAGTGAAGCGTGCAGTTGAGATAAACGGTAAAGAGAACTCCATCCAGGGCAAGTTCGACTCCATTGCCGGGCCGGTGTTGGACGAATAGCAGGAAAACACATAGGCCACAATTGATGGTCACCAGCATCCAGCGGAGGGCGTGTTGGAACCGGCGCACTGCCAGGGCGGCGAACAGTGGTGGGATTAGCCCGAAGAGCAAAGCAGCGGGTGTCAAAGCCCAGTCGGTGGCGGGACTTGCGTCGGCGAGAAAGACATAGAGACTGTACGCGAAGAGAAGGCCGCCGAGCATCCAGCGGCTGGAACGCTCGTGGCGATAGGGAATGGAGGCGTAGGCGAAGAGGATGCCGGCGTCGGCCAGAGACGCAAGGCCGATGTCCATGCTGAGAAGGCCCCAGTTTCCGGGTGCGGAGAGGAACATGAACGCCGCAAAATGGAGTGCAATCAGCAACCATCCCGTAAGCCACAGGCCGGAACCAGGCTTCTGGCCGCGACGCGCCACGGAGGCGAACGCGCAGGTCAGCAGTGCGACTGCCGCCAAATCGGGTAGTTTAGTCCAATCCAGCACGGGCGCTCCAGCGGGAATATGGCCGCTCCGACCAGTTTAAAGTTCAGCCAGGTCCGAACCGGTATAGCTCTTTTGTGCCAAAGCGGGCCGATGGGCAAACTTGTGTAATTGTGGAAATCACTTCACTCTCTATCGGCCAGGACGGTCCTATTTTCCAGGGATTTGAGATGCCTCGCACATGCGCCGCAAGCTTCTGTTTCTGATACACTAATGCCGAGTGCCAGTGTTTGTTCAGATCGCTTGGTCTGATTCGATTGGCAGGGGAAATCCAGCCAGCTTGCGCCACCGCAAAGTTGCTGATTTCTGTGACATCAAGATCCAAATTGCCCACCAAAGGCAATCTGGGGACGTAGCTCAGTTGGTCAGAGCGCTGCCCTGTCACGGCAGAGGTCGCGGGTTCGAGCCCCGTCGTCCCCGCCATTCATTCCAAATCACTTGGGAATGCATGGCATGACAAAATCTCACACCGCCAACCACAACTCAACCCACAATTACTGCACCATTCCCGTGGCGAATCCCATCTCGCCGAGGAAGGCTCCCTGCGCCTTCTGCATTTCCTCAAGATCCGACTGTGAGTAGAGATCGAGCGTCGTCTGGATCCTTCCGTGCCGCAGGATTCCCTGCACGGTCTTCGGGTTTTCCTTCCGCTTGTTCACCAGCCAATTCGAGAGTGAATGGCGGAGGTTGTGGAACCCGAAACGTTCCCCCTCCGCGATCACAACACCAGCCAGCTTCGCAGCAGGCCGCAGGTGATCGGCGACGAAAGTGGAAGGAGACAGCGGCACCTTGCCCTTGCATTTGATGGACGGGAAGACAAAGTCCGTGCTCTTCGAGTAGGGACTCTTTCTCTGCCAGTCCTTCAGGCTCAAGGCCAGGACCGGATGCATGGGCACATAATCGTCCGAGGCGTCGGTCTTGGGTTTGCCATCCTTGCCCTTGGCCCAACGCTTGGAGATGCGAATGCGCCCCTCATCCCAGCGGATATCGGACCAGCGAAGCGCCACGATCTCCGATGCCCGAAGAGCGGTCGCCGCGCAGGTCAGCACGAGGGTAAAGTGCAGCAGGTTATTGGCCAGCAGACCAAGGATAGCCACCGTCTGCGGCGGTGGGATCACGATGGCCTCGTACTCCGAGGTCGTGCTGATCTCGACAGCGAAGACCGGGTTCTTGGTCACCTTTTCGTGAGCGAATCCCACCGCATAGACCCGGCTCATGAGGCTCCGGATCTTGGCGATGGTCGTCCACTTCAGGCCCTTATCGTTGCGGGCGAAACGCGCATTTTAGGCCGCGCGATGATGGCAAGCACATAAGCAACCGCGATTGTCTCGAAGTGTATCCAGGCCACGTGGTTGAAGGCGGATTTCACGTAGATTGGCCCGTTGCTCTCTCGGAAATGTGAGTCGTTGTAGTTTGGCCTCGAATGAGCAAATTCAGACAAGCCACTAAAGATACGGCGTACATATATCAGCCAATGGTATTGCGATGTAGATTCTCCTATAGTCCCAAGCATGCTCATCCCAAAACCGTTTGAATTCGTACCAAACCGCCGATGATAAGAATTTCAAAGCTTCTGATGCGAGATCGATAACAATTGCAGCACCGCATCCGACGAGGATCATGCTCTTTGGAATCGATTTCTTTTCAGTGGTTTGTCCCATAAGTTTTGGGTGAAAGCTTATCAGACCCGATCAAGGCGATGCCGCGGCCGCGCGCCCGCAAGGTAGCGCAGGCGGCCAGCGGCGGAACTCTTCACCGCAGGTGAGGATACAGGACCACGTGCGAATTCGCGCCTTTAAGCTGTATATATGACGATTGATAAGAACGATGACGCGATTTTTGACTGCATGACCCATGAGGCTGAAAGGCAACGACTTAAGCACCCCGAGCATAGCGACGCGATTGACGCGGCCGAAAAGAAGATCCGAACACATGTGAAGGACGGAAAGCTGGAAGAGAACCTTATCCTCGTCGAATTTACAAGAACTGTAGAGAAACTCTGGGCTCCGAAGGTTTCCCCGCGAACCGTACATAACGCTCTCCGATACGCCTCCGAGTAAAGTCTCTTCCAGAAAAATGGTCGCCACTGTCGGCGACCATTTTCCATTTACGATAAGCCTGAGTCTTAGAGCTTCCGATCACTGAAGTTCTCGGCGAGCTGCGCAAGAAGAGCCAGAAGAGCCGTCTGATTGCACTTGCGGATGAGACCCCTGAGTTCTTTCTCGAGTTCTTCGGCCGTCCCGCGAGGCTTCTCCACCTCGTACCACTGAAGCCATTCCTTGAAGGTCGGATCTGACGTGGGAAATCGCCCCTACCATCTTGAGTGCTTTTGGCCATTGTGTCTCGCCGGGCAGCTGATGATTAAGAAGTAAATGAAGTTCGTGCCACCAAGGAATATGCTTATCGTCATGCCCTTGATGAGCAAAAAGAAGCAGCCGTTCATCATCGATGAAAATCTCAGCGCTGCGCTCAAACCTTATCTGCCGGCGGACTCACGAACGACCGTCGAATGCGGTCTCCCAAAAGGGACCAAGGATTATCCGTGGATTATGGATCTCTGCAAGCACAAGAAGGCGATGCTTGTGACTGCTGACCTCGGCTTTTGCAAGCACGTTGCACGCTACCAGCGTGAACGTAACGACTGTTGTTGGGGTCTTTTGCTATTACCCGACAATGAGGGAAAGCAGATCTAGCTTCTGAAAAGGTTGAAGGAAGGCAAGATCAAGCTGAAGCATCCAATCGATGATGAATTTCATTTCGATGCGGCACGGCATGAAAATCTCTGCATCAACCTGAAGGCCAATCCGCCACAGGTCACCGAACTTTGCAACTGCGAATGGGAGGAAGAAGATTAAGAAATTTTCAGTCACTCCCAAATGGGAACCCAACGGTTCTAAACCGTCATCGCCAGGGCACACTCGACGCACACCTCGCAGTTGCCCGGGATCGGCTTTTATTGGTGCGTGGGAGACCGACGGGGGTTCAGTGAAAGTAAGATTCAGCCGTCGATCGAATCAGCCGATTCGCGCGATTGAGACTCCGAGTCAATGGGCAGTCTTCGTTGCCGCCGCCACGGCTCAAGCGAATGTGGGAAACGGAAGGCGCTTCCCACATTCGCATTGCCGATGCTTATTGCATACCAAACTCGACCGAGTACTCGTCCGGTTCGTCGATCGTCAGCGCATACGACATCAAGCGCGCATTCAACTCGTCGCGCCGAGCTTCTAAGAAGCGCAAATCTGCATCGGGAAAGAGTTCTTTTACGTGCCGACGTCCTCAGCCGCCCTCTCCAGACGCTGAAGCTTTTCGATGGTCATAGCCCTCGCCTCCTTTCTTGGTTCTACCTATGGATTCGATATTCAGTTTTTTCCTTTTGCCTCGCCTCCGCCTGTCCACACCATGCAACATATAGGTGGTGCCTCCAAACCACCCCGAACCAGACCGTGGACTGGTCGGAAACGATCTCTTCCAACTCACTGAAAAGAAAGCAGAAGACGGTGAATTTTGGCCAAAGTTCTCGCCTTCTCGGCCGGCCCATTCTGTGGTTTTTCACCGATGTCGACTATATATAAACACACTAAAGTCTCAATAAACGAGAATTTTGTGCTATTTTATATAGCGATGAACACAGGTCAATCTCGGCTTCCTATCTCGCGCGCGCGATTAGCATCCGTTCTGCGAGCGGGAAAGGAAGTTGTCTCGGTAGAAATCACCTCGAAGATCCTCGGGATTGATCGGCTCGATGCGGCGAAGCTCCTCTCCCGCTGGCGCTCGCAGGGCTGGTTGCGAAGAGTAGGACCCGGAATCTATGCACCCGTTCCACTTGATCTCGCTTCGAGTGACCAGGTGGTCGCAGATCCATGGGTCTTGGTTCCCGCGCTCTTTTCGCCGTGCTACGTTGGCGGCTGGACCGCTGCGCACCACTGGGAATTGACTGAGCAACTCTTTCAGGAGATATTCGTCTTCGCCGCGCGCCGCGTCGTTCGGAAACATGTAACCGCACAGAGTGCTCGCTTTTTCGTGCAGCCCACAATCCCTGAGCGCCTGTTCGGATTGAAGACCCAGTGGCGCGGATCAGTGAAGGTACAAATCTCCGATCCGGCGCGAACGCTCGTCGACATGATTGCGATTCCCGAATCCGGAGGTGGAATTGATCAGGTCTCCGAGTGCCTGAAGACCTACCTAAAGGGCAAGACCACAGACCGCGAATTGCTTGTCAGCTACGGCGAACAATTCGGAAACGGAGCAATCTTCAAGCGGCTTGGATTCCTCGCTGACACATTCGGCGACGGGGAACTGGCGAACATGTGTCGCACGCGGCTCACCCAAGGCTATGCCAAACTCGATCCAGATCTATCATCTGACCGGCTGATCACAGCATGGCACCTCTGGGTCCCGAAGTATTGGAGGCCTCAGGCCAATTGATAGACAAGCGCGAAATTCTCGAGGCAGCAACGGCCTACTCGCTAGGCCTGCCAGGAGTTGTCGAGAAAGACTATGTTCTTGGTTGGGTCCTCGCCGGCATCAATGCCCATGAAGCGCTTCGAGAGAGCTGGGTGTTTAAAGGCGGAACCTGCCTGAAGAAGTGCTACTTCGAGACCTATCGCTTCTCCGAGGATCTCGATTTCACGCTGCGCGATGAAGATCATCTCGACCAAGAGTTTCTCATGGAGGTCTTCGAGCAAGTTGTCAGCTGGGTTCAGGAACAGTCGGGATTGAATGTCCCTCGCGATCAGCTCGACTTCGAAATCTACGCCAATCCGCGCGGCAGGCCTAGCTGCCAGGGCAAAATCGGTTATCGCGGTCCCGTGTCACCGACTTCCGGCGGCTGGCCCAAAATCAAGCTCGATCTAACGGCTGATGAGAGACTGGTGCTTCCGTCCGTAGAACGCGAAGTATTTCATCCCTATTCCGATCGGCCCGAAGAAGGGATTTGGGCCACCTGCTACTCCTATGAGGAGGCATTTGGCGAGAAATTTCGCGCGCTTGGGGAACGTGCTCGGCCCCGTGATCTTTACGATGTGGTGAATCTATTCCGCCACATCGAGCGCCGGCCGACAGCCGCGGATGTCCTCGATGTGCTTCGACAGAAATGCGAGCACAAAGCGATCGTCGTTCCGACCTTCACTTCACTCCTGCCGCATCGTGAGGCGCTGACAGTTACCTGGCCGCAGATGTTGTCCCATCAGCTTCCGGTATTGCCACCGCTCGAGGAATTTTGGGGTGCACTCCCGGAGATCTTCAATTGGCTCATGGGCGGCCAAGCATTGCCACAGCCCCCCATCCTACACCCGAGTGCCAGCGAAACATCTGTGCGTACACGAGTGTTGCCAACGGGAGTGCCTATCCAGTCTCGTTCGGCTCTCGAAGCAATTCGGTTTGCCGCCGCTAATCACCTGTGCATTGATCTCCGCTACGAAGGCAGCGTGCGGCGTATCGAGCCATATTCTTTGCGCGAGACGGCTGAGGGCAACTTTGTATTGCATGCCCTTCGAAGCGATTCAGGCCAAGACCGCACTTATCGCGTGGACCGAATTGAGGGTGCGAGCGTCACACAACAGACATTCAGACCCCAAAAGGCAATCGAGCTCACCGAGACTGGCGCACTCTACGTAGCTCCTTCAATCGCAACGCCGAGGATGCGACTGGCACCCCGAATTGGCCGTCAGCGAACGGTGTCAGGCGGACCCACATATGTATACCGATGCTCAGCATGCGGCAAGATCTTCAACAAGAAGCGAATGGATCCAACCCTCAACGCGCACAAGAACAAAAATGGCTATCCGTGCTACGGACGGTATGGCTCATACGTGCGGACGAAGTACTGAGAATCGCTATGATAAAGACGGAGACTAGGTTGAACTTTGTTGTCGTCGGCACCGACCACCGATTCTTGAGATTCCCTGGTTCGACACTGACATGACGGCCGAGGCCCGATGCAGGTATCGCCGAGAAAATTGAAATGTCTTCCACGCAGAAAGCCGCCAAGGAAGTGCTCCGGCGCGTTCTGGAAGATCGTCAGTCGAGTGATATTCGCTCAGATTTGCATCGAGAGCAGCATGGAAGAGAGCCTTAGGTCAGAGCTGTGTTGCCAATCACGTTCCCTCGGATAATGTGTTTTTCTCCCAAGGAATGTGAACAGGATCACAAGCTAATTCCTGCCGCCGTCGGACGAAAGGCCTTCTGGCCATGGCACATTTTCCCGCGGGTAGTGGTCACAGAGCCGCTGCATGCCCGACCTGCACGACGTTCTATTTTTTCTTAATGATGAACACGGTTTTATCATCGATGCGGTCGGCTTCACCAGTCTGCCTGAAGTGTTCGTCATTCAGAAGCGCGTAGTCCAAAATTGCGCCACAGATGTCCTTCGCCGACTTCTGCTTGAGTTCCTGGATAATTCGTTCGATCTGTTGTCTTTCTACCTCATCACCGTCGTAGACCCCATCTGTATAGAGAAAGATGATGTCCCCTGGACTCATTAGGGTGATTTGATCCAGGTCGGAAGGCATGATCTGCGATGGCCTGAGCATGAGGGATACATACCTGGTCCGGTCAGGGTGGTCCTCGGGGATCTCTAGCCCGAGAGAAGGGAATTGCACCATGCGATTCCATCCGATATCCATGAATTTACCGAATTCCGCAGAGAACACAAGCGGCGGCGGATGGCCGAAGTTGACAAACCGAAAGAGTCCGTCCGGACGCACTTCACCGTAAATCATTGTTGCAATCTCGCGAGAGCTTTCCTCCGCGTTGAAGCCTAGCGCATTTCTTGCGGTGACCGATTGCGCAAGCCTGAGGTTGATGATTTCGAAGACCTCCGCCGTTGTTTTTCCGTTCAAGTCGAGTTCGCAAAGCATCGCCGTATGAAAGGTGTCATGCACGGTCGAAGCGATCTTTGCCGCAATGCTCCCGTGACCCTGAGCATCGACCAACAGCACACCCGCAGTCGTATAGAGTTCGTGGAGGTTCTCCGCAATCCTTAGCTGCTCTGAGCTCTTGGACTTCCTGTATTGATTGGCGTCGTCCGGTGCGTATTCCGGTCTGGATTTCAACCACTGCAGATGAACGTCGACCAGATTCTGCGGTGGTAACCCTTCTGATGGAGGTTCCAGGTACTCCTTTGAGAGTCTTTTGGCGCGTTCTATACGAGCGTCGATGTTGTACCGCTGTTGAAAGTTGATGTACTCGAACAAGTCCCCGTCCGCATTGGCCGCCGGAATCGAGTTTCCGTACATTTCGATTCCATTCAAGTGAGGAATAGCCCCCTCAACGGGCTTCAGTCTCTTGCGGAGATACTCGTCAAGAGTTGAAGACACGACCGTGTGCTTTCCATTCGCATCCATGGCGAGTTCCTTCTAGCAATAGATTATCCGCACTCACCGAGCCCGTAGCGTTCCGGACGAATGCAATTTGGCGGCTATCGCTGAGCTAGGCGGAGCATCCCGTAGGTGACGACGCCGGTGACCGAGACGTAGAGCCAGAGTGGAAAGGTCCAACGGGCCAACTTGCGGTGCTTCGGGAAGTGGCCGGTGATCGAAAAGAAGAAGGTAACCAGGACCAGCGGCAGCGCGACCACGGCCAGAACAATGTGACTCGCAAGGAGCGGAAGATAAATCGAGCGATAGGGGGCATGGGCTGGATAACGCACGTCGCCGTGGAGCGCGTGATGAAAGATGTAGCTCACGAGAAACAGAGCTGAGAAGATGAATGCCGTGATCATTGAAGCGCGGTGGGAAGCAATCTTGCGCGCCCGGATGAAGGTAAAGCCGATAAGCAGAGCCGTAGCGCTGAGCCCGTTGAGCAAGGCATTGAGCGCGGACAGAAAGGCGAGTCGTGTGCTAGCGGCGTCTACGGCCGGATGCACATAAATCAGCCAAAATAGAAATAGTGTGGCGGCCGCGCTGGTGGCGAGGATGACGGTGACGGCTGGGCGCGAACTGGATTGGGACTCCGCCGTCAATGTTTGGGAATTGGTTGGCAATCGTTCACCTCAGGGAGCGTACATGATCATTCTTTCCGCACTTCAGGTTGTCACAAGGCGTCGAGCTCGCATTGACCTTCGCCGGGTCGCGAGTCGTTGCCATCGTAGACGTTCAATTGGGATGTCTCGCACTATGCGTGAGTCGGCGCAGGACGAATTCCTGTATCAAGTCGTTTAGCATTCGTCCGCCCGTGCTGATGAGAGTGCCCTCGAACACCAAACCCGGTCCGCGATAATCGGATGGTGGTAAGACAGTCCGCCTCTTGCCCAATCAATCGATCCATACTGTCTCGACGAGGGGCACGGCAAGCTGAGGCAGATCCGCAATCTGCTCTCGTTCCCACCGGATTGACTATTTTTGGAAAGGTCGTATATCTGCATCAGCCAACAAAACGATTGTTTCGTGACATCGGGAAGGTTGATTCCCAGCTGGGCTTCAAAGCTTTTCTCGAAAGTTGCGTGGAACACGAGGCGAAATAGGTGATGCGGAGTCTGAATCTAAGAAAACTGCCTCAACAGAGGGGTTCACCCAAGTTTGAAGTGAACCCCTGGGTTGAGACAAAGTGAAATTGGAACAGTTGCCGTTAACGATGCGGGTCAGGCCCGCATCAAGAGACCTAAAGCGCAGGGATCGGTGTGCTCGCGCCTGTCATGGTTCTGTGGCGGGTGGGAAAGTGGTTGGATAAAGGTCAGCGTTCAGCTCGGTGTAAAGGGTGTTGAAGTAGGCGTCGCCTTGAACAAAGTCGGCTGAGACATACGCGACCCCGCAGTAGGCATCGTCGATCGTATTGTCGGTGATTTCGTTTCCCGAGACTCCGGTTCCGGAGTATTCGTTGATTCCGCAGCCTTCTTCATTGTTGCTTGCGTAGGCATTGATCGGTCCGACGTTTCCGATCGAGTTGCCAGAAATATGGCTGTTGGTGAAGGACCCGGAGGCCGATCCCTGGATATCCATCCCGCTCATGGCATCGATGTTGCTGATCACATTTTTGCTGACCTTGAGGTTGTTGGCTCCGTTAATGAAGATGCCGCTCTGGGCGTTGGAGATGTAGTTGTGCTCTACCACCGTACCATCGCCGATCGCGCGAAGGGTAATGCCTTCGCTGCGAATGTTGATACAGTCTGTCGGGTCTATGGAACCGCAAAGCCCTTCGGTGATTATGTTGTCATGGATGTAGCCGACGGTCCCATTCAGAAGGAACACGGCAAACTGGAAGATGCCGGTCGCAGGTCCGATGCCGGAGATGTTGTTATGGGCAATCTCAACGTCGATGCCCGAACCGTTGGCCTGCACTCCGTTGGCGGTGTAGTCGTGAATGCTGTTATTCACGACAGACACGGCGAACGGTCCGGATCGACTGTCATCGACCAGAATGGCAAAGCCGTTGCCGAATGGCAGTGAGGTGCAGCTAAGCGGGTTCGGCAATTTGGCCCCGAAGATCGCGCTGTTTGTGACAGTTCCCGATGCGTTGTAGAAGTGAATCCCGGCAACGCCCGGCGAGCACGAGGCCACCGTATTCTGGCTGGCGTCGACGGCCAGATTGTCGATTGTCACGTCGTGCGTGCCGATTACGGTGATCACAGCCTCCGTAGCCAAACCTTGAAGATCAGACAAAGTGGGCTGAAGTAGGGCACGGCTGAACCCGTTGAACTCTACGCCGCGGAGCGTGAGCGGCTTGGTAATGATGAGTTGCTCGGGATAGACCGCCGGGCATATCTCGATCACGTCACCGGGTGAGGCGGCCGCGACTGCGGCGCTAATGCTCGTGTACTCCGACTTTCCGTCGGGACAACCCGTTTGGGCCGGGCCGACGGTGCGAGTTTTTGCCCCGGCTTGAGCAACGATGCAGACTGCCCCAAGCAACCACAAGGCGATCGAAAGGCTTACGACAGGTTTTTTCATTTCATCACTCCTCTTCTTCAGTTGGTACGGCGTTGTCAATCGCGACGCTATGTCCGAGGGACAAATCGTTGCGGGCGAAGGGTGAGGGGGGAATTCCTTCCCTGCTCGTAATTTCTTCAGAGATCTTCATGGCATCTCCTTTAGTCGTGTCCTGGACCTTTGAGCAGGCCCTCACTCACTAGTGCGACAAGGACGCAGTTGTGGGATCATCTGAGTGGCCCGCTGGCTGAAAATCGAACCAACTATTTGGGGCCCCTTTGTCCTGGACTCCATTGAAAACAAGAGGCTTTCATGAAATCGGACTGGTTTTGACCAAATTTGAGTAAAATCGGGGACCAAGACTAATGCCAGGAGGAAATCGTGGAGGCGGGGGATTCGCGCGCCGAGGTGACCGTACTCTTGGCAGAAATGGCGAAAGGAAACCATGACGCGGCGTCAAAGCTTGTCCCCATCGTTTACGGCGAAATGCGCCGGCTTGCAGCCCGCTACATGCGGAACGAACGTACAGATCACACCCTTCAAGCCACCGCACTGGTCCATGAAACCTATTTGAAGTTGGTGGAACAGCGGGTCCATTGGAGCAGCCGGGCGGAATTCTTTGGCGTAGCCGCACAGGTCATGCGACATATTCTGATTGACCACGCACGTGGTCACCTTCGCGAGAAGCGAGGCGGAGGGAAGGAAGCAGTGCCCCTTGAAGAGGCAGTTGTGTTTTCGCCAGAGAAGTCATCGGAGCTGCTCGCTATCGATGAGGCGCTACAACGGCTTGCGCAGTTTGATCCACGGCAGAGCAAAATCGTAGAACTGCGCTTTTTCGGGGGCTTGACTGTCGAAGAAGCGGCCAAGGTATTGGGGATCTCGCCAATCACCGTGAAACGCGATTGGAGTCTTGCGCGAGCGTGGTTATATGGAGAATTGGAAAGCCACGGAAATCACACCGGAGAACTGGGAAAGAGTTAAGTCTCTGTTTCAATCTGCTTTGGACCTGGAGGTGGAGCAGCGTCCGGCGTTTCTGAAACAGAACTGTACTGACCCAAGCCTGTGCGCGGAAGTAGAGAGACTGCTTGCGAACGACGACAAGGCAGGCGGCTTTCTGGCTGACCCGGTCGTCGGAGGCCTCACTACGGTGCTTCCTGAGTCGCACCTTCCGTTGCTGGCAGCCGGCACCGTACTTGCCGGCAGGTTCAAGATCATCCGCTTCGTTGCCGAGGGCGGAATGGGAGAAGTCTATGAGGCCGAGGACCTTGAACTGCATGAACGCTTAGGTATCAAGACCCTGAGACCCGAAGTTCTTCAGCAGCCAAATGCAATTGAGCGGTTCAAGCGTGAGGTCCAGTTAGCCCGGAAAGTAACCCATCCTAATGTATGTCGGATTTTCGATCTTTACCGGGATAAGTCGAACGGAAGCGAAGTGGTGTTCGTCACCATGGAGTTCCTCCGGGGCGAGACGCTGGCGGAGCACGTCAAGCACCAAGGCCGGATAGGTACTCAGGAAGCGCTGCCGCTGATCACCCAGATGGCTTCCGCGCTGGGAGCCGCTCACCAGGCTGGGATCGTGCATCGAGACTTCAAGCCGGGGAATGTCGTTCTCGTGAATGGAGCAGCCGAGGCCAGAGCAGTCGTCACAGATTTCGGCCTGGCATTTCGAGAAGTGAACATTGCAGGACACTCACAAAGTGGGCCGCTATGGCACTCGATCTCAGCGCAGGGCCTGTATGGCACACCGGCATACATGGCTCCGGAACAGCTCGAAGGACGCCCGGCCACGAGTGCTTCAGACATCTACGCACTTGGGCTGGTGATGTACGAGATGGTCACGGGCGTACGCCCGTTTAAGGGCGACACCCCCACGTCAGCTGCAGTGAGGCGCCTGGTGGAGGCACCTCCTACGCCGCGCAAGTTCGATCCCATGCTGAGCCCTGTCTGGGAGTCCGTCATCATGAAATGTCTGGAGCGAGATCCCGCAAAGAGATTCCAAACGCCCCAGGATGTCGCTAAGTCCCTGGCTGGTGCTGCGGCGCCCGCAGCGCCTTCGGCTCAGAAGAGGAAACCTTTGAAGCTTATTGCGTCAGGAGGTGCTGACTCGCTCGCTCGACGGATAGCGAAAAACGCGTGGAAAGTATCGGCAGCCTTGACAGGAACGGCAATGTTAGTGGCGGGAGGTGTCTGGTATTTGAACAGGCCCTTGCCACCACCGAGAATAACGGCCTACACCCAGATCACTCACGATGGACTCTTAAAGGAACTGGTCGGAACC
>Ga0181526_10001277_pt1 | contig 24335 bp, 24 predicted proteins | sample PEATcosm2014_Bin_35_FD_119750 | JGI IMG/M metagenome (GOLD analysis project Ga0181526, IMG submission 119750) | Peatland microbial communities from MTU Mesocosm Facility, Houghton, MI, USA - PEATcosm2014_Bin06_30_metaG | ecosystem: Environmental > Terrestrial > Soil > Wetlands > Peat | place...
GCGTGCTCGCCGAGTATGCGGTTTTCGATGAACAGGATGCGGTCCACGTGCCGGCTCACCTTTCACCCGAGGCTGCCGCTACATTGCCCTGCGCTGGTGTGACAGCCTGGCATGCGCTGGTAGAGAACGGACGCGTAGCGCCCGGCGAAACCGTGCTCATCATCGGTACCGGCGGCGTGTCGATCTTCGCGCTGCAGTTCGCACGGCTTGCAGGTGCGCGCGTGCTGGCAATTTCCTCGAGCGATCAGAAACTCGAGCGCGCCCGCAAGCTCGGCGCCGAAGCCGGCATCAACTATCGCACGACGCCGGATTGGGAGACTGAAGTGCTGCGTCTGACGCAGGGCCGCGGCGTTGATCACGTCATCGAGGTCGGCGGCACAGGTACGCTCGGCCGCTCGATGGCGGCCATCGCTCCGGGTGGCCGCATCCAGCTGATCGGCGTACTCACGGGACACAGCGGTGTACCGCCGAGTCCATACGCACTGATGGGCAAGCAGGCCCGTCTCCAGGGCGTATTCGTCGGATCGCGGGGCCACTTCGAGCGCATGAACGCGGCCATCGCCAGTGCGCGGCTCGAACCCGTGGTGGATCGCATATTCAGCTTCGATGAGGCACCGGCCGCGTACCGCTATCTGGAACAGGGCGCGCACTTCGGCAAAGTCGCAATCCGAATCTGAGCCGTGAGCGAACTCACCGTACGCGAAGCGGTCTTTGCGCTGCTTGGTGAGCTTGGACTCACTACCATATTCGGCAATCCCGGTTCGACCGAATTGCCGATGTTTCGCAATTTCCCGACCCACTTCCGCTATGTGCTTGGATTGCAGGAATCCGTCGTGGTCGCATTGGCGGACGGATTCGCGCAGGCGCGCGGCGAGGCCGCGCTCGTGAACCTGCACTCCGCAATCGGTGTCGGTCACGGGCTCGGCAGCATTTTCACGGCCTTTCGCAATCAGTCGCCGCTTGTCGTGACGGCCGGCCAGCAGGCGCGCTCGATCCTGCCGTTCGAACCGTTCCTCTACTCCGAGCAGGCCGCACAATTGCCGAAACCGTATGTCAAATGGAGTTGCGAGCCGGCTCGTGCCGCGGACGTTCCTGCGGCCATCGCACGCGCGTACTACGTGGCGATGCAGCCGCCGCGGGGGCCGACGTTCGTGTCGATTCCCGTGGACGACTGGGATCGATCAGCCGAGCTGCTGGTCTCGCGGCGCGTCAGTGCCACCATCGCCGGCGATCCCGGCCTGCTCGCGGAGGCAGGCGCGGCCCTCGCGCGCGCGCATCAGCCCGTGTTCGTCGTCGGCGCGTCGGTGGCGCGCGACGATGCCTGGGATGAAACCGTCGCGCTGGCCGAGCGGCACGACGCCGCGGTCTGGGTGAGCCCCATGTCTTCGCGCAACAGTTTCCCAGAGAAGCATCGGCTGTTCGCCGGATTCCTGCCGGCGGATCGGACTCGAATCGTGCATCTGCTCTCCGGCAGCGATCTGATCCTGGTACTGGGAGCGCCTGTCTTCACATACCACGTCGAAGGTCACGGGCCGCATATACCGCTCGGCGCGCAGCTCGTACATCTGACTGACGACCCGGCAGCGGCAGCGCGCTGCCCGGTCGGTACCTCGATCGTCACGAATCTGAAGCTCGGTGTCGCATCCCTGTTGACCCTCAGCGAGGTCATGCCAGGCAGGAACGGCGCGTTGCGCGCTGCACCCCGCATTCCGCCACGCGCCGCACCGCCACCGCAGGGCGTCCTGACCGATGCCTATCTGCTGCAGCGGATCGCCGCTTTGCGCCCCGCCGGCAGCATCGTCGTGGAGGAGGCGCCGAGCAGCCGCGCCGCGTTGCACGATCATCTTCCCATGATCGATCGCGACAGTTTCTACACCTGTGCGAGCGGCGGTCTCGGGCACGGTCTGCCAGCGGCCGTGGGCGTGGCACTCGCGCGGCCCGGCCGCAAGGTCATTGCCGTGCTGGGCGACGGATCGGCGATGTACTCGATCCAGGGTCTCTGGACAGCTGCAAGGCTCGGAGTGCCGGTTGCCTTCATCATCGTCAATAATTCGAGCTACCAGGCGCTCGAGGAATTCGGCCGCCACTTCGGCATCGCGACCCTGCCCGGCGTCGAGTTGCCTGACCTCGACTTCTGTGCGCTGGCCACGGGACACGACGTGCAGTCAATCCGTGTCGATCGTCTCGAAGATCTGGATGCTGCGCTCGAGCGGGTGCTTGCGGCCAGCGAGCCGATGCTGCTTGAAGTTCGCGTCGTCCGCTCCGCCAATTTCAGATGAAGGAGCGCACGGGGTCCTGGCCGTCCCAGCCGATGCTGGCGCGGTAGAACTTGCTGAAGGCGGGTTCGAATCCGCCGCCGAGCTCGATCAGCTCCACGAAGCCCGGCAATTGCGCAGTCGTATCCATATAGGCTACGCGCCCACCGGTCGGGACTGCGGCCAGAAAAGCCAGCTCGTGGCCTGCCGCGCGATACCGCTCGACGTCACGATCAAAATGCCACGTGGCGCGTCCCCAGTGATGAAATCCATAGCCGCGCTTTTCGATGCCCTCGCGGTACACGGACGGCGCGTCGTTGTTGGGTTGAATGAGCTCGATATTCATGTGGCCTGCGAAACTCATCGCAAGCGCCACGTCGGCCTTCGATTCGCCGCCGCGGTACTTCGGATCGATGCCCGTGAAATGGTCCAGCAGAAACCAGGGGCCGACGCCGATCTTGTCGATCCATGCGCGGATGGCCTGACGGATGTCCGGTACCACGTAGGCCATCTGGATGATGCCGTCGTCAGGCTGCCCAAAACCGACCAATCCCATGTTGTGACCCTCCTCGTGAAGTCCAGGCGCGTCGATCAGTCAGCGACTCCGAGCGCCCAGCCGCCATCGATCGATATCTGCTGTCCGGTTAGGTAGGCGGATGCGGGCGATGCCAGGAACAGCGCAAGCCCCGCCATATCGGCCGGAAAGCCGACTCGGTGCATCGGCACGACCTTGCCCATGGCCTCCTGCACGCTCGGGTTCTTGGCATGGCCGCCGCCTATGTTGGTGACGAAGAAGCCCGGTGCGATCGCGTTGACCGTGATGTTGTATGCGGCCAACTCGAGCGCGACACTGTGCATCAGGTGTGTGCAGCCGGCCTTGGCAGCCATGTATGCAGAGCCGATTGCGGGCTCGCACTGATATGCCGCAACCGAAGTCGTCACGATCATGCGCCCCGAGCGCTGGGGACGCATATGACGCGCGCCGGCGCGCAGCGTGGCGAAGATGCCGTTGAGATTGATGTCGATGACACGGTTCCAGCGCTCATCGCTGTAGCGCTCGAGCGCGCCGTCCGGATTGCGCGAACGTTGCGAGCCGACCCAGCTGCTGACGAACCCGGGGCCGGAATCGATGCCCGCATTGGCGAAGACGACATCGAGACGGCCGTGGGCCGCGACCGCCGAATCGAACGCGCGATCGATGGCCGCATGGTCGCAGACATCGACCACCTCGCCACGCACCGCCCAGCCGTTTGACGCGAGACGGCGCGTCTCGGCCTCGATGCGCGTCGCATCCACATCCAGCAGCGTGACGTGCGCGCCATTGGCAGCCAGCGCCTCGGCGTAGGCCAGTCCGATGCCGCTGGCGCCGCCCGTTACGATGACGCCATAGCCTTCGACCTTGAACAGCTCATTGATCTTCACTGCTTCACCTCGACCAGAATCTTGAGTCCTTCCTGGCGTCGCAGCCGCTCGATGCCGCGGTCGACAACCGAATCGAATGGAATTGTCTCGACCCACCCGTCGAGCGGATAGGCTCCGCGCGACGCTTCCTCGATGACGCTGGGAAACGCATTCGCCGACATCGCGACTCCGGTCAGGTACACCTCCGGCATCAGCAGATCGAAGGGCGGAATCTCGACCGGACGGTGATGAATGGCGACGACCACCGCGGTGCCGTTGACACGTGTACCGAGCAGCATGGCGCGAAATGCGGCCGCACCGCCGGCCGCGTCCACCGAGGCGTCGGCCCCACGTCCGCCCGTCAGATCGCGCACGACCGTAATGGGATCGCATGCTTTGGGATCCATGACCGTACAGGCTCCGAGACGCTCGAGCACGGCACGCCGGTCCGGCGAGGGATCGAAAATGATGGCATCGACGCCCCGACGGCGCAGTGTCAGAAACACGCCGATACCAATCGGGCCCGCGCCGTGAATCGCTACGGTCTGACCGGCTTCGAGACGACAGCGGTTCGCCGTATTCCACGCCACCGACAATGGCTCGATCAAGGCACCCTGCATGGCGGTCAGAGACGGATGCAGACGGTGCGCCATCGAGCGACGCACGACCGTGAACTCGGCGAGCCCGCCGCCGCGTCGGTTGTAGCCATGCAGCGCCACCAGCGGACAATGGGGATACTGCCCCGAGCGGCACCAGATGCACTGACCGCAACTCTCGAGTGGATCGACGGCGATCAAATCCCCCAATGCCAGATCCTCGACGCCGGCGCCGAGCTCCACCACCTCGCCGCAGAGCTCGTGGCCAAGAATCACCGGATTGGCGACGCCGGTCAGCGGATGCGGCGTCGTGCGCGTCGTAATCGGTCCATCGTAGTACTCGTGCAGATCGCTGCCACAAATGCCGTTGTAGAGCACGCGTAGCTTGACATCGCCCGGGCCGGGATCCGGCTCCGGCACCGCTTGCAGACGCAAATCACGAGGACCGTAATATACTGCGGCGCGCACGAGATCCCCCTAAGTACCGACTGAGCGAAGATCGATGGCGACATACCTCCTGGTGCATGGCGCCTGGCACGGCGGCTGGTGCTGGCATCGCATTGTTGCGCGCCTGCAGCGCGCGTCACATCGGGTCATGGCACCGGACCTAATCTCGTTGGGCCGCGACTGTACACCGCCCGGCTCGGTAAAGCTCACCGACTGGACCGATCAGATCGCCGCCCTGGCCGAATCGTCGGCCGAGCCCATCATTCTCGTCGGACACAGTCGCGGCGGCCTCGTCCTGTCTGAAGTGGCCGAGAAGATCCCCGAGCGCATACGCGTGCTCGTCTATGTGACCGCGTTTCTGCTCGAGAGCGGTCGCAGTGTACTGGACGAGGCAGCCGAGATTCAGGACTCGCTGGTTCCCCCGGCGATGATCATCGCCGACGATCGCCACAGCGCAACACTTCGCGCAAGCAGCATTCGCGAAGCCTTCTACGGACGATGCAGCGATGATGACTTTGCGCTGGCGCAGTCGCTGCTCCGACCCGAGCCCCTCGCCCCGCTTGCGACACCGGTGCGCACGAGCGCCGCGCGATTCGGCAGCGTGCCGCGCGTCTACGTCGAATGCACGGACGACCGCGCAATCACGCACGAGGCACAGCGCCGCATGCAATCTGCGCTGCCCTGCAGGGAGCGCGTGACGCTCGATTCGGATCACTCGCCGTTCTTCTGCCGCCCCGACGATCTGGCCGGCGTGCTGCTGCGGCTGTAAAGAATCACGGATTTGGCGTATTGCGCGACAGATAGCGCGCCAGCGCGTCGAGGTCGGCATCACTGATCTCGGTCTTGCGAAATTGCGGCATCACGGAGATGCCGTGTCGCACCGTGTACTTGACGGTGGACGCAGGCAGGTCGGTCCACTCGAGCAGCACGCCGGATTTCATGCCCTGGTACTTGGTCATCAACGCGTGCGTGCCGGGATGAGTAATCCCGGGGGCGTGGCATGGCGCACACCATTTGACGTACACGCCGCGTCCCGTGGCGAATTCCGGTGCCAGCTCATCTGCGATGACCGGCAGCGAGAGCGCGGCGCTGAGCATCAGCCCCACTGCGCGCGGCCACGCAGAGACCGGACTCACGAGCGCGGCTCCCGCAAATGTTTCGGCCAGATGGCGTAACGTCCGGCCGAGAGAATGCCGTTCGGGTCGATCGCATCCTTGAGCGTCTGGTGGAAACTCTGCAGGGCGTGGTCGTTGAAGGAGTAGACGTTCATGACCGTCTGTTGGAATACCGGTGCCGTGCGGTATTCGCCCCAACCGTACCGGCCGCCGATCTCGATGAGCTTCTTGAATCCGTCGCGATAGTGCCGGTTCGTTGCGGGGTCCTCGGTGACCGGTGTCGCCAGGATGAACACAAAGGAGCGCTCCCAGAAACACGCCGGCAGCGTGAAGGTACGGAACAGCGGCATATCCAGATCCCGCGAGGCTTCACCAAACACGCGGTTGGCCTCGAGGATCGCCTCACCGGTGCGCGGAATGATCGGCGAGAACCACATGTGCCCTTTGGACGGCGTCGGGTTCCACGGCGTGCGCGCGCCAATGGAGAAGACGCGCAGCGACGGCACGCCGAATTCCGGCTCGTGATAGTTCTCGATCCTGGCCGGATCGAGCGGCAGCGTCACGCGATCGACGACCCGGAACTTCGTGTCGTGGATGAGGCCAAAATGGCGCTGGGTGGCTCGCCATTGTGCCTCGATGACTTCCATCGGCCCGTAATAGCTCAGCCACAGCTCCCAGTATGGAATGCCCGACTTGACCGCGTAGGCCTCGAGCTGCGGCGAATATCCGAGCTTCGCCTCTGCGAGCAGCGCCTGGTGCTGTGGTGTCAGAGGCGGCGGGCCCTGCTCCATGACAAGCTGGATCTGTCCGATCGGAGCGTATCCCAGCAGCGGGGACGAGAGATCCGGGAATCCCTGGGTGATGCGGCTGTTTTCGAGGTAGTTGAGCGTCTCGACCAGCGGGCCCAGGTCCGCATAGCGCGGTACGGATACAACGCAGCGCAGATACGCTTCCGGCTGCGGCATGAGCCAAAAGCCCATCTTGGTGACGATGCCGTAGTTCGACTGCGAGAAAATGCCATCGATCCAGGGGCCGCATCCTGACTTGTATTGCTGCCAGGTTTGCGCCGATGGGATGGCGCCCATGCCGGTCCGCAGCAGTTCGCCGTTAGGCAGCACGATCTCCATGCCGCAGTGAGAATCGAAGTGGTTCCGGTAGCTCGCCGCGGTGTAACCGCCACCGCGATCGATCGCATTTCCGACCACGCTGCCCCAACCGGGATCCGGGCAATCGATCCACAGCTTGAGTCCCCGATCCTGAATGTAGCGATACAGATCGAAGTAACTCACGCCCGGTTCGACCAGCGCGTACGCATTGGACTCGTTGACTTCGAGAATCCGGTTCATGCGCTTCAGATCGAGCACGACGCTGCCCGAATAGGCCGGGGCGGAACCACCGTAGCCCAGATTCTTGCCGGTCGAGATGGCATAGAGGGGAATGCGGTATCGATTGGCGATGCGAACGATCTGCTGCACTTCCTCGGTCGAGGACGGGGCCACGGCCGCCGAGGCAATGCGCTCCTCGGGCTCGTTGAGGAACGGCGAGTAGGCGTCGCGGTAGAGATCGAGATCCTCTTCGCTCGTGAAGACCCACTCGTGACCGACGACACGCTGGAATTCGGCTATCGCGCTCGTGAAGTCGGCCGTACTGACCCCGGGCGGTATTCTCACGGCTGGCATGCCCCGAGATCAGGCCCCGATGATCCAGGACACGAGCGGCGTCGCCGCGGTGGAGCGACTAGGCCGATACTCCACGCGCGCGAGGACGCGCCGCCAACTGTCGTGGGCCATCTGCTCGAGACATAACAGCGAACGTGCGGTCGTCATGCCGGCGACGGCGGGACCATCGGCGGACCAATGGAACCTGAGATCGCGCAGCCAAAGCGCCGTCACGTCACCGTCGATGCCTGTCGTGCGGATTCCCTTGCTGGCCGCATCGGCAGCGAAGGCGCGCGCTCGGGCGTATCGATTGTCGAAAACCACCGTGTGCAGAGGAGCTCTGTCGGGTAATGCGATTACATCACGCGAGTCGACGCAGCCCCCTGAGGGTGCCAGCGATACCGCAGCGGCCGCCACGGCATATCCGCAAAAGGTTCGACGGTCGATGACAGTAGCCCCATGATTCAATTAAGCGAATCGACAGTACGCGCCCGGATGCAGGTCAAGTCGATCAACAAGGAACATCGAGTGGACCAACGGCGAACATCACCGCCGCGTCAGCTCCTCGGCGGGTCCTCGTCCTGGGCGAGTCGTCGATGCACGGACTGCAGCTCCCGCTGCAGACGCACGACCTGGTCCTCGAGACTTTGGCGGCGCAGGCGCTCGCTCTTGAGTTGGTCGACAGACTCCCGCAGTGAATGGATCTCGCTCGCCCATCGATCCTGATGGGCCAGTTCACGAGCTTCGGCGCGCTCGGCGCGCACCAGGGCATGATCGCGCTCTTGCAGCGCGAGCGCCCTGCCCTGCTCTGAAGCCTGCAATTGGCGTTGCAACTCGGTCAGCGCGGATTCCTCGGATTCTTCCGCCTGCGATCCACCTAGCGCGCGGCATACCGCGAACACGCGAGCCGTGTTACCAGCCGCGCCATATTGCAGACGCAGCATCTCGCGCAGCGCGCGCCCAGTGACTCTCCGACCAGTCCCCTGCAAGAGAGCTGCTGCCGCCTCGATCTGTGTATCGCTGAGCTTTCGATTCACGGCTGCGTCCGGCGCGTCCGATGACCAATGGGAGCGTGCTCCCTTTGAATCCGCGTATCATGCCACTTTGGCAAATGTTTCACGACTGAGGTCGTATTTTTCCTCCTAACGAATTGATTTAACAACGAATAAATCGCTTTATACCCGAATCGATGGTCGGAATGTTCCACGCTAGGCGAGGTCTTTCATAATCTGCTCAACCGCTGCAACGACCGCGCCGCGTTCCACATTGACGAGACCCTGCGGAAAGGCGAGCGTCACTTTGCCGCGTGCATTGCGTGTCACGACGACGCGGCCGACCGCGCCGAGGTTGTACTGTCTCTGCATCGGTTCGAACTTTCGCGACCGATCGAGACTCGTTAGCAACACCTTGAGCAAATCCACGGCAGAGCGCCCTGCCCTATCCTTTTGCAGCAGATTTTGCGCCGCCTTGAGAATGACTTCTTTGGCACCGGGTCTCTCCCACAGCGTGGCGAGCTTGTAGGCAGCATCCACCGGCACAGCACTCTTGTCCGGAAAAAGCTGGGTGAGCGTCGCATTGCGCATGAGACTCGCAGCCTTGACGAGCTTGCTGACCTGCCCTTTCGTGAGTCCGATGGCGTCGGCCAGCGCATCCTGCGTCGGGAAAATCCGTGCCTCGAGTTGGGACTGAAACGACAGGGCCCGTTCCATGGGCGTGATGTCCTGGCGGTCCGCGTTCTCAATGTGCATCAGAACGGCCGCTCGCGCATCATCGGCTTCGATGACGCGCAGTTTCAGGCGCGCGTTCAGGAACTCGCAGGCAAATCGCCGGCGCATGCCGTAGATAAGCTCATAGTCAAAACTCGAATCCCCCGTGAGCTTGCGCGCGACGGCAGGCTCCTGCTGTCCGTCCTTGGCGATCGACTCAATAAGATCCTGGCAGCGGTCGCGCGTATACCAAGCAGCAGTCCGATTGTGATGCGCCCAGGCCCGACAGCGCCGAGGATCCACGTGAAATATGTTCTCGCGCTCGAGCGGCGGCACTACGCGCCCCGTCAGGGCAAGCTCGGCCGCGGCCATGACGGGTCGCCCAGGCGCTACCTTATCGCCCCCGCCAGGCGTCTCGGGCCGCTCGCGCGCTGAGCGCGCAATATCACTTAGGTTTGCTCCACCAAAGATTCTGCTGGCCATGATGCTCCCGCTTTTTACTACCTAACTCGCCCATAAAACCAATTCACTCAATAGGTTATAGTGGTTTCGTGACGAAACTGGGATCGCGCCCATCAGGTGATGCCCCGCTGGCTCAGTTCCGCCGCCTTGGAGGGCCACTCCCGCAAAAGGCTCAATTCGATCTCGGCGAACACGTTGTCCATCATTTCGAGCACTTGGCGATCGGGCTTGATCTGCTCATAGGGCGTAATGAATTGAGCCGCCGAGTTTATGACCGCGCTTGAGTGGAAGAACACGCGCTGAAACACGGAATCCCCAAAGCATGCGCGCATGACTTCAAAGAACTGTTTCTGACTCTCATAGCGGCGATCAAATAGGGTCGTCAGCACCGAGATCCAGCGGTAGCTCTTGTTGGGATCCAGCTGGCCGATGTAGTTATGAACCATTCGGAAAAACTGCACGGTGCTGGAGAAATCAAACATGCGCGCCGCGGACGGGACGAGAAGGGCGTCTGCCGCCATCAGCACATTGACCGAAATCATGCCCAAGGCAGGAGGGCTGTCGATAAGAATGACATCGTAGGCACTCGCGACGGTCTGAATCCCGAATTTAAGTTCGCTGAAAAAAGCGATTCGCTGCGCCGGGGTCGGCTGCCCTGCAACGCGCATGACGATGGCGATTTCCGCCTCGTAGAGCGCCAGGCAAGCGGGGATCAGGTCGATGCCCGTAAAGTAGGTCGAGCGTACACCGTAGCTGAGGGAGGACTGATCGCTGGCTAGATAGGGCAGCACGGTATCGTCCTGCGTGATATCCGCATCCGGCACATAGCCAAACATCGAGGTGGTCGTCGCCTGACTGTCCGTATCGATGACGAGGACGCGGTATCCTTTGAGCGCCAGGTAGTGCGCAAAATTAACGCAGGTCGTGGATTTGCCCACACCGCCCTTGAAGTTCTGGCACGCAATGATCAGCGGCGCGTCGGTCGCGGGATCACGCGTCGGAAGCGTACCGAAGTGGGCGCGGAAGGCCTGGATCTGCTCGAGCGTATATCCAAGCCGGCGGTTGTTCCCCGGATTGCGCGGCGTATCCGCGAGGCCGATCTCCGGTTCGGCGCGCGCGAGCGTCGTGCGATCGCGTCCCACCATCTCCGCTGCCTCACCGGGACTGAACACCCGCTGCAGTGTCTTGCGCTGGTGGGGTTCTGCTCCGAGCGCATGCATGCGTTCCAGAAAGGTCTCGCTGCTTGCCAGAATGTCTCCCAGCTTGTCAATCGCGCGTACCGCTGGCACACTCAACTCCTTCAGGAGGCCGTCGTCCACGGATTTCGGGTCAAAATTAACAGAAATCCGTGCATGAAGCCAGGCAACAGGCGGAGCGGGCTAGTGAAGCATGGTCGACGCGGCTGATAGTCCCAACTTCAGCGTGCAGCTCGAGAAGGCCTGTCGACTGTACGCGGAATTCGGCTATTCGCCACCGCGCATAGCGGCGCAGCTCCTCCGCAGCGGTTACCCGATCGATCTGGTTCGTGCCCGCTTCCCATCCCTGCCAGACACCGCATTTCCCGAGACGCCTGGTGCCCGAAGCATGAGCCCGCCAAAGGGTGGCGCTGCTGTCGCCATCCCAACGGCCGGCGATATCTTGCCACCCGGACTGCTCTCAGGTCCGACGGGCCCGAATACCACCGGCGCATCGGCAGCACTGGCGGCAGGCATCTCATTCCAGTACGTACCGCTGATCCAGTGCTCCTTCCCTCATGCGGATCCAGGCGACACGGGTACCTTTACTCGACGCAATGGCTGGCTCGAGCTCACGCTGTCGGCCACTCGACGCGATACCGGGCTGCCGTACGGCGTGCCGGCACGACTGCTCGCAATCTACTGTGCCTCCGAGGCGGTGCGTACGCGCTCGCCCGAGATCTATCTCGGCCGTACGGTCCACGAGTTTCTGCGCTGTCTCGATGTTCCGATCACGCGCGGTGAGCGAGGCTCATTGCGCGTCTATGCAAATCAACTGCTGCGCCTGATTCATTGCGCCATATCCATCGACGAAAACATCCGCGACGCCGGCGGCCGCACTGGTCTCCACATCCGGCAGGCACTGTTCGCCGAGGAGGCGCGTCTGTGGTGGGATGGGGCAGAGATCGTGGGGCAGGGCAGCTCACTGGTGCTCACCCCGGTATTGTTCCAGTCCATTCTCGAGCGCTCGGCGCCCCTTTCAACCGCAGCGATCCGCCGCTTGCGCAAGAGTCCCATGGATCTCGACGTCTATGCCTGGCTCGTGCACCGGTTGTTCAACATGAGCCGCGCCAACACCGTGACCTGGGTGCAACTCTCCGGGCAGTTCGGTCACGGCTACGCGGAGCCGCGCAAGTTCCGGCACTACTTCCTCGATTCGCTCAAACGCGTACTTGCGGTTTACCCGGAGGCCAACGTCAAGCCGAGTGAGATCGGCCTGCTGCTGGCGCCCTCTCGACCGCACGTGCCGCGCGATCAACGCGCAATCGCCCGCTGATTTCACGCCTGGTTCCGACCCGTAACAACTCTGCCGCCCAGCGCCGGCAGAAATCGCGCGAACTATCAGAATTCACCGGAAAATTAGACGCTTGCAGACGCGCCAGGGGAGGGCGTTGCAACTCTTCCGCCCTGACTGCAAGCCATTGTTTCAAAAGGCTAGACGGTCGTGGCGCCCGGGCTCCCCGCCGCATCTCTCCGCCAGGGTGTGACATCGCTGACCAGGTGCCGCTGCAACTCTGGCGTCGCAGCGTTGCATCCCTACGCCAAATGATCATTCGGTCCATAGTTTTCAGCCACTTAGCGATCCTCCTGTAATCCCTGTAGCTCTCCTCTAAATCCTCTCTTCCCATCCCACATTTGAGATCCCGTCGATCCGCAGCCGAGACCCGGCACCGGAGGATCCGTACCTCCCTCTCGAACGGCTCGCACAGAATCTGCAGCCCGATCGACAGCGTTTCTTGACCAGACTAGACTAAGTGGACATGCGCTCATGCGCGGATTTCGTACCATGACTACGATCAACATCTATGAAGCAAAGACCCAGCTCTCAAAGCTGGTCGAGCAGGCAGCATCGGGCGAGGATGTCATCATCGCGCGCGGCGGCAAGCCGGTAGCCCGACTGACGCGTCTGCAGGCGCCTCGGCGCAAGATCAGGTTTGGCGTGCTCAAGGGAAAGGTCAGGGTTGCGCCGGACTTCGATGCTCCGCTGTCCGCAGAGGTCCTCGAGCAGTTCGAGGGCCGCTGATGCGGCTGTTGCTCGACACGCACGTCTTCATCTGGTCGGTTACTGCGAGCCGCCAGCTCAAGGCTGTCGCGCGCGACTATCTCGGCGCCGCGCAGGCCGTTTACGTCTCGGCAGCTTCGATCTGGGAGATCGCCATCAAGTCGCGGCTGGGGAAGATCGACGGCGATGTCCAGGCATTTGCCGCCGCCATCGAGGCAAGCGGCTTCGTGGCGCTGCCGGTGACCCCGGGCCACGCCGCGGCAGTTGCAAAACTGCCGTTGCACCACACCGATCCTTTCGATCGTCTGCTGCTCGCGCAGGCTTTCAGTGAACCGCTGCGATTGGTCACCGCGGACCGAGCGCTCGCCGCCTATGGTGGGGCCGTCGAGGTACTGTGATGGCGCCGTCGGCAACCCGCGGCCAGGGGCGGTCGCGTGAGTGATTACGAGGGCTTCTGTTACTGCGGTGCGCTCAATTACCGGTACTGCACCGCAGTCGCGCCGGCTTCGTGGGCCGTGCGTGCTTGCCAGTGCTCGTTTTGCCGTCTGCACGGGGCGCTCACCACGTCCGATCCGTCCGGATGCCTGAAGTTCGAGGCCGCCGATCTGACGCAGGTGCAACGCTACCGTTTCGGCCCAAGGATCGGCGATTTTCTGATCTGCCGCCGCTGCGGAGTCTACGTCGGTGCCGCGATCCGATCGGGGGGCCAGGGATTTGGAATCATCAATGCGCGAACCTTGCGACCCATGCCACCCGACCTTCCTGCCGCGTTGGCCATGAACTACGACGGCGAATCGCCCGCGGCGCGAGTCGCGCGCCGCGAGTTGCGCTGGACGCCGCTTGCAGCCGATAGCATATGATGGGTCCGGAAGCGCAAAGGTACCGTCATGGAGAATAAGCCGCCGCTGCCACCGTTCACGGCCGAAGGTGCAGTTCAGAAGGTGCGCATGGCCGAGGATGCCTGGAATACGCGCGATCCGGATCGTGTGGTCCTCGTCTACACCGAGGACACGCGCTGGCGCAATCGAGCCGAGTTTCCTGTCGGCCGCGAACAGGTGCGGGAGTTTCTACGACGCAAATGGGCCAGGGAACTCGACTACAGGCTCATCAAGGAGCTCTGGGCCTGCGCGGGCAATCGCATCGCCGTGCGGTTTGCCTATGAATGGCATGACGATTCCGAGCACTGGTATCGCAGCTATGGCAACGAGAACTGGGAATTCACGCCGCAGGGCTACATGAGCCGGCGCTATGCCAGCATCAACGACCTGCCAATTGCAGCCACTGAACGTAAGTTTCACTGGCCGCTGGGCCGGCGTCCTGATGAGCACCCGGGTCTCAGCGATCTGGGGTTGTAGAGTGAAGGCGCGCTAGTTTTCCGACCGCCGTTTCCGCTGGCAGCTCCTCGTCGCTCCAGTCCCAGCCCGTATACTCCACGGCAGATGAATGGACCGACCGTGAAGCCATGGAAGACAGGGACCAGAGATAAAAGGCTGCGATCGTGGTTCGTTAAATCGGCTTCGCTGGCGCAGTGTTTATTGCTGGCGCCGGTGTGTCGTGCCGAGGGCCTCTGGAGCGCATCCATCGGCGCGACCAACGACTATGTCCTGCGCGGAGTCTCACAGACCTACGACAGTGCCGCGATTCAGTTGGGGGCTAACTATCAGAGCCCGGTCGGCTGGTTCGTTGGCGCCTGGGGTTCAAACGTGAACCCGTATCCAAACGCCGGCGCAGCGGTGGAACTGGACCTCTACGCCGGTCTCACGCGGCCCATCGGTTCCGACTTCAGTGCCCGCGTCGCCTACACGCACTACGCCTATCTGGACGATCCGCGGCCGGCGCACTACGACTACGAAGAAGTTTCTGTGAGCCTCGCGTACCTCGATCGAATGGCCGTGACGCTGTCGGTGCTGCCGGATTTGAGCTCCTACTCCGACATCGGCTTCGCACGGCGTGAGGCATCCGGTTCGCTGGAAGTCACCGGGCGATGGCCGGTCTGGCGCGATCTGTCAGTGTCCGCCGGCGCGGGCTATTACGATCTGCAACGGCTCTTCGGCGTCAGCTACTGGGCCGGCAACATCGGCTCGTCTTATGTTTACCGACGACTCACGCTCGAGGTCGCGCGTTATTTCGCGCAGGGTACGCTGTCGCGGCTGTATGACGGGCAAAGCGCTAACGGCGTGTGGAGCTTTTCCGCCGAGATGCGCTTTTGAAGGCAACCCCGGGGTCGACGCGGGGTACTCACGCGTGGCTGCTTTATTTGGCCGACCGCAGAGACAGCTAACCGATTGAAACTACTGGTGTTTAAAAACCGATTTTGCGGACGGACGACGGCCGCGCTGCTGGTAGGCTTGGCTTTGCTGTGTCTGCTCGGCGCCTGCAGTGCACAACCGGCCCTGCGGCCGCGTGCTTTGCTGCCGGAGTCGGCGCGCGCGGCACCACAGCAATTTGTCGTCGTGACCGTTCGCAACCCCATCAGTCCGCCATCGCTGCACGCGGCATCGAGCACTCGGGGTTACGACAACATCGGCGCCTATCAGGCCGGTGGCAGCGCGCGCGATGCCAGTCATTTGCTGGCTGCAAGGTATGGTCTGCGCGAGATCTCGAGCTGGCCGATTGCCGTGCTTGGCGTGCACTGCCTGGTTTACGCGCTGCCTCCGGACGCCGACCCCGACCGCGTGCGCACCGCACTCGCGCACGACCCGAACGTCGAGTCGGTCCAGCCGCTGCAGAGCTTCGATACGACGTCCAGTGCGTACAACGATCCCTATGCCGCGCTGCAGAGCAATGTGGAGCGCATGGGGATTGCCGAAGCCCAGGCACTGAGCCGGGGGGCGGGCGTGCGTGTCGCCGTGATCGACACCGGCGTCGAGCTCGATCACCCGGATATGCCCTTGAACGCCAGATCAACCAATTTCGTCGACGATGATCGCCGCGCTTTCGGCGAGGATGCGCACGGGACCGCGGTCGCAGGCGTCATTGCTGCCGTTCCGAACAACGGCATCGGCATCGTCGGCGTCGCACCCGATGTGCAGCTGCTGCTCTACAAAGCCTGCTGGCGCGCAGCCGCCACGAGCCAGCAGGCGGTTTGCAACACCTTTACGCTGGCTCAGGCACTCGCCGCGGCCATCGATGCACGAGCCGACATCATCAATTTGAGCCTGGCCGGTCCGAGTGATCCGCTGCTGACGCGCCTCGTGCAGCGCGCGCTCGACCGCGGGGCCATCGTCGTCGGTGCGGTGCCGCTGGATGGTTTGCGAAACGATTTCCCAACGGATATTCCGGCCGTGATTGCCGTTGATGCCATCGAACATGAAACCGTCCGCACTCTCGCCAATGAAGACATTCTGCGTGCGCCGGGTCGGGAGATCATTTCACTCGCGCCTGAGGGACACTACGACTTCTACTCTGGCAGCTCGCTGGCCACGGCGGAGGTCTCCGGTCTGGTCGCGCTGCTGCGCGCCGAGCGCAGGAATCTGTCACCACGGGACGCCGAGTCGTTATTGACGGAGAGTGCGTCCACAGCGAATGCGTCGTCCGTTCCCAATGCCTGCGTTGCTCTGGCGGCGCTGCTTCATCGCACCGACTGTCGTTAACGCCCACGGGTCGGCGCTGAGGCATACCCTCGCTCGCGATCACACCAGCGATACGCGCTTGGAAGTCCGGACGACCACGGTGCCGGCGATCTTGTCGTGCCACGCCTGCTTATCGCTGTCGAAGGCAATCCAGATGAATCCGAGTCCGGCCGGCGCCAGTGACAGGAAGCAGCTCAGCGCACGCACGGTGGCAGTCACCCAATCGATGGGCTGCCCGTCCTGACGCACGACCTGCAGGTCGAACACGATGCCGCCAATGGTCGCGCCGCGCAGCTTCCACATGAGCGCGCCATAGGCAGCGAGTAGGAGCAGCTCGATATCGAACTTGTGGTGAAATGCACCGATCACGATCCCGATCATGAGCGCATCGAGCAGTAGCGCGCTCATGCGAATCCAAAATCCCGCGCGCGGCAGTGCCGCGATGTTGGCCGCCGCCGTCGCTGGCGTTGCAACACTTGCTTCGGGGGCAGCCGTGGCTGCGGCTGCGGTGGGCTGCGGCGCGGGCGCGCCCGTCACGGCGGCGGCGGCAGGAGCCGCGAGCTGCGCCCCCGCGACGCTCCCGGCGCCAACGGCACCCGCGCGGCGCACACGCGCCGCTTGCAACAGCGTGTAGACGACGACGCCGAGGCCGAGGAGGCCGAGCATCTTGTAGACGATGAATCCCAGCACCGGGACGACGTACAGCGCCAGTACGATGACCCCGCCGAGCAGGACGGCGGCCGCGGGGTGGCTCAACGATCCGCTTTGCGGACGGCCAAGAACTCGCTGGCCGAACCAGGCCAGAAGCGCCGCTTTGCCGAACATGCCCGCGATCAGCACGCCCGCGATGAAGAAAGGCACCGCGACGGCGCCGATCACCGTGATGCACAGCAGTATTATCACGATAGGCGACAGCAGCGTGGCCAGCAACGCGGCAACGATGCATTGACCCGGATGGCTTTCGAGCGTCTGGACGCAGTGCGTGATGCTCGGGCGGAACAGCAGCGCGAACACGACGTAGAGCCCAAGGAAGCTCAGGGCCAGTGCCCAGGCCCAGCCCAGGCCGGGCGCTAGCGCTAAAGGTCGGCCATAGAACAGGCAATGCCGGAACCACGGCTTGATCCAGTCGAAGCCGCCGAACGTGCCTCCGAGAACGGTCTGCGCCTCGCCGTGGATAACCGAGGCGTCGTCCCGATGCAGCGTTCCACCGACGGCGACTACATCCCCACCAATCTCGGCATGTGACCCGAGTTCGATGTTCCCGAACACGGCCACGGCATCGCCGTCGATCTTGCTGTCGATATACAGGTTGCCGAACACCGCGACTGCGCTGTCCGTCAGCGGACCGGTGACGCGGGTCTCTCCGAACACCGATACGACGCTGTCAGCGTCCCCTTCGCTGATGGCCGAGCCCAGGATCGATACCACTGAATCCGCGTGCTTCCCGGCGGGCAGATGGCTATTGCCGCCGAGGCTGAACAGGGTGTTGTCGTCGACGTGCTGCTCATGCCGTCCGTGCAGGTGATGGCGACCGATGGAGGCATGCTGCTCGTCACTGTCGGAACTGTCAGTGTCACTCGAACTCGATTGCGCCTGCGCCATGCTCGCCATGGCTCCGATCATCACTGGCACCAGGGCCCGGAGCAGCCATCGCATCATTGGTCGGGTTGGCTTGATCATCTCAATCCACCTGCTGTTCAGGCTTCCAGATAAAGCGTGCGATACGCCGCCGCGCCGAGTGCGAATAGGACGGCGTAGAGCGCTGCGGCCACTGCGAGACCCTCATAGATCCATACCAGCGGGATTGCATGCGCGATCGTCGCAACGGCATCTCCAGCCGCGCTCGCGAGCGATATTGCCAGATCCATGCCTCGGCTCGGGACCAGGCTCACGCCGATGCGGGCACCACCGACGATTGTCAGAGCGCTCAAGCTGGTACAAACGGCCAGGAAGGCGGCGCGCACCGTCCGCGGCCACTGCACGAAGCTGCGACGCCACCACGGCAGCGCTGCTCGCCGGGCGAGCTCCGCGAACACGCGCGATTCGAGATCCAGCGGTGCGCGCCGAACCTGCAGCTCACGCAGCGAGCGAGCGACCAGCCGCTCCAGCTCCAGATCCGCGTCGTCCCGATTCTTCACGGACATTCAGTGCTCCAGACTGCCGCGGTCTATCCCGCGGGCCTCCAGTAACGGCAGCAATGCCAGGCGTGCGCGACGGATGTCGGTCTTGACCTTCGCCAGAGATGCCCCGAGCCGCGCCGAAATCTCCTGGTACGAGCAATCCTCGAAATGATAAAGCACCAGCGCGGCGCGCTGGTCCGCAGGCAGCTCGCGCACGGCATTCTCGATCAGGGCGCGATGCTGCTCAGTATCGAGCTGCTCGCTCAGCGAATCCGGGACGGGCATCTCCAGCTGCGGACTGCTCTCATCGTCGAGCGCATGGTCAGACTCGGAGAACAGCCGCCAGCGCCGCCGATAGCGGTGCAGATGATTGATCGCCAGATTCGTCGCCACTGTCTTGAGCCAGCCGCCGCTGGTGGCACTGCCTCGCAGCTCATCGAAGTGAGCATAGGCGCGCACGAACACCTCCTGCGCAATGTCCTCGGCCTGCGCGTCGTTCCCCAGGAGGCGGGTGGCAGTCGAAAAAACCATGTCCTTGTACGCGCGCATGAATGTCGTGAACTCGGCTAAGCGGGCAGGCTCCGTGGAGGGGGTATGCACAGAAGGGTGTCCGTTTAGTCCCAGAACCCCGTTCGCGGCGAAAAGTTGCAGCGCCAGGCCCGGAGGGGAGGGGGGCTGAACAGTCCCGTCGCAGCCGGGAGACGTAGCCGGACCGCGTCACTTCGACGTTGCGGAATCGCTCGCATATACCTGGATTCATGCGGGTTTGCCATCCGACGGCGCTCGCGGAATCACCGCAATTCGAGGAGGGGAATCATGGACGACTCATCTTTCGCGCGCTGCCCGCGGCTGCTGCTGCCGGCGGCGGCTGCCTTGCCGCTGAGCTTCCCGATAGGCCTGGCGCAGGCGGCGCCACCTGTGGATCCCGGCGTGCGTCACAGCGCCAGCGACAACGGCCCACCCGCGGCACTGCCGGGCCTGGGGCAGGACGAGAGCGACTTCTTCGACGACGGTCTGGCCCGTTTTCAGACTGTCGAGGTTGTCAGCGGCGCCGATGCCACGCAGGGAAACGGGCTCGGGCCGCGCTTCAACTCGAACTCCTGCGTGTCCTGCCACGCGCAGCCCAATGCGGGCGGCAGCAGCCCGTCGCAGAACCCGCTGCTCGCCATCTCCAGTGCCCAGGGCGCCAAGAACACGATCCCATGGTTCATCACCGCGCAAGGTCCCGTCCGCGAAGCGCGCTTCGTACAGTCGAACGGCGTTCAGGATGGCGGCGTGCATAATCTCTTCGTTGTCTCGGGCCGTTCCGATGCCGGGGGGTGTGCCATCACCCAGCCGAGCTTTTCGCCCGCGGGGAATCCAACCACGGGTCAGGGCGGCAATCCCAACATCATCTTCCGGATCCCGACACCCGTGTTCGGTGCCGGCCTCATCGAGGCAATCCCCGACTCGGCAATTCTTGCCAATATGAGCAACAACGAAGCGCATAACAACCAAGCCGGCGTTCACGGGCACGCCAACTCCATCCTCGGCGGCAATACCAACCTGAGCGCGAACGACGGCACGATCACGCGCTTCGGCTGGAAGGCGCAGAATAAATCGTTGCTGATGTTCGCGGGTGAGGCATACAACGTCGAGATGGGGATCTCGAACCAGTTGTTTCCGCAAGAGCGCGACGAGACGGCCGCGTGCAGACCCGTTCCGAGCACGCCGGAGGATACGAACAATTTTCCGCCGCCGTCGGGCGAGACCGCGGTTGCCGAGCTCTCCGACATCGAGGCCTTCGCCGACTTCATGCGGATGCTGGCACCGCCCGTGCCTGCGCCGGCGACGCCCTCGACCGTCAACGGCAGGGCGGTGTTCATCAGCGTGGGCTGCGCCGACTGTCATACGCCCTCATTTACGACCGGAGCGGCGATCGCCTCGGGCTCGGCGCGCAATCCGAGTCCGGCGCTATCAGGCCAGCAGGCCAATCTCTACTCGGACCTGCTCGTGCATCACATGGGGGAGGGGCTCGCGGACGGCATCACTCAGGGCGCTGCCGGGCCCGATGAATTCCGCACGGCGCCGCTGTGGGGGCTTGGCGAGCGCGTCTTCTTCCTGCACGACGGCAGGACGAGCAATCTGCTCACGGCGATTCAGGCGCACCGCAGCCCCGGCAGCGAAGCGAATGGGATCGTGCAGCAGTTCAACAGTCTGGGTCAGCAGCAGCAACAGGATGTTCTCAATTTCCTGCGCTCGCTGTGAGCATGGACGGCCGGGGCGTCGCCGCCAGCGATGCCCCGGCCGCGCGCGCCGCAGCCGTGGCCGGCTCGACGGGCGGCAGCAGCGACACGAGCCGCGGCGGCTCGACATTGCGCACCCAGGCGAAAGCGACGATGTGCTCGAAAATGCGCTGCAGATAGTCGCGCGTTTCCCCGTAGGCGATGTTCTCGATCCAGATGTCCGCATCCATCGACCGGCTGGGCAACCAGCGCGCGACCGGTAGCGGACCCGCGTTGTAGGCGGCCAGTGCGGGTCCGAGCTGTCCATCGTAGCGATTGAGCAGCTCGCGCAGGTACGCCGAGCCCAGCGTAATGGCCGTGTCAGGCTCGAACAGTGCATCGGGTGTTGGAGGCGGCAGCTGCCATCGCCGCGCGAGCGCGCTGGCCGTCGACGGGCGGATCTGCATGAGGCCGCGCGCTCCGGCACGCGAGACCGCGTCGCGCCGGAACAGGCTCTCCTGCCGCATGACGGCCAGGATCCAGTCGCTCGGCACCTGCGTCAGGGCGCTCGCCTGTCCGACTGCCGTGGCGTACGGACGCGGGTATCTGAGCCAAACATCGTTCCACTCGCCGGCCTGCGCGAGAGTGGCGATCGACTGCGCGTACCAGCCCCATCGGGCCGCAAGGTGAGCGGCCTGCACCCTGACAGCTGGGGCGGCGTCGCTGAGCTCATTGGCCCACTCGGCGTTGGCTTCCTCGGTCATATCGCAGTCGAAGAGTGCATGAGCGCGTACCAGGCCCGGCTCGGCGGCGAGCGCCGCCTCCGCGTTCGGGTCTTCGGGGGAGGGCTGTGCATTGAGGGCATAGCCGCGCTGCAGCCTGTCGGCCGCCAGGTAGCCGTAGTAATCGCGCAGGCCAGCGAGGTCCGCAAACAGGGGTGCTGCAACCTCATCGCCGTGCAGCGCGGCAACCGCCCGCGCCCGCCAATAGCGCCATCGCGGCTGCGCGGCGAGGCTGGCCGGCATCTGATCGATCCAGGCCAAAGTCTGCTCAAAATCGCCTGCCCAGAGTGCGGCACGAACGCGCCACTGCCAGACCTCATCGTCCACCGTGTCGGGCGGCACGCGCTCGAGCGCCGCGACCGCGGCCGGGCTGCGCTCATACGCTGCGCCGAGTGCGGCGTCACGCTGCAGACGCCCCCGCAGTCCGGGTGACATATCCGGTCGTGCGAGCAGGGGCGGCAGCAGGGCGAGGGCGGCTCCCGAATCAGCGCGCGACAGTCGATTGAAGCCGGCGTCGAGCGCGTCCGGTTCCACGGCGCCGCGCGGATTCGCCGCCAATGCATTGAGCTCAGGCCGCGGGGCCTCGAGCAGCCGCGCCCATTGCAGCAGCGGCGCAGCGTCAGCCGGCGTGAGGTCGGCGGCAAACTCGCGCGCCAGGCGCGGATTCTCCGCTGCCAGCGCTGCGCGTGTGCGGACCTGCGCCAGCGCGGCTGAAATGAGGCCCTGCTGTCGCAGCCACACAAATACGCCGTCGCACTCGCGCGGTTGCTTCTGCGGCAGATTCCAGCGGACGAGGACGTCCGGCCCCAGCCCTTTTGTGTCACCCGTCTCGAGGCGGGCCTCGAGGCGATCGCAGATCAGTGCGGGATCGGCCACATCCGCGGCGCGCGGCAGGAACCAGTCCCATCGGCGCCGCGCGGACAGATTTGCCAGCCAGTCATGACGCAAGGCACGCGAGACCGGTTGGCGCCCGTGCGCAGCAAGGAAAGCATCGATGGCGGCATCGAGCTCGTCGCCGGCCTTGAATTCGAGGTCGCGGCGCAGGCGCGCAGCCGTCAGATAGTCGTACAGCACGTACGATTTGAGCGCCGGGGAGTCTTCTGGCTCGGCGAGCGACGTCTGTCCTGCGCCCGGTACGCGCAGGCGTTGCATGGCCGCCAGAAATTCCTGGCGAGCGTCTTGCGCGGCAGGCGATGCGCCGGAGGTCGCAGCGCCGGCCGTTGCGGCGCCTGCCAGTCCGCCACATAACGCCACGGCCAGCAGGAGTGCCGTATATCTGCCCATGGAGGCATCTTATGCGCACGCTTGGGCTTTTAGGCACTAGAATGTGCGGCGCGCCACTGCTGCAAGCCCATGACGACACGGGAAATCATCCGCCGCCACAGTCTGGCAACTCGCTGCCTGCACTGGGTCAACGCGCTGTGCGTGTTCCTGGTGCTCATGAGCGGATTGCAGATCTTCAACGCCGATCCACGCCTCTACTGGGGGCAGTTCGGGGCGAGCCCCGATCGCGCGCTGCTGGCAATCGGCGCGCACGGCTTTCCACATTGGCTTACTCTTCCGTCCTGGCAGGACCTGTCCACAGGCCGTCGCTGGCACTTCTTCTTCGCCTGGCTACTGGTCTTCAATAGCGCGCTCTACCTGCTTTTCAGTTTGCTGAGCGGCCACGTGCGACGCGACCTTCTGCCCTCGCGCGCCGAAATCGCGCCCTCGCATGTAGCCCGCGACGTCTGGGATCACGTTCGCCTGCGCTTCCCGAGAGGGGAGGCTGCAAAGCACTACAATGTGCTGCAGAAACTCGCCTATGTGGGCGTAATCTTCGTGCTGGCACCGACCCTGCTCGCGACAGGGCTCGCCATGTCTCCCGGTTTCGATGCCGCCTGCCCTTGGCTCGTGACGCTGCTCGGCGGTCGGCAAAGTGCGCGTACGATTCATTTCACGGCGGCGATGCTGGTGGCGCTTTTCATCCTGATACACCTGATCATGGTCGTCCTGGCCGGACCTTGGAACGAGGTGCGATCGATGATCACCGGACGATACGTCGTGCCACCAGGTAAGGCTTCATGACGCGGCAGGTCTGGACACGCCGGCAAATGCTGCTGCGCGGCTCGGCGGCCTTCGGCGGCGTGCTGCTCGGCGGTTGCGATCGACTCAGCGAATCGCCATCGTTTCATCGCATCCTGAGCAGCGCCGAGCAGCTCACCTATCGTGCGCAGCGCCTGATCGTCGGCCAGTCGCTGGCGCGCGAATTCACCCGGGCGGATCTGTCGCCGGTGTTCCGTTCCAACGGCACAGCCAGGCCCGGCAGTGCGCTCTACAACCAACTACTCGAGAACGAGTTCGAGGATTGGCGTCTGATGGTCGGGGGTGCAGTCAATCGACCGCTCGCGCTCTCGCTCGGCGCCCTGCGAGCCATGCCCTCGCGCACGCAGATTACACGGCACGATTGCGTCGAGGGCTGGAGCGCGATCGGCCAATGGACCGGCGTACCGCTCGGCCACGTGCTCACGCAGGCGCAGCTCGCTCCGGAGGCACGATTCATCGTGCTCTACTGCGCCGATGAGCTCGAGCGCAACGACGGCGGATACTACGAGAGCATCGATCTCGTGGATGCCTTTCATCCCCAGACGCTGCTGGCGTACGAGTTGAACGGCCGGCCGTTGCCCGTCCCGAACGGCGCGCCTTTGCGCCTGCGCGTCGAGCGCCAACTCGGGTACAAGCAGGCCAAATACCTCATGCGCATCGATGCCGTCGCGCGGCTCGACGGCATCGGGCGCGGA
>Ga0181526_10001281_pt1 | contig 24282 bp, 11 predicted proteins | sample PEATcosm2014_Bin_35_FD_119750 | JGI IMG/M metagenome (GOLD analysis project Ga0181526, IMG submission 119750) | Peatland microbial communities from MTU Mesocosm Facility, Houghton, MI, USA - PEATcosm2014_Bin06_30_metaG | ecosystem: Environmental > Terrestrial > Soil > Wetlands > Peat | place...
CAACTCGAACGCATCCTCGGACTTGGCCGCCGCCTGCTCGCCCGACGTGTAAAACTCCAGCGCCTCGTGCGCGATAAAATCATAGAGCGTGGGCCGGTAGCTTTCCGGCATCGTGCCTTTTTCAATCAGGTCATCCCACACGCTGATCGGCGTGGCTTGGAGGATTTTTCCAGGCGCGAGCGATCGCTGAAAATGCCGGTCAATTTCCGCGAAGAGCCGCGGCAAATCCCAGGTGGTGAAATCTTTCCCCGGCGATTGGGCCGTCGCCGTGCGCTGCAGGAAGCGCCAGCGGTTTTGCTGGAAGTACTGCCAATACCAATGGGCCAGCAAGGTTTCGAGCACCGGCGCCATTTCCTTGGGCGCGCGCGCCATTTCCGCTTCCAGCCGGGTGATTTTTCCCTCGGGTTTGTTGTCTTGAATGTTGCCTTCGAGAACGATTTTTTTGGCGATGGCCTTGGCGGCTTCGGCGTAAGCCTTGTCCTTGAACGCGCCGGCGATGATCGGTTCTAGATTAGTGATGGCGGTTTTGGGCAGGCCCTTTTGCACCGCGTCATTGACCTGCCGCCACAAATCGTCCCGAAGAGCCGCGCCCAATGAGAGATGGGTGGACACCATCAGTGCCAAGGCAAAAAGACAAAGCGCGCGTTTCATACTCCAAGTTAGACGGCAACCCATGCTATGTGCTCCCGCCGGCATTGTCGAGGATATCAAGTTCACTCAGTTCATTCTCTATGACACCGGACGCTGGACTTTCTTAGACGAAAAGGAAGAATTTGTCCCGCGCCTCCTCATGTGGGTGGCGAGTTCTTGCTCACGCAGCGATTGGCAGCTTGAAAAACCCGGTGCAATGGGACTGGAACTGTTGATTTTTGATCATTTTCCCGGGACATTTTTCGACGACGCCTCTTGTTTATTGTGCTGGATATGACTTCTTTTCAGTCACATGCCTCTGATTTTTAGGGTCTTACGTCTCCATCTAAACGATTAAACCTAAAATCCCTGACGAACCGGAAAGCGAGCACTTTATGTCTGCTCCTACTGTTTCAGTATCCTGCCGTCATCGCGCAGACCCATCTGCATCGACGGAACGAACAATGCCCGCCCTGTCGCGCCGGTAATCATCGGTCAACTCCCGCCCCCCCCCTGCTCGGCCATGCGAATTCTGGTTTGTTAGAATTGTTGCAGACGAAACTGTTTCGATTTGTTTCGACAGTACTCCTGGAGAGAGGAACAAAAATCACTCTCCGAGGGAGAATTCTGAAAGTGTGGAGCGGGGACGCAACCCGAGCGCCGACTGGAGCCTGCCAACAGCAGAAGGGCCGGGCGGTCTTCGATCCAAAGGCCGTTCCGGCCCATCCCTTCTGCTGGTGCAGAAAAAAAGCGATAAATCCATCGCCGGAAAACCAGCCGCGTTAGGCTCACTTCCGAAATCTCACGCCGTCTCCATCACTTTCCGCGAAAGACGCGCCATCAAATACCGCGCGGCAAGCCCGACATATCCGCAGCTAATGATCAAAACGCGTATGACTCATGGACCAGCCTGGAGCTTCAGCGCCGCCGGGGAAAGGTTCGGTGAACTCGCTGTCAATGTGATTTCACCCGGTTGCCCCGTGGAGCGGACGATCACCTGGGCCAGGCCGCTGAAGAGACTTCGTTTCCAGCCGCCAGCCATGTATTGGTCCGGTTCGTGCGAGGAGGGGTCGCCGTTGCCGACGCCGATGATCCTGCCCGGCCCGGCAAGTTCAAAGGCAATCTCGTTCGAGGCGGTCGGCACGCGACGCCCTTGCGCGTCTTTGACCTGCACGGTGATAATGCACACGTCTTGGCCATTGGCCTTGATCGCGGGCTTGTGCGGCCCGAGCTGGACGGACGCCGGTTCGCCCGTGGTCTCGACCTGGTCGGTGATGACTTCCTTCCCTCCTTTGTACCCGCGCGCCAGCAAGGTGCCGGGGGCGTAGTTGACCGACCATGCCAGGTGCGAGTTCGGCTTCATGGTTTTCCGGCTCAAGCTCCGGCCGTTAAGGAACAGTTCCACTTCCTCGCAATTGCTGTGGCACCACACGTCGATCGCCTGGCCTTCCCGCCCCGCCCAGTTCCAATGCGGCAACAGATGCAGCACCGGCCGGTCCACATACCAGGACTGGTAGTAGTAGAAATTGTCCTTGGGAAAGCCGCATATGTCAAGAATACCAAATTGCGAACTGATCGCCGGCCACCAGAATGGCGTCTCCTCCCCGCGATAATCAAATCCTGTCCAGGTGAACAGGCCGGCCACATACGGCCGCGCGGCGTAATGCGACCAGGACTCCTCCGCCAATCCGCCCCAGGAGGGTTTGTTCTCGTCGTAGGCTGTCAGGTGCTGATGGGCCTCGTCCTTGACATAGATGCCGCGCGTGGAAAAAGTGCTTCCATCCTCGCTGGCGACACAGGGCTTTTGCGGGAACTTGGCGTGATAAAGCTCGTTTCCGGTCTCTCGTTTCTCGCCGTGCGTGTAGTAATTGAATCCCATCACGTCGATGCTGATGGAACTGCCCCAGCCCCAGCCGCCGCTGATGGCCACGGTGAAACGGCGGCTCGGATCCAGCGTCTGCGCGAAAGTCTGCACCGTCTGCGTGACGCGCGTGCCCTTGGGGTAGCTTTCCAAGTCCCATTCCTCGTTGCCGAGCGACCAGATCACCACGCAGGGATGGTTGCGGTCCCGCCGCATCATGCTCTCCAATTGTCCCAACTGTTCCGCATTGATGCCTTCGCTGCGGTTTTCATCCATCACCATCATGCCGAGGCGGTCGCAGGCGTCCAGCAACTCGGGCGTGGGTGGGTTGTGGCTGGTGCGGATGGCGTTGGAACCCATTTTCTTGAGCTGGGCCACCCGCCACGCGTTGAGTTCGTCCGGCACTGCCACGCCCACGCCGGCATGATCCTGGTGGGTGCAAGTCCCCTTGAGTTCCACGCGCCTGCCGTTGAGGAAAAATCCCCGGTCAGCGTCAAATCGAATGGTGCGGATGCCAAAGGGCGTCTCATAGCGGTCCGCCTCCGCGTCGCCGCTGGCCACGGTGGTGACCAACTTGTACAAGTAAGGCGTTTCGGGCGACCAAAGATTTGCGCTGGACACGCTGAGCATATTGGTGAACTCGTGCTGCGTGCCGGGACTGAGCGTATGTTTCTTGCTTTTCGAACGGGCAACCACCTTGCCATCGGCGTCAAGAATCGTTTGCCCGATGACAAAAACGGACTTGTTCGTGCCGTCGTTGGTAATGGTGGCACGGGCGGTCACGGCGGCGGAATTGTTGTCCACCTTGGTCGTCACGAATATGCCCCAGTGCGCCACGTGCAGCGGCTCGGTCTTGACCAGCCAGACATGCCGGTAAATCCCCGCCCCCTCATAAAACCATCCTTCCTCCAGCGACGCGTCCACCCGCACGGCAATGACATTGTCGCCTCCGTAATTCAAATAATCCGTCAGATCATAATTAAAACTCGTATAACCGCTGGATTCCCGGCCCAGATAAAAGCCGTTGACCCACACGATCGAATCCCGGAAGACTCCGTCGAATTCAATGCTGATTTTCCGGCCCAGATCCGATTTGGGTATCGTGAAGGATTTGCGATACCAGCCGACGCTGTTCTCCGGGAAATTCCGCCCAAGCGCCTTGTAGCCGTGGCTTCCGCTCCCCCGGCCGTCGAACGGCAGTTCCACCGCCCAATCGTGCGGCAGATCCACCACGCGCCAAGCATGATTGTCAAAATCCTTGGCGGCCGCGCCCTTGCCGTAGCCTGCCTTGGCAAAATAGGAAAAAGTGTTGCTGGCCGGCGCAGGATCGAAATCCTTTGCCGGATCGGTGGCGTTGCCGAAAGCGAAGCGCCAGCCAAAATCCAACAACAAACGCTCACGCGGGCTGGTGGCATCTGAATTTTGCCCGACGACCGGTTGCAGCGATGTCGCCCACAAGAAAAATGTTGCGACGGCCGACCATGCTTTTATGCGGTTTTTCATATGTGTATTTAATCAAACTTTTGTCCAATAACGCTTAAAGGAATTCCCAAATTATGTCTTGTCGGAAATAATGACCACTCCAATCCTCGGGCTTCCGTTGATTCGGTGCGCCCGAACAGTCAACACTAGCTATTAAATCCGCCGGCATGGCAGAGGCGAGCCGAGCAAGACTTGATAGGAGGAGGCCGGATTGGTCAAACTCGCGTTCAGGCAGTATGCTCCTGCAATTCGATAAAGAGATTGGGCGAATGTAGATCAGGATATTTCGACAGCTACCGCCACGGTCCGGCACGGTTGGTTTCATCAGCGCAGCCGAGGAATTCATAGTAGTTCTGTGGCGCAGAAATGTTGCTGCAAGACAAGCATAACGGCGCCTTGCAGGCGAGGTTCCGCGACAGGGTCGGTGGGCACAAGACGCGGGGTGTTGAGGCCGTGGGAATGTTGTTTCAGCACCTTAGTGATGATCGGCGCGACACGATCCCATGCTTCAGTCACATCGCCCACCAGAACGATGATCTCGGGTGAGCATCCGTTGGCCACCATCGCGAAGCCGACGCCCAGATAGTGCGCCATCCGATCGATGGTCTGGCAGGCCTTGGTGTCGCCTTTCGCGGCCAGGGCGAGGATATCGGAGAAGGAAACATTGGATGGATGGGGCGTGCCGGGCTCTTTGCCGGCTGCGGATTGGTGGTAGTAATTAACTGCCGCATTGTTCGAACCAAACACTTCCCAACAACCACGGTTGCCGCAATTGCAGAGAGGCCCGTTCTCATCCAAGGAAACGTGGCCAAATTCTCCGGCGCAACCCCACGGCCCCCGTATTAACTGGCCGTTGGCAATGATCCCCACCCCAATGCCCTCGGACACGGTCACGGCTACCAAATCACGCACACTTTCAGCGTGCCGCCCGGTCCATAGTTCGGCCAGTGCGCAGGCATTGGCGGCGTTTTCGAGCACCACGGGCAGGCCAGTGGCGGCCTCCAGTGGCGATTTCAACTCAAGGTTGCGCCATTTCAAGTTCGGTGCAAAAGTTAGTTTGTTCGTGCGCGAATCCACGCGGCCGGGAAGGCTAACGCCGATCCCTTCGATGGCGATATCATAGTGCATTTTGATCACAGCCTTGACACGCTCGCATAAATGATCGGTGAATTGACGGGAAGTTCCGGCGGTGGGCAAGGAAGTCTTTGTGATGAAACTCAGGTCCGTCCGCGACAGGGCTAGGGTGGTGCTGGCTGGACGAACGGTAATCCCGACCACGCCGATGCGCTCGGGATTCAACATGAGAAAGGTTGGCTTGCGTCCGCGCGGCAACTGGCCGACGGCCCCCTCGAAAATCCATCGGTCGCCAATCAATTGCTCCGCAATGAGAGAAACAGTGCTGCGCTGGAGACCCGAGCGACGCGCCAGTTCGGCCCGCGAAATCGGCTGCCGTTGGCGGACCAAATTCAGGACGAGGCGGCGATTGATGTCGCGCGCAGTTCGGCTACTGGCGCCTTTGAAATTGTCGAGATTGATCTTTGTCACATACGGGCTTCCTGAAGCGCATCCCTGACGGGGGAGTCCGCGCTGCGGCTCGCCTCCCTCGTCAGCGATCCTTTAAGCCAAAACACACGCTCAATACTCTGGACGAGCTGCGCTGTATCACTCATGCCACCTTGGATGTGTCAAACACATTTGTTCAAAACAGTTTTCAACAGGGTCATCGCGCGTTGAGTTGGATTTCGTACCGGGCCATGATGTCCACGCTGTCAAGCGAGACGACAACCTGTTTGCCATTGAAATCCGGACGCGCCTCCTTAACCATGTAAATTGGGGCGTCCTTGCCCAGCGGAAGGATCTCTATCTGCAAATCACCCTTTAATATCTCTGGCGTGTAACGGCACAGGCCCATTTCAAATACATTGCCGTTAAAAAAATTATCAGTAAGCAGTTTCCCATTTAATGTCACACGCGCAACGTCACCGACATAGTGGAACCGTAAAATTGATTCGGTGCTTGGGTCAATCGCGGCAGGCAATTTGATTCGCCAGATTGCGGCTTTGGCAAAATCCGCGTCATCTGGTTCGGCGGCGACTGGTTGCGCGCTATGGCCTAGTGGAATCTTGCGTGGCGGTCCGGCTGGCTGAAGCGCCTCAACCACAGCCTTGAGGTTGCCGGAGAACCGCGCACGCGGCGCAAAGCGCTCGAAGACACCTTCCGCCTTGCCCGAAAGCGCTTTGCCATTGCAAGTTATGACTGACGGCGCGGGATAAACCGCGACATTGAAGTCAGCGCGGTTTGTCGCAGTCAGTCGCAATTTGTCATCGTCACAAACAAGCCCGGATTCGGTGAGAAACACCCGGTCACGCCCCTGCCAGTTTCCCTTCCAAAACGCAAGCGATTGTTCATCACTCAGCAGCACAATTCGCAACGTGCTGTGGGCCCCATTGATTAGCACCGCCGCGCCGGCGCCGGGTTTGACATCACGGACAATTGTCCGTCCGTTGCCGCTCGTTGCGCGCCCGGAAAATATTTTCAATCCGGCGTTGCTGGTGAAGGCAAATTGGGCCGGAATTCCTTTGGTTTCCGCGAAGAAGACCGTGCGCACATCGCCATCCTCGATGGCGGTGAGCGGTTGCGCGGTGGCCCAGGCCAGACGCGCTCCCTGGCCGAGATCGAAATGGAATGGCCAGAAGAAACAGGCGTCGGACGGAATGGTGACCGGCTGTTCGGGGAACGTGAGCGAACCGGAAGGCGTGTTGATCGTGAATTGCACATTCGTTTTTGGCGGCAATTCCTGAAGGCGCTGATAATTGTTTACGAAAGCGAAACCGTTAGTTCCGTCCGAGCGAACGCACCAGCGAAGGGTATTCAGATCGTTTTTTCCTCGTGGGTGCAATTCAGGCATCGCCTGCGGCATGTTTGCAAGTTGGGAGCCCCATTCGTGAAGAAATAGATGGATTCGACGGAGCAAGTGATATTGGGGGCGAATTTGGCCGTATTGGCCGAGAGCCGTCTGAAAGTCATAATCCTTCACTGGCATGTCATTCCAGTAGCCGGTGGCCTGTGACTCCATGAGCGTGGTCAATTTGCCGTTTGGCTTTTCGCCGCCGTGATACATGTAATAACCCAGCGACGCCCCGCCAGAGCCTAATTTGACCAATGCCGTTGATTCGGCGTCCATCGGGTCGAAGACGATTCGCCGGTGGTAGCTGGGCATCATGCCTGCGCCGATCTCGCAGGTGAGATACGGGTATTTTGCGACGTCGGGAGCGTCGTGGGCTTCATGTTGGCCCAAAATGTCAGTGCCGATGGCTGCATCCGTGCGCAAATTTGAAAAATAGAATCCCTTCCAATAGTCACCGGGCATGGGCGCCACAGTGCGGTCCCAAAAGCCTTCCGCATAAACTCCGTACAACGGCACAATTTCTCCAAATGGGAGTGGAGAGCTCAAAGACGGCCAGCCGGTTTTGGTGTAAATAGGCACATCCAGGCCCGCGGCACGCGCGAGTTGTTTGAGCGTCAGCAGGTGTTCGGACGGGCCGCCGAACTCATTTTCAAGCTGGATCCCAATTACTGGCCCTCCATCCTTCCAAAGCAGACCTGAAAGTTGTCCGGCTATTTCGCGGTAGAGGATTTTGACCGCCGCCAGATAGTTGGTGTCGTCGGAACGCAATTTCCATCCTTTTTTCAGCAACCAGTCTGGGAAACCTCCATTGCGCACCTCGCCGTGATCCCAAGGACCACACCGCACGATCACTTTCAGCCCGATCTCGCCGCAAAGCTGAACAAACCGGTGAAGATTGCGACGGTCCGACCAGTCAAATTGACCCTCAATTTCCTCGTGATGTATCCAGAATACATAGGTGGCAATGATGTCCACTCCGCCAGCCTTCATTTTAAGCATCTCCTCCCGCCACTCGGCCACCGGGTAACGCGCATAATGGAACTCTCCCATAACCGGCGTCCACGGTTTGCCATTGAGCAGGAGGCTGTCACTGTTGAGCGTCAGGGTTGCGCCGTCCGGGCGGCGCCATTCGCCCATGTTGAAACCAATGCTTTGCGGCGTAGGCGGCAGAAGAATTGAGATCTTGAGCGGATCTGCATGTGTCACCGGGAGAAATGCAGCGACAGTCAACATCGTTGGAACTAATCGCGTCATTAAACGGATGAAGATCGAAGTCATGAAATGAACTTCAACCAAACTTCCTTTCATTAGCGTTGGAGCATCTTTTAGCATTTATCTTGTCCTCAATAAGACCTGCTCGAAGCTCTTATCTTTCATGGATTCAGATTGATTCGCAAGTTCAGGAGAAGTTGTCTCTTCAATCTGTTGTCATGGCAGGGGAGGACCAAGCAATACGCGATAGAAGGAGGCTGGATTCGTCAGGCTCTCGTTTATATCGACCCAACTGAATGGCGATGGCGGCGAATTGGTCTCAAAGACAATGCCCCAGTTCAGGAGATTGGTGGAATGCAGGATTGCATAGTCAGGACCAACCATGCCGCTGACGGTCAGGCTGAATTGGCCATTGCCCAAATTTGCGGCGGAGCCTGACAACGTCGGCGATGTGACCGGATTTACCACCACGGAGAAACTCCGGGTTGCGCTCAACGGCGGGATTCCGTTGTCAGCCACCTTGAGCGAGATGGGGATGGTGGAGTTGGCTTGCGAGACGAATGGCCGCAAGTTGAAGGTGGCATTGGTGTTGTTGATCTGAACAAGGGTGGCATTGGTGGGCGCGCTTGGGAGGCTGAAGGTCAGGGTCGGGACCGGCAGATTCGTATCCGAGGCGGTGGCGTTGATCGCAACGGTTTGGCCCACGTTGACAGTCTGATTGGCAATCGGCGCAAGCGTTGGTGCGGTGATAACCGGGATGAAACCCGCGCTGACAGACTCAAACACCGAGGTGTTGATATCGGTGTTGTTATGCGCGCATACAGCCAGGCCGACATAGGCCCCGTTGGACATGGTAATGTTGGCGTTTCCGAACGGGGTCCAGGTATTGCCGTCAAGCGACCAATAGCCCAGGAATGTGGAGTTGGTGCGCGTCAGCCGCACCCAGGCTGGCGCCGTCCCGGAAGAGCTCGCAGAACTACTTGATCCGCCGGTGGTGGATCGGTAAATGAACTCGATTCCAGAGCTGTACTCCACATCCACCAACGCGTGGATGGAACCCGCGGCGAGCGACTCGCGGATCATCACCGCCGCCTTGGCGTTGTTAGCCGTGTCCCCGACGCTCGTCACCAAGGCACGAATGTCGCAGTTGGTGCAGGCCGGGACATACACATAAACAAACTGAAACGCGTCGGCGTTGTTCCAGATGTCGGCGCCTGAACCGGAGATGGTAAATTGGCCGCCGCAGTAAGTAACGCTGCCCGGAAACCCGACCGATCCAACGTCGGTACTCTGCCAGAGTGAAGGTGGCGCTCCTCCCGGCAATGCAATGCTGGCCTCGGCCGAGGGCAGACTTTCATTGCCGGCATTGGTGGCTGTGACAACGTAAAAATAGGTCTGGCACGTTTGCGCACTGGAGTCGGTGTAATTGGTGCTGGTTATCGCCGAAGCTATGGTGGTGTAGGGACCTTGGGTAACAAGGGAACGTTTCACGTTGTAATCAGTGCCGGGCAAGCCATTCCAATTCAATACAATGTGGCCGTTGGCGTCGGTCGCCGTCAGGCCGGTGACAAACACAGCGGGTGTCGCGCTGACTTCCATCGAATTGACGCTGGTGCCATTTTCATTGGCTGTGACCACATAATAATACGTTGTCAGGTTGGTGACGGTATTGTCGTCGTAACCCAAGTTCACGCTCCCGATGTTTCCGGCAATGAGCGTGTAGGGACCGCCGCTGGTCGTGGCCCGCCACAGGTTGTAGGTGGTCGCGCCCGGCACGACATCCCAAGTGACTGTCACTTGCGCATTTTCTCCGACGGCTGCCACTCCCGTGGTAGCGGGCGGCGGCGGCAGGGTGGCAGCTTCCGTGATTGTGATATTGGTCGAGGTCAAACCGGTTGCAGTCGCGGTCAGGGTGATGGAGCCGGGCGCGTTGGTGGACTGGATGATGACTTCGGCCAATCCGTTGAAAACCGGGCGCTGATTCGTATTCTTGTCCGCAGCATGAGAACTGGGATCGCCGTTGCCGACGCCAAGGATGGCGCCGCTGCTGACGGCAAAGGTCACCGTATTGCTTGCCGTGGGCACGATATTTCCCTGCGCGTCCAAGGCGGCCACGGTCACCACGGACACATCCTTGCCGTCGGCCAGGATGGTGCTGCGGTCTGGCCAGAGCGCAATGGCTGCCGGCACCCCGGTGGTCGTCACGGTGTTGGTGAGCACGGCCACACCGTTGTTATAGCCAATGGCTTGAAGTGTTCCCGGCGCGTAAGGCACATTGTCCCATTCGACGTGGCCCTGAACATTGAGAGATTGACGTCCCAAGCTTACGCCGTTGGTGAACAGTTCCACTGCCTGGCAATTCCCAAAAGCCCAAATGTTGATTGGTTGTCCAAGTGTTGACCAGTTCCAGTGCGGAAAGAGGTGCAACACGGGTTTGAACGTCCAGTTGGCCTGGTAATAATGGAAATTGTCCTTCGCAAATCCACAGGTGTCCACCGTCCCAAAATGCGAGTTGATGCACGGCCAGTTGTAGGGTGTCGGCTCACCCCGATAATCAAAACCCGTCCACGAGAACCCGCCGGAAGACCACGGTCGCGCATCGTAATACGACCACCACGCTTCGGCCGTCTCGCCCCAGCCTACCGGGTTGCTGTCGTAACCCCAGACGTAGCCGTTCACCGTGTCATTCGTATACATCCCACGATCGGTGACCTGGCTGGACGTTTCCGTGCCGATGATGGGCCAGCCCGGGTTACTGGCGTGGAATGTATCCTGTTGGCCCAATTGATAATTGAAGCCATTGACATCAAGAACCAGGCTAAAACCAACTCCCCAGTTATTCAGAGCGGCGGTACACAGGCGCGTTGAATCCAATGAATGGACCAGGTTCTGCATCACCTGCATGATCGTGGCCCCAGCCGAAGTGGTTTGGAGGGGTTCTTCATTCCCCAGCGACCACATGAACACCGAGGGATGATTCCGGTCCCGACGGATTTGCCGGCTGAGTTCGCCCAATGGCTCCGCGTTGGTTCCAATGCGGCGATTCTCATCCAGCACCAACATCCCCAACTGGTCACAGGCGTTGAGCAATTCCGCCGTTGGCTCGTTATGAGAGCTCCGATAACCGTTCACGCCCATTTCCTTGAGCCGTTCGATGCGGAAATACTGCAGCCGGTCAGCCAGCGCCGAACCCACCCCCGCGTGGTCCTGATGGTTGCACATCCCCTGGATTTCCACGTGCCGGCCATTGATGAAAACACCATTGGTGGAATCAACTGAAACTGTCCGCACCCCAAACGGCGTGTTGTAAATATCCGCAACCACATTCTGATTGCTAACCGTGGAAACCAGGTTGTAAAGATAGGGCGTTTCCAACGACCAAAGGTTGGCGGCCATGGTTATGGTCTGCGTCACAACCAAATCATGGCCTGCCGGCACGGTCACCGCCGAAGTGACAATGGCAACTGTATTACTGCTGGCATCGAGAATTGCCGAAGTCAGGCTGCCGCTGACAGTCGCCGACCCGCTTTGGTTGGTAACGTCTGTTTGTATGGTGATGGTCGCATTGGAACCCGCCAGCGAAGTTGTTGCCACAAAAGTTCCCCATTCCGCGACGTGAACGGGATTCTCCGTCATCAGCCAGACATGGCGGTAAATGCCGGCACCTTCGTAAAACCAGCCCTCAAACCGGCTGGCGTCCACCCGCACCACCAGCACATTGGTCCCGCCAGGATTGGCGTATTGGGTCGTGTCAAAATAGAAACTTTCGTAGCCGCTGACATTCCGCCCCAGAATATGCCCATTCAACCAGACCAGGCAGTTGCGATAAACACCGTCAAATTCCAGCCACATCGCCTGACCGGCATAATTTGCGGGCAGGGTAAACGTATGCCGGTACCAGGCAATGGTGTTCGCACTGGTCCATCCACTGATTCCGGATTTGTAACCATGCCCTCCATCCGCACTGGAATTGAACGGCAATTCAACAACCCAGTCGTGGGGCAGGTTTAATGAACGCCAGGTGCTGTCGTCGTAATTGGTTGCCACGAAGGAAACATTCTCCCCTGCATGGGTGGCAATCGGATCAACCCGGATGGTCTCCATATAAGATTCGGAACTGGTGTTTGTCGCGGAGCCAATTTCATTGGTATCCAGCTTGGCCAGATCGGGGATTTCAGGATAGTAGGTGACGTTGGTGGTGACATCCGACGGATCACCCAGTTGAAACCGCCAGCCGGCGTCCAGCAACAGCCGGTTGCGGAGGGAGGCGGTGAAATTGACCGTGGTGTTCGGGGCAATCGTGTTGGGGGGAATGGCCTGATCGCGAATGCCATTGATGATGAGCGTGTAGTTGCTGCCATAGACCAACGGCGCGGTGGTGAGCAGCACCGATGAGTTGTTGGCGGTCAGGGACGAGGCTGTGATGGCAAGGCCATCAGTGAAAGCATAATTCGCCAGATTCGTGGCGCCGGACGCTTCCAGCACCTTGGAAAAGTTCACTTCCACGGTCGTTGTGCCAATGTTGTAGCCACACAAAACCATCGGTGGATTCGTGTCGAGCGTCACCGAAAGCGCGACAGGAGCGCTGGTCACCGCGCCATAACTGTTGGTCAGCACCAGTTCATATGCACCTGTATTGGTGATCGCCGCGACGAACGCCAGCGTGTTGGTGGCGGCCCCGGGGATGTTGGTGTATCCGCCGCCGTTGTTGAACTGCCATTGAAAGTGAAGAGGCTGCGCGCCCATCACGCCGGCCGTGAACGTTACCGGAGTCCCGACAAACACATTGTTCGTCGGCGACACGGTAAACTGGTTTATGATCGGCACGTTTGCGGCCGTCAATCCCAAGTCGAACATCGCGTCAAAGGCATGGCTGCCGCCGAAGGTGATCGTCCCGCCGCCAGTCGGAAAAAGCCCGATCTGGCCGCCGGCGTACGGATTATTGCTGGCGACGGCGAGCGCCTCCCAGCCGGAAGAAACATTGACCAGGCCGAATGACCAGGCATAAGTAGCGCTGGGCGCCAACGCCAAGTCCAAGTTGCTCCATAGCAGCCAGTCGCCGTCGTTGAACGTGATATTGGCCGAGGTGTAAGTTTCCTGCAAAGTGGCCGTGGCGCCGGACACGGAATAAAAGTGGAGGAAATAAGGCTGGAGCGTGCCGATGCCGCTGTAAGAACCCAGCCCGGAAGTCCTTAAAGCCAATGATGTCAGCAAATATCCCGCTGCGTTGGTCCCAGTGGTGAAGCTCTGGCCCGGTTCGCCGTTGCCATGAGCACTCTGGTTGTCCGTGTAATAGTTCAGGCCATCGGGGGCGGTCTGGTTGCCCGTGGCGCTCAATTGGGAAATATCCAGCGTACCCGGAGTCGGATTGGCAGCGCCGATGTCGGTGAGGGTTTGGGCTTGGACAAATCCGCCAACCGCGGCTAAAAGCACAAGCGCGACGCCAGCTAGAACGCGGAGCCGATGGGACTCCACTCGAGGTGGTTTCACAAGCTTTTCACCAAATGGCGTCGCCAGCGACGAAGGCGCCAACTGAATGGGTGGTGCGGGCGGTCGATGGCTTCGCCGAGCAAGGCTGATTCGAGATCCTTTGTCGGACAGTCTGCCCTGAAGCAGCAGACAGTCAGCGCGTGGGTCAATGCCGCGGTGTTCATGGTGCTGGCAGCGCACTGGTCGCCCGGGCTTGCGGAAAGGCCTCGCGGAATGAGGAATGCAGGCGTCATCGCCAACTCCAATGGTATCCGTCAATAGCCGGCTGGTTTTCCGTCAGCTTGATAGGTGCTCCACCAGAGGAGTGTTGGTTTCGTCAGACCCGCAGGCACATCGGCCGGGGTCTGGGACGCTTTCTGAAATTGTAGTGTAGTGATGAATTGAACACTGCCGTCAATACGGGCAATATTTCCGCCATCCTTGCTGTGGAGCGGGCCGATGCCCTCAAGGCCGGAGGGCGAGGAAACCGGGGTGCTTGGATAATTGGAGCCGTCATTATACTCCGTATCCGCTTTATTGGTGGGATTCTCGTAAGGCTCCCAATAAATGTAGCATGACTGACTCCAAACTGAATGCATCCGTGTGTATTGAGCTATTGCAAACCCGGGGGCTGGAAAACCAGCGGCAGCGCCGTTCATCAGATAGGTGCAAAGCTTGTTGCCACGGGTTCTCCAAAGCACGGAATTGGTGTTAAAAGCATCCACCGGGCAGTAATAGGATTTTGTGTTACGGACGTAAGGCCACCACGCTCCGCCTCCAGGAGGACCAGACCAGGCAAGTGTGGGGTTGTTGGCATAATGCGCGGCCGTCGGATCAGGGATCGACCCATTGGCTGTATAGAGAAAGCCAAACGCATACGAGCCATCCGGGTTTTTCACCGCGGTGTTGCCACCATCCCAGTTGCAAAAGGCCATAAAGTCCCGGAAGTCGGTGGCATACATGGCATTAGCCAGTCCCAACTGTTTCTCGTTGTTCATGCATTGAGTCCTCAGGGCTTGCTGCTTGGCCATAGCCAGGGCGGGCAGCAAAATCGCCGCAAGGATGGCAATAATCGCTATCACCACCAGCAGCTCGATCAATGTAAAGGCGGAGTCGGGAAGCGGGCGCTGTTTGTTGGAATCGGAGTTCATTTTTCGGCTCTCGTTTCTCTCAAAATAATTGTTAAATCAAAACCTTCAAACATGTCAGGTGCGGGACGGAAAGCAAGACAGGGGCGTGTCCTTTTCTGAGGACACGCCCCTTCCGCTAACCAGCAATTACGGCACCCTGACCGCGTAAAACTTCCCAGGGCCTGTTGGGGTCACAGTCCAGCAAGACGTCGCCCCTGGAACCGGTGTCCAGGTAATGGGCGGAGTCAGGCTGGTGGTGTACACCAAGGTGCCCGTTGACCAGCACAACTCTATGTTCCCGTTGGGTAGCACTGTATAATTCAACGTGACAGTTCCCAGGCTCAAGCCCAGATCAAAAACCGCGTCATATTGGCCACTGCTCTCATAGGTGATTGTGCCGCCAGTAGGCGGAATCAGGCAGATTTGGCCGCCCGCATAAGGATTGTTGCCAATACTAGAGGCCATGCAGCACCAACCGGGGTCCGCCGGAACTTTGCCGAACGAATAGGCATAGGTGGAGCTGGCTGCCAGCGGCACCGACAAACCACTAAACCGTATCCAATTTGTGTCAGTCGAGCCGGTGGTTACGACGAAATTGGTCTGAGAATCATAGATTGCGATTGGCTTCGCGTTCGTGGTGGCGAGGTTGACCGAGTAAATGGTCAATATAAAGCCTCCGCCGTTGGTGGGCAATGGGAGCACACCCGACACATAGATACCATCGTCGCCAGCCAATTGCAGATCCACATAGTTGAGGACGTATCCTGTCGAATTGCCGCCCGTGGTGAAAGTCTGGCCGGGAGGTGTGATATTGTCCCAATAGTAGTTTAATCCACCCGGCTTCTGGTTCGCTCCGAACCACTCTGTTTGAGCAATGTCATAGGTTCCGGCCACGGGTGGGTTGGTGCCAAGGAGCGACAAAACCCCGCTCTCAGTGGGCACGAGAATCGTTATAATGATCGTCGCGCTGGTGCTGGGTGAGCCCTGGCCATTGCTGACGGTGACATTATATTGGTACTGACCGGGCGCCAAGGGTGAGCCAGGCGTATTGATGGTGATGCTTTGAGTTGTGCCCGCGCTAATCGAGAGCGCTCCGCCCAAGCCGCCATCCGTATGCCAGGCATAGGTGAATGGAGTTGCGCCGGAAGCATTTTCAGTCAGGGTGATTGACGTTCCAACATTTTGAGCTCCGAGCGGCGACTGCAAGATACCATTTGCCAACGGGCATACAACGGGCGGCGCGCCGACGTCCGTCAATCCCACTTGAAACACGCCGGACCAGCCTTCGGTATTCGTGGAAATGCTTGCGTCTGCTGGTGCAATCAAGCAGGCGAGGCCAACTGAAGAATTGGTTACGGAAGACGAACTTGCGTTCATGCCCGCCCACAAACCATTATTGGCGTTTAAAAAGGTGTAAGCATAGGTGCTGTTGGCATCCAGCGGCGTGCTCAATCCTTCCCATTCCACCCAGTCGCCAAAAGTGAAGCCGAAGCTGGGGGCGATATATTCCTGCACAAGCGTCGCCAGGGTCTGGGCGTTATTGAGTTTGTAAATAAACAAATAGTAACCCTGGAGCGTGGATGTTCCGCTCGAAGTGTCACCATTGTTGCCAGTCTGAAGCTGCACGGAATTGAGGATGTATCCGCCCGCATTGCCGCCGGTGAAAAAGATATTGCCGCAGGGCGAAGTCGCGAAGTTGTCATAGTAATTTATACTGGTGATCGCGCCTCCACCGCTCAGTTGGGCGATGCTGTCATAACAAACCGACGACGAATTGTTGAGGCCCTCGTCACTCATCGAGACGGTCAGATTGGCGGGGGCAATCGTCAAATCGAGCGCAGGGGTGGTGATCGCATTGATGGAACTATCCGAGACGGTTACTCTATATTCATAATATCCATTGGCCACCGGAGTCGTCGTGAGGGTTGAGCTATCGGTTCCAAGGTTGGAGAAAGTGGCACCCTGGTCGGCTGACACTGCCCATTGATAATGATATGGCGGCGTGCCACCGAACACGCTTCCCGAGGCGAGAGTCACTGCCGTCCCATTGGTGAAGGCGGGCGCCGGCGATGGATAGAGATTCCCCGCTGTGGTTAAGACGGGCGGATTGACAGTAAATTGAGTGATGATACTCAAACCGATGTCAAACCAGGCTTGACAGCCGACAGCCGTCGGAAGAGCCACGGTGCCGCCGGGACCTGGAACACACGCGGCTTGGTCGTTCGGGTCGATTATGTTGCCCGTATTGGTATTATAGAGAGAGCTGGCAAACCCCGGTTCATTAACTGGTGTAAGCGCCGTTTCAGCCGCGACCTCGCCCCAGCCGCTCACGTTATTCCTGATGGTGTAGGCGTATTTGGTATTGGCACTTAGTGCAGCACTGATACCGGTAAACGTGATATAATGCTCGTCAACGACTGAAAAAGGCTGCGAAGTGAATGTAGCCAACAATGTCGCATTAGTGGTTGCGGAATTATATGAATAAATGGCAAGAGTGTAGCTTTGAGAACTTTGATAGCCGCCTCCAGAGCCAGCGCCGCCCCAAATATTCACGGTCACAGAATTCAACTGGTAGCCGCTCAGATTGGTGCCCGTGGTAAATATTTGTCCGGGATAACCCTGACCACCGCCGTTTGAATAGTAGTTCAAACCGGCTGGCTCGGCCTGCGAATAGGAGTCACCGTTATCCAAAAAGTAAATGTCATCAGGTCCGGGAGTTGGAGGGCTTCCACCGATGTCGGTGAGGGTTACGGATGCCTGGGATGAGATGCCGCACATTACAGCAATGGCGACGCCCAGGGTTCTGGTGATATGTTTCATTCGTTTCATAGTTACTGGTGGTTGAGTTTAGGCGATCTGGTCTTTTCCGGGGCAATGTTGTTGGTGAAAAGTGACGCGCCGGTTTGATGGATCTCTGCGCTCCAGCGCATATCCGGCTGCCTTGCGAAGGCAAGTGATGCGTCGTTCAGACAAAATCTGTCCAACATGGCTCATTTCAATGAACCTTAGCTTCCGGCCGTATGAAGGTGAAGAGAAACAGGCTCGTTAAAATTAACGAGGCGCGGAGGCCGGACGGCGGCCCGTATCTGGCGGAAACAGGTGGGCGAATTTCGCAACTGCCTGCCCTCGCGAACGCACCTGAAGTTTTACGTAAATGCGGCGAACGTGGGCATTGACCGTGGTAATGGTAATGCCAAGGTGGTCGGCAATCTCTTTGTACAGGTCGCCTGAGGCCAGAAGTTGCAGCACTTCACGTTCGCGCGGCGTCAAATCTTCCACGCCGCCTGGTCCTGTGTCCTCGCGCCTGAAGGACTGCACTACTTTGCGGGCGATGTTGCTGCTCATGGGCGAGCCGCCGGAGTGGACGTCCTTGACTGCGTTGATCAATTCTTCGGGCGAAGTTCTTTTGAGCAAATAGCCACTGGCCCCAGTGGCCAGCGCGCTGAACAAGTAATCTGAATCCTCATAAACCGTGAGCATCAGAAACTGGGTGTCGGGCAACAGTTGCTTCAACTGCCGGACACATTCGATGCCGCTAATGCCAGGGAGATTAATGTCCATTAACACGATCTCGGGTTTGTCGGACGGAAGCCGAACCACGGCGCGTTCACCGGTGCCGTAGTTGCTGACAAGATGCAAGTCATGGGAACGCTTGATCCACCCCGCGAGGATTTCCCGGGCTTTTGGGTCATCTTCGACAATTGAAACACCGATGCTCACTCGACAAGATTACCTTTCCAGTGATCGGCGTCGCGAGCGAAACAATATCGTGAGTTTTGACGATGGCAGGGGGGTGTCATTTGTCAGTTTTGGAGGCTGGGCGCTTGAACCGGCATGTCAAACTTAACCGTGGTTCCAGTCTTTGGAGCGCTTTGAATCTCGCATGTGCCACGGATTTCCGCCAGTCGTAGTTTCATATTGGTTATTCCATGGCCGGCTTCAATGCGGTCGGAATCGCCAGGGTCCCCATGGGCTGGCAAGCCCGGAGTGAATCCGCGGCCATTGTCCTGGACGCTCAAAACAATGGCCTTTGTCCGCAACGCCAGGGTCACCCGCACCTCGTTTCCATCCGAATGTTTGACAACATTGTGCAGGGCCTCCTTGAAGGCCAGGAACAGGTTATGGCGCGCTTCCGCAGTGACGGGCCAGGGAGGCAGGTCTTCCGGCATGTTCAGGCGGCATCGAATCCCGGCGGCGCGCAAGTAATCTTGCGCGAATTTTCCCAAATAGACCGCCAGGCTGTCCAGTGAATCGTGCCGGGGATTGACCGCCCAGACAATTTCATCCATGGAGCGTGTGAGCTCGCGTGCCGTGCTGCAAATCTGGTCCATCTGGGTGGCGGCTTGCGGCGAGTTGTTCAATTCACCGCGAGCCGATTGGCTTAGCATCGTGATGCGGGTGAGGCTTGCGCCGAGGTCGTCATGGATATCCTGGGCAATGCGCGTGCGCTCACGCTCTACGGCTTGCTCCTTTTCCAAACGTTGCAGTTTCCGCCGCATGCGCCGCCGCGTATCCAACCACACTCCCGCCGCCACGGCCGAGAGTACAACCGTTCCCGCCACCGCGGCAAACCACCATGTTTGCCAAAAATTAGGCAGCAGAATAAACGCCACCGTCGCCCCCGCTTCATTCCAAACTCCGAAATCGTTGCAGGCCAGAACTTGAAAGGTATATTGGCCCGGGGGAACGTAATCGAAACTCACGCTGCGTTTGCTGCCGGCCTCGGTCCATTCGCTGTCGAGCCCTTGCAGCCGGTAGCGGAAGCAGACCTTCTCCGGCGCCGTGTAACTCAGGCCGGTATAAGCGAACTCCAGTCGATGGCGTCCCGGGGGAATGCTCAAGGGCCGATTCGCCGCCCGCCCGGCCAGACCGGCCATGGCCTTGCCGTCGACTTGCACTGCCTCGATTACCACGGGCGGGGCCAGAACGTTCAATTTCACATGCTTCGGATCCACCCCCACAACGCCTTTGTTGGAGGCAAACCACAAGCGTCCGTCCGCCGTCTTGCACCCGGCCGGTTGCAGTCCGCCGGAGAATTCCAGCGTGGGCAGTCCGTCTCCTTTGCCGAAGGAGAAGCAGTGGACCGCCTGCAATTGACCGTCCGCGCACTGGTTCAATTCCCGTTTGCTCAAGCGCATGATGCCTGTGTGGGAACTGACCCAGAAATAGCCAAGACCGTCATCCTCCACCCAGCAAATGACGTCGCACGATAAACCTTGGGCGGTGCCGACGGCGCTGAAGCGGCCCTGTTTGAGCCGGTTCAAGCCGCCGTCGCAAGTTCCAATCCACAGGCTTCCATCGGTGTCCGGGTGCAGGAATTGGATAAAATCGCTGCTCAACCCATCCGATTTGTGCAGAAGGCGCAGACCTGCCTTATCCAGTCGGCCCAGACCTCCGCCCAGCATCCCAAACCACACCGTGCCCTGGCTGTCTTCCACCACACAGCGCACGTCGGACAGCGGCGTTGGCCCGCATTGTGTCAGCCAGGCCGCTTTGCCCGCTTGGTAATGCAACAGCCCCGCTCTGGTGCCCGCCCAGAGTTCGTCCGGTCCGCTGGGAAAAAGAGCGGTCACCGGGGGCATCGTTTCAGTCGCACAGGGCACGGCCTCAAAGCGTTCGCCATTGCGAGTCAGCAGGCCGCCACTCCATGTTCCAACCCACAGCCGTTCCCCGGCATCCTCGCACACCGACCAGACGAACAAGCTCGTCATGCCGGCTTCCAACCCGAAGTGCGACCATTGTCCGTCCTGCCAGCGGTAAAGGCCGACGCCCTCCGTGCCCACCCAAAACGCCCCGTTCCGTCCGGATGTCAAACATAAGACCGGACGCCCTTGCCACTGATCCGGAGCGTCCAGCACCGTCACGTTGCCGGGGCGAACCATGATGAGTCCATTGCCGCCAGTGCCCATCCACAAGTTTCCCTCCCGGTCCTCGCACAAGCAGAAAATCCAATCGGTGGGCAACCCGTTGCTGCGGCACAAATTCAGAACCGCACCGCCGGGCCGGACGATGAAGAGGCCATGGTCTTGCGTGCCAGCCGCCAACATGCTGGCTGACGTTTCGAGCAAGGCCGTCAACGGCACCATATCCCACGGCGCGGCGCCATAACCATTGGTCGTCAGGCTGGGATTCTGACGCTGAAGTTTTCCATCGCTGGCCACCCAGATGCCGCCTTGCCGGCTCGAACAAACTCCCTGCACATACGTGTTGGTGAGATAGCCGCCAAATTGCGGAATGAGGCGTCCTTGTTCCAGTGCCGAGGCCATGCCATTGCGCAAAACCCAAATGTTTCCTCTCGAATCACTGGCAACGTTAACCATATTTGTTGCATTGCCCGACTTCGGTTCCAGCCGCAGTCCATCGTTCAACCGCATCAGCATTCCTTCCGCGTCCGCCAGCCACATGTCGCCCGCTTGATCGACACTAATGGCAATGATCTTGCGCCGTCCCAAAGCAAGGCCGATATCGATGGCGCGGAAATGGGAACCGGAATCGTACGCTGTCAGTTCGCCGAGTTCACTTCCGATCCAAAGCGTGCCCGCCGGGTCTTCAAAAAGGCTGGTCACCCGGCCGCTGCGCAACGCGGGCGTATTACCGCTGTTGAACACAGTGAAATGAACTCCGTCAAATCGTGCCAAACCGCTGTACGTGCCGACCCAGATATAGCCGTCTTTTGTTTGTAGGACAGAGGTGACGGCATTCTGCGGCAAGCCGTCATCTGTCCGCCAAGTGCGAATGACATAGGGTGGCAAGTTGGAATCAGGCGCTGCGCTGGAGGGGAAACCTCCGGCCAGCCACATTGCGATTGCCTCCGCCAGCAGGACAATTCCACGCGCATTGAGACTCCACTGGAACATGATTCCATGCTAAAGCTTTCCCCAGACACGCGCAATAGCAGAACCTGTCAAGAGAATCACCATGGAGCAGAAGGTTCAACTCTTGTTGGATGCAATCATTAAAAACCTCAATAGACTCAACAGTTTTATAAGTTTTTAATGCAAGTTTCGCCGGAGAGTTTTACATTTCAGGAAACTCGTCAGACCGGCCCCGCGGTCTTTTTTCAAGGTGTTTTGAGCCGATAAAAAGCGCCGGTGGCGGGCACCGGCAACATAATTTCATCTTGCAGGGTGCTCAGATTCATCGTGGAAGCGTTCGTCACGTCCATCCAGTTCGTCGTGGTCAGGTCCGAATTCTGTTGCAGGATAAAGTTCGCCGAAGGCACTATCCAGGAAAGAATGATTTCGCCACCGGAAGACACGATCTTCAATTGCGGCGCAGGAGTGGATTGGAAGGTGTAAATACCCCCTCCATCAACAGCCGCCACAAGCTTGCTGCCATCGGCCGAGGAGGCGACAGCAGACCATAAGGCCACGGGCGCGCGGTTCGAAACCCAGGTGAGCCCTGAATCCGCCGAGGTGTAAATCGGCCCCGATCCGTTCCACCAGCCCGCCGCCGCAACGATTTTGCTGCCGTCCGCGGATAATGCAGCGGCCCGCCAGCTCGTCTCCAGATTCGTGGGCGCGCCTGATATCTGCCATGTCATCCCGGCGTTGGTTGAAATATAGATCGGAGTTATGGGGGGAGAACCTGCCAGCCCGGTCACGACCACAAGTTCATTTCCGTCTGCGGAGGAGGCGATGCCATTCCAATGGCCAATCAACTCCGCAGTAAGCCTGTTATCAACGAGCACGGGCAAACCGTTCGAGACCCAAGTCATCCCTGAATCCGCCGACCTGGCAACATCCCCCACCGCAAACGCGACCGCGAGTTTTGATCCATCGGCGGATGAGGCGACGGAACAGTTTGTTGGCCCCCCATCAAATTCTGAGATGAAAGCCGACTGTCTGTTCGTCATCCAGGTTGCCCCCGAGTTGGTCGAGGTAAAAATGCAGGTTGGCAGTATCAATACCGTTAATTGGGTTCCATCGGCCGAACATGCGACGGAAGGATAAACCGGGCTGTCATCCGAAGGGTTGACAGGAACATCGAGGACATCGTTCCACGTCCCTCCGGAGTCCGGTGAAGTGTAAACCGAGCCGCGAAGAGTTATAGCCGCCAGTTTGGTTCCATCCGCTGATGAAGTGATGGAAAACCAGGACACATTGGGGGCGCCATTGGACCTCCAATCAACTCCTGAATTAGTGGACGTATAGATTTGGCCGGAAATCCTGTTGGAAGAGGCGAGCGCCACCAGCCTGGCCCCGTCCGCCGATGAAGCGACAGCAAGCCACGAATTGCTGGGCGCGCTCGTCTGCGTCCAAGTCTGGCCAAAAGCGGGATGAACAGCAGGTAAAAAGCCACCGATTGCCGCTGTCGTCAGCAGCACGATCAGACTTTCGAGAGACATCGCTTTCATAAGCAAGAAAGTTACTGTGTTTAACTGGATTATCAGGTTTGTACACCCCGATTAAGACGAGAGGCAACTGCAAAAACTAACTAGTGTGGTGTCACTGAAGTATTGTTCATAAATCCGCCGGCGAGACGCCCGCGCTCCCCATGCATCAGAATTATGCAAAGAACTTCCATGACACCACACTAGGAGCGGTTTAATTGGGGAAAAGGTTGAGGTTCGTTCATGCGAACAATATCAGAAAAGTGCAAGCGAAGAACGGAAACACTCCATACAACGTGTCGCTTGCTGAATGGGAATGTTTATCAACAGCCTTGAAAACCGTCAGGCAAAACAAACCAGCGAGCAGCCATACAATTGCACCGGGAACTGACACCCGAACATAAAACCAACCAACGCGTTTGAACCAATTGATTTTCATTGGGTTTGCGCTATCCTGAGACTTTCCATTCATCGTCAATTCGTAGAATCACAAGTTTTCCCGGACGCTTTGGTCCCTGACCGGTTGCTGTTTCGGGCAAAACCGTCAGGATGACCCTGTCTTCAGAGACGATCTTTTTGTCAATAATTCTGTATCCTGTTAGTCCTTCAACTGTCCGCCTGTTTTCTGCGACGATCTCGTTTTCAGATTTACCTTGAGCTTCTTTGAAAAGCCCTCCATCAGGAGCCAAGGTGGCCATATATGTTTTTGCGTCAGCTTGGCTCATCGCCCAAAACGAAGATTCAAAAGCCGATTCAGGGTCGGCATGTCCTGCAAATCGCCAGGATGTCTTGGGAACCTCAACCTGACTGGAAGCGATTGGCTGTGGCGTGGGCTGTTGTTCATGTTGGTGGTGAATCATTACGGTAGTTGTTCCGGCTGCCAGAAGTATCACCGCACCAGCAACGGCAGCCATTTTCATTTTTGTCCATGCCATAAGTTTCACTGCTCCTTTCACGTTGATTAAGGTTGAACCGCTCGCCGCCGCTCCTTTCGCAATCGCCACCGCAGTCACAGCTTTTACAAGTGCCACAGGTGCGGCTTGAACGGAATTGGCGGAAATCGCCCCGGCAATGGTTGCCGTGGTGGAATTGATGCCGCGCCTTGCGAAGAACTTCCGCAGCTTTGCCAATGCGCGACTGACCCTGCTATGGGGAGAATTGTCAAGCGCGTCCGAAAATCCTGTCTTTTTATTAAAGGTTTCTTCTCTTCGTTTTCTTCTTTCTCTTTGTCTTTCTGCCGTTTTTTTGTTGGATCGTC
>Ga0181526_10001287_pt1 | contig 24245 bp, 17 predicted proteins | sample PEATcosm2014_Bin_35_FD_119750 | JGI IMG/M metagenome (GOLD analysis project Ga0181526, IMG submission 119750) | Peatland microbial communities from MTU Mesocosm Facility, Houghton, MI, USA - PEATcosm2014_Bin06_30_metaG | ecosystem: Environmental > Terrestrial > Soil > Wetlands > Peat | place...
GGTCGAAGCCTTTACCAAGGACGAGATAGGTTTAGGTCATGCTTTGCTCTTGGCAAAACTTCAGCCGGGTCAGCAGGAAGAGGCCCTTGCTGGTTGCTGGCAGGAGAGCTACGCAGGCGGCACCAAGGCAAAGCGCATCCTTTTACCCGTTCGCCATCTGCGGGAGTGGATCGAACACAACATTCTTTTGGAACTCGCCACAGCGCCATTCTCGAAAGAGGATGCAACGCTTGTGCCCGAGGCGGGCTCCTGCCATGACTGCCCGAAACGCACCGGGCACAACACGCTGCTCTTCGAGGGCATCGCAGCACAGCACGATTCCTGCTCCGATCCTGCCTGCTATACGGCCAAGGTGGACGCGCATGTGAAGCGGACGGTAGCGGCCAAACCGAAGCTGGTACAGATCACCACCGCCTACGGCAAACCCGCCGAAGGCAGTCCGGTTGTACCCCGTAATCAGTATGTCGAAATCCGGCAGGAGAAGCCAAAGAACAAATACCAACAGGAAGCGCCGGAATACAAGACATGCAAGTTCACTACCGAGGCCATCGTTGCGGACGGGACCGACAAAGGCGAAATCCGCAAGGTGTGTGCCAATCCCGATTGCCCTGTGCATCACCCCAAGAAACAGCAGCGGCGGGCCGATCCTGATGCCGCGACAAAGGCCGCGCAGGAGAAACAGCGGCGCGAGGAGGCCATTGCCAACACCACTGGCATCCGTGTACTTGCCGCAATCTCGGCCGCCGTACCTGTGCGGCTGATGAAGCGCGACCTGCTGTTTGTTGTGGAACGCCTGGCCGGATTGGTGGACGAACGGCGCCTAGAGATCGTCGCCCGACAGCACGGCATCAAGCGGGAAAAGGACAGCGATTCCATTGTCAAGCTGTTTGCCGCCTACTTGCGCCGCTCCGAGGAAAGCGTATTGGGCAGTGTGCTGGTTGAACTGACCATCCTGCTTACCGCCGCCCGCCAGCAGACGACGCAGGTGTTGACCAATGCCGCAGCCCACTACAAGGTGGACACCGACGCCATCACCGCAAAGGTTAAGCAGGAATTCGCGGCTAAGGACAAAGCTAGAGCCGAAAAGAAGCCAGCCCAGAAGCCGCCAGCCAAGCAACAGACAAAGACAGCAAAAAAGTCCGCAGCGGCCTAACCTCCAATCCGACCTGAACACTTGCGCGGGGTCTGAAACCACAGGCCCCGCATCTTTTTGTGTGGCCTCCTGCCCGTCTTCCCGCCCTTGCGCGATGCTCCTGCCCGGCAGGAGCGACGTTTCTGACCCACCCGACGGGCAGTGCCGATGCGCGCGCACCGGCGCGTTACATAATCTGTCCGCCCATGATTTTCGAATCAACTCCGACTATTCGATCACAGGTCTGTTTCAGGCTTCGTGCACTTGAATGTCAAAGATAAACAGCCGACAGAGAGCACGCAGTTCCTTGTCGTCCAGTGTAGTGCCATATTGGATTGTCTCCATTAGGAGTGACTTGTCCATCTTGGAAAGGAGAGGACCAACGTCTTCAATCCCCACGAATCGATTCGGAAGCCCTGATAATTGATGGTCTCGTGTTCTTGGCGGCATCAATGCCATTTTGAGGCCACGCAAAAACACTCGGCGACTAACTATGTCAGTCGCGCCCCCAATCCGCCAATGAAGAAGCGGAAACATCAGGTATGCGCCGGCATCCTTCGGGTGACTCTCATCGATGTCCCACGGCTGGAGGTCCAGCTCCGCAAGTACGGAATCCACCGAGCCAGCCGCCTGCTCAAGAGTCTCTTTGGGCGCAGCATCGGCCAACCACTCAGACAGTCTCGGATAAAGCTCGTGATCATCAAATGTTGTCTGTGCAACATGCTTTAAAACAATGTTGAGATGATCTGGACTCAATGAATGATCGAGTGATAACAATTCGCTTGCAACGGCGCACAAATTAGGGCCCTCTGTCGATACAACATCCTTGAGCCGAAGGAGATACTTAGATCGCCACCCAGTATCACTTCTAGCGACGAAAAGTAAGATCCGCCAGAGGCTCAGAAGCGTTATCATGCAGTGCTGATTCTGGTAGCCCCCTGGAACTCGTTGGCCGAGCACGGTAAGTGCCCAGTCCGGCGAGGGAAGTGTTCCATAAGCCGCAGCAAGAGCACCTGCAACCACGGCACCGTGAGGGCTCGTTACTGACAGAGTTTGCAATTCCGATTCCGAGAATGGCTCGTTGAACAATGACTGTTCAACTAAGGAACAGAAGTTTGGATGAAGAACACCAGCAGGTCGTGAGTACTCCAGAAATAGTGCAAAGGTGGCAGTTTCAGCTGACACTTCGTTCTTGGGGTCCTCCGGCGGCGGCGTATAGTAGCGACGCCTTCTTCCATCCTTTGGTGGTCTGCCCAGTCTTGTGACTAAAGCGACATAGGCGGATTTATCTATCGGATCAATTTGATCAACGACGTCGGCGAGTTCATCCTGCGACAATTTATTAGCTTCGTGAGCCAGCAAAGCCAGCCAGGCCCGAGGTTCATCCGTGTTCATTCCCTGCGTCATTCGCGGATCGAAGAGAAACTTACGGGCTGCCTCGCCTATAGCCTCTTTGTTGGCGGGCGACTTAATAAGGAAGTCGAGAATCCATTGACCGCGAGATTCCAGTCGAAACATCGGCGGAGTTGAACAGATCTCATCCCAGACAATGTCCTCCCAAAGAGCCGGATTCTGTTGAGCCTCATAAATCTGATCGATCATTGGCCGTTTGAATCCGCGCTTCACTAGTTGTTCGGATACCTTCGTCATCTGCGCCGCATACTGCGCATCCTGCCTCAAGCGCTCCAATTCGAATGCAAACTCCGGATTACGCCAAGCACTGCTGTCGAGGGAAAGCGCCTTACACCGTACCAGATGCTCCTCGTCCAGCGATCCGGCTACCTGACCGATCAGTATCTCGGCCGCCTTGCGGGCCGGCTCCTCCAAACCCTCATCGATTGATTTCAAAAGTGCCTTCCGAATCCGATCACTATGAACGACTGGCCCCAACAACTCACCACCAAAGACGGTCGTCAGCGATCCTGAGATCAGTTCCTGGAATTTCTGCTCGTCGAGTTCAACATTGTTCTGGAACAGAATTGCCAGCGCGAAGATTCTCGATTCACCGGAGAGCGTGCTCAATCGTGATTGGAGATAAGACAACACTGGAGGGCCGAAGCGGAGTGTGAGGCAAAATCGTTCCCATTCCCACCACGCGCCATGAAAGCGGCGCGATTTCCAGGCGACGACCGTTTCCAATGCATTGGCTTCCGTAGCCGGATCACTGGCAACCAGCACCATCGCAGCTCCGTGGCGAATCTCTGGTTCCGCATGGTTGAGCGCAGAATGAAGGACAGCCCGATACTGGTCGGAGCTTGAGCCGAGAACCAGGTCTCGAAAGCTGCTTCTGACCTCCGGGTAGCGTGGCAACAGAAACTCGCCGACCCCGCGCAAGCAATCGACAAGCAGATCTGGCCCGTTGAGAGCGGGATCATGAATAAACTGAAAAAGTAGTCTCCACCATCCAGAATGCCCACCATGCCCTTCGTAACGCGAATTCACGATGTAACCGGCAAGAGTGTCTACAGCACCGTGCTGATCTTGAGCCATCAACTCTGCAAGGATGTCCTCAGCCCGCGGCACATACCCGCCATCATGAAGCGCCTTGAGAAAGGTGGAACCCAACAGGGCGATCCTTCGCTCGCCAGAATCGAATAGCGCGATGGCGGCTCCGGCCGACAACATGGTGTCTGAGCCAAATAGGTGCCACCGACAGTAGCGTAGAAAACACTCCTCTCCTAAGACTTGTTTTAGTTTCTCCAGTGTACGGGCGCGCTGACGCTCCGGTTTTCTGCCCCTCGGCGCTGTGAGTATCGCGCGTATAATTCGCGGATCTGGTCGTCCTTGTTGCAGCGTCAAGTAGAGCAGTGGCGCGTTTCGTGGGGCGTCCCCGCCCAGGATCGCCGTGGCAAATATCTGCAACACGGCATTCTGATCACCGCTTTCAAAGTCTTTCCTGATCAGTTTTTCTGCAGCATCGTGAAACGATGGTATTTCGAGCATTCGGACACAATGCTTCACGCGAGTCTGGCTATCGAATGTTTCGGGTAGAAGAACTGCCAGCGCAGGGATGACCTGCGACGCTTGATGGGAGTCCGCGCTGATATGCGGCACGATCAGAGACTTGAGCGCAGTCTGCTGCCGTTCGGTGAGCCTTCCAATGTGAAGAGCGGCCCACCGCAAAAATACTTCAACCGTTAATTGACTACCCTGGAACACGAATGGATACCGTGGATCGATGTATTCTCCGAAGAACCAGTTAAATCCTTCGTCCCCGGCCAAGCGAATACCCTCAGCCATCGCTTGAGCAGTCTGGGGCCAGGTTGGGCTATCCAATGAGAACGAAAGTGGCCGACGGCCGAGTTGAGACAACCTTTGAACAAAGAAGCTTGCGAAGGGTGAGTCTTGCGATTCGGCGACGATATACGCCGAAGCTGCGACTTCATTTGAAGTTGTCAGAGCTGCCTGAAGATTCTCACACAGAGACGCCCGAGCCTCATTCATAACACCGAGCCGGCGGAACATCGTCGCGGCAAATGAGACAGTTCGCCACTCAGAAGGATTTAGCGACCGAAGCTCTGTCCGGCCACCCAGGACTTCCTCTGCCAGCGCATAGCCTCGACAGAAATCGTCGAAGGAGTGCAAAGTGAGTTCAAAATTGCCGCCTTCCAAAGACACAAGCCCCGCAGACTCGAAGCTGCGAAGAGCCTGATCAACCAGCTGAGGCTTACTGAGCCCGGTAATATCGGGAAGGAGCATTTCGAGCTGCCGTCGCGCCCGTTCCACAGGCACAACGGAGTTCCTTACAAACGAAGCAGTCAAGCTGGATAGCAGCTTCACGCGTGATCCAGAATCTGGATACTCCTGATCGAATTGCGGCGTAACACTCGCTTTATTGTCCTGGACGGCCCAGTCGCCAAGCCTCTTTCCCAAAATACCGTAGAGAAGATCTCCGAGTGTTTGGATATTTTCCAGACCCTGTTTGCGGAGCTCGTCGAAAATGAGCCTGCAGAAGAGTGGAGTATCTGCGACGAGATGCAATTCCGGAATGGCCCGCAACCGTTCAAGGGCGTCCGTCGCGATTAACAACGCTGAATCTTCTGCATTTCCATCTGCAAGAGCTTCTTCGTTGAAAAGTTGCAGCTTGTCGTCATCCTGAACCGGAAACGGCGTGCACAGCTGCCATCTTCCATAATCCAGTGTTCCAAGCTCAACCGGGCGACCGGTCGCCATGACCTGAACCGTAGCCCAGTGATCGACGACATCAGCCAAATGAGACAATATCTCGCGCGCTACGGCAGGGGGTACCTCATCCAGACCATCGATTGCAATTGCGACTTCATGTTCCGAATCGAGCAGGCCGAACAGATCGAAGTTATTTCCAGACGGCAACACATGGTTGTTCATGAAGGCCGAGATGGAGGCGAGGAATTCTTTGACGCTTGTCCACGAGACGTTTCCAATCTTAGAGGTTGGTGCAAGGAGCTTGGCTGGAACGAAGAGTGCAATGGAATCTTGAGTGAGGCTCTGACTAGCGATAACAAACGTTGCCGCAAGTGTGCTTTTCCCCGAACCAAGGTCCCCCAGTAGCAGAGTTCTCCGAGCACTTCGCGACGCATCGAAAAGGGTGATAGGTCTCGGCGTGTGAACTTGCTGAACCGCAGTGTCTGGTCGGTCCTGCCGACTCCTTGATCTGTTCACTTCGAGGCTAACGAACGCGGGTATGGTCTTTGGCAGGCTCCCACGCGGCCTCAGAGCACGGGATTTACCCTCGATAATTGCTTCCGCAAAACGCTGGGTGGCGACTCTGTAGTCATCCAACCCCGGCACAAAGCGCGCAATCACTCCTGTCCCTCCCTGTACGACCGAATCACGAAAAGGAAGCTCGGTCGCTTCAATACTCTGGCGCCATTCCCTGGAGGCAGATCGTGGGTCAAATTCGTAGGTACGGAAAGTAAACCTGTCCTCCCCAACGCGAATGACGGTGAAGGCGTTATTGTACGTGCCGCTGTCATAGGTCGCGCCGCCCGTCATCATGTATGCGGCCCCGGCAATTCGATCGGGTCGCCTGCTCTCACCATGGGTATGCCCCGTAAGGATGAGATGGCAGCGCTCGGCCAGAACATCGAAAGTGTTGGCACGGCCATCTCTTGCATGGACCTCCGAGTCGTGAAACCAATCCTTCGGATGATGAAGGAGGCAAACAGTCGGTTGCGACGCGGCGAGCCTGTTTGGATGTAGCACCTGCCCGTTCTGCTCAAGCACGTCAATGAAAGGGCGCCCGAGCCAGAGGTGTTCTTTGTCGCTGTTATCTCTGCAAAACCAAGCGGAATTCAGCGAAAGAAACGTAATGCCTTCGAGTACTCGTTGACCGACGAGATATGAGCACGCTTTGCCAAGCAAGACTGTCTGGACAGGGAAGGTCTTGGCGAATTCCGCGAAGCTCTCAAACGGAGTTTCATACTTTGGATCGAGGGGCACAGCCAGCGCGTTGTCCGCCTCTACTCCGTCCTTGGGACGATCGTAGGTAACCTTGTTTCGATCTAGATCGTGGTTGCCTGGGCAGATCAAAAGGTGATCGGCTGGTACATTCAGATCCTTCAGCAGCTTTGCCAGCCACGCCGCAGCTTCTTTGTACTCGGCAGCCCTTCCCCTGTAGGCGATATCGCCACTGATGCAGACAATCGTAGGCTGCCATTCAGGCTCGAGCTTCCGGACCGCCGAGCTCAGTCCATTGAGCGCGAGTTCACGCAGGGCGCGTTCCGAATCGGATTTGTCGCACCCAAAATGAAGATCCGAAAGATGCAAAATGACTTGCTTGCTATTTGGCATCGAAGTTGACTACAAACAATCATAGCGATCCACGGCGCGAATCCAATCGTGAGATCCGCGGGCCTTTTCGTCGCTTGTCCCTAATTCGACAGTACATCCAACTGATCAATGGATGTGGGTATATTCGCCATTCCTTCTCCTATGCCGTTGATCCAAAGATCAAATTCTGTCACCATATCAATCAAGTAACGGGTTGCTATGCGAATTGCTGTTCCCCCCACCCTTCGCACGGCTACCGGTTTGCTGTTGGCCGTCCTGTTGGGTGTTGTCGGATGCCAAGTCCTCCGATGGAGGAATCCTGCCTCTCCAGAGGCGCTCCTTGAGCGAGCCGACGAGAAGTCGTGGCTGAATAGCTGGATAGAGGCGGAGCCTCTTTATAGACAGGCCGAAGTTCAATTCACACAGAGACATCAGCTCTCGAAGGCGCTCTACGCACGTGTCAGCGAAATGCCTGCACATAGCGAGTCGTCAATTAGCGTCCCAGCCCAAATTGTGCTCCTGACGCATGACCTGGCGCTCCCCGAAGCGCAAGAACCTGAGACTCGACTTCGCGTTCTGACAGTCCTTGGGATGCTCGAAGTGAATTATGACTCAGGAATGGCGCAGAAGACCTGGACCGAGGTAGAGACTCTAGCATTCCGCCAGCGCCGTTATTTATTGGCGTCCAGAGCAATCGGCGAGCAGGGAATCGCCGCGTTCTTGTTAGGCGACATCGCTACCGCAAAAAAGAAGGTGGTCAGAGCTTGGATGGTTGCGAAGGCAGCTGATCCAGGCGCTCACATTCGATACGCCAGCATGTATGGCACTGGTCTGGTTGAACTACACAACTACAAGGAGGCTCTTGGGCCGCTTGATGAAGCGATCAAAGTTGCGGGGAAGACCCGTGGCGCAGCGTATCCGACGATTGCCATCACGGCCAAGATCGAGGCCCTTAGCGGTCTTGGAGAGAACAAGGAAGCGCTGGCGCTGGCCGACGAGGACCTGCATCGAGTGAGCGAATATCATCTTGCCGGGCATCTCTATGAGCTTTACCAAACCAGGGCCGGCGTCTACGAGAGAATGGGTCAGTGGGATCAAGCCGTGTCCGACTACGGTCAGGCCGTTCAGTATGCCAAACAGCTTTCGTATTGGCGCGGCTTGACGCAGGTGGATGGTCTTCTCGCAACGGCATACCTGCATCAAGGGGCGTTGCAGCCTGCGTTGACAGCGATTAACGATGCCATCGCAGCTAACCGACAAATTCCCGATGAGCTGTATTTCGTCCCAAGGGACCTTGCAATCAAAGCAGAAATCATGGCTCGCCTCGGGGACAGCAAAGCAGCAACCATTCTGTATGAGAAGAGCGCGGACATGCTGGATGCTCTACTCAGCAGAGTTCCGACGCCGACTGTGGAACGCATCCTTCTTGCCGATCTGAGCAAAGTTTATTCAGGGTATTTTGAATTCCTATCAGATCATGGAAAAACATCGGACGCATTCCGTGTGATTGAGCGCGCCCGCGGACGCGTCGAGGCACAATCCTTAGCTCACCATGAGATCGTCACGCCACACGACCCTAATCCAGCCGAGCAGCAATTGTCGAGATTGAACATCGACTTGCTGAATACCGACGATTCGACTGCCAGAGGGCGCATCCTTGACTCCATTTATCAGACTGAGCTGCAGCTTGATTCAGATTCGACAGCGCTAAACAAACCTCCGGAGCCAGTAGATCTTTGCCGATTTCAGCGTGAACTCCGTCCATCCGAACTTTTCGTCGAATATGTCTTGGACAACCCTCATTCCTACGCGCTTGCGTTGACACATACGACTGTCCACCGATACGCGTTGCCATCGAAGGACGAGTTGGAACAAGGAGCATCGAAGTACCGCTCTGAGATTCTACTGCAGAAGACGGACTCCTCTCTGGCGCAGCAATTATTCAATGGACTCTTGGGAGGCATTCCTGAATTCAAAGACAAACAGGAATTGATCGTTGTGCCGGATGGACGACTTCACCTTCTTCCTTTCTCTGCATTGGCAAACAATGGCCAATACATTCTTACATCCCATCTTGTATCCGTGGTCCCGTCAGGAACTGTGCTCCACATTTTGGAGCATCGCGCGCTACAAAATGATAAAAGCGATCTGCCCTACGTTGGGGTGGCTGCATGGACCGCAAATTCGCCTCCGCACACGCTGCTCGCCAGCATCCATCGCGCTGTCTCTGGGCCAGAGAAACGAGAGCTTGTTGCGCTGCCGGAAAGCCGTCATGAAGTCGAGACGATTGCCGCTGATTTGCCCAAACCAAGCACCATTCTTTTGGGAGCCAAGGCGACAAAGACAAACTTCGAGCAACTCCCGCTCGGCCATGCCAGCGTGATCCACCTGGCTCTTCATGGATATGTCGATCCAGAGATCCCAGATCGCTCCGCCCTCGTATTCGCACCTCAGCAGCAGGCTACGGATGACGGCCTACTCCAGATTCGAGACATCAGGAATCTTCATCTCAATGCGAGTCTCGTTACGCTGTCTGCCTGCGACACCGGCGTGGGACCAGTCGGCGAAGAAGGAGTGGCGAACATCGTCAATGCCTTCATCGAGGCAGGGTCTCAGAGTGTGGTGTCTACCCTCTGGGAACTTGAAGATCATGCGACCGCGCACCTTATGACTACTTTCTACGGGCACCTCGGCCGGCACGAGGAAAAGGCCGAGGCTCTCAGGCAAGCGCAACTTGAAATGCTCCATTCAGGAGCGCCGCCGTACTACTGGGCCAGCTTTGTGCTCGACGGCGATCCCCGCAGCAGTCTCTTTCGAGCCCCAGAGGTCAATCTCTCATCAAGGAGTTCCCGATGACAGTGAATCATTCTGCCCAACCAGGTCATCCGCAGCTTTCCACCGGCGACCGCCGCGCAATTCTTGGCAAGGTCCTGGCCACTTTGGAGAAGCGATTCTATCGTCCGGAAAGGCTGGATGACGATTGGCGGGCCGCTGTGGACCGCCACAGGCCATTGATTGAAGCGGCCGACACGGCAGACGCCTTTGAGCAGTCCATAAGCGACTTGCTGGCCGAGTTGCACACCTCGCATCTGGGCTTCTTTCACGGGAGCGCCCGTAGGGCATCCAGCCGGGCTGCGCTGAGCGCGACTTACCTTGCCGACGAAACGCCTTTCGGAAAGCGCTGGATATTTCAAGATGTCCACTCAGGTGGCGCCGCATCCAACGCCGGAATCGGCCCTGGAGATATTCTTCTCAGCGTAGATGGCCGGGAGATCACTCCGCCGGAGCATCCAGTCTTCGCCATGGGCAAGCAAACAGGCCTGGAGATTGTCAGCAGAGACGACCAAATACGCCTCGTTTCGGTCGATGTTGCGCGGCCCAAGGGAAAGAAGCTCCATTTTGTTGAACCGACGCTGGTAGAGGTGCGCCATCTGGAAAGCGGGCTGGGCTATTTGAAAGTTGCGATGTTTCCTGGGATGGTCGGAGTCGAAGTGGCGAACGAAATCACGCGTGCCGTCGAGAAATTGGGGAAAATGGACAGTCTTATCATCGACCTCCGCGGCAATACTGGAGGAGGAATCGGAGCCTTGCGCGTCATGAGTCTTCTCACGTCTGACAAGATTCCGGTAGGGTTCGCCCTCGACCGAAAACGCGTTACACCCAATCTGGATTCCGAGAAGCCGCGATTTCGGCGGTTCAATGCCATTCCCTCTTCCAAGAAATCGCTCTGGTCGCTGGCGTTGAAATTTGCGCCGGCAATGCTGGCTAAGACGCCGATCGTACTTGAGACAGAGGGTTTGGGAAGGAAGGATTTTCACGGAAGGGTGATTCTTCTTGTGGACCGCCATACCGCCAGCGCCGCAGAAATGATCGTCGCGTTTGCGCGAGAGAACAATCTCGCTAGAATCGTCGGCGAAAACACTGCCGGCCGGCTTCTCTCGGCCACTTCTGCAAAAGTGGGCCAAGGATTTCGCCTGGCGTTGCCCACCGGGGCTTATTACACATGGAGAGGATCAGTTCTTGAAGGAACACCTATTGAGCCCGACGAACTAGTTGAATTCGATTGGCAAACGGCACGGGGAAATAAGGACAGGCAACTTGAGTATGCCATCGAATCTGTGAGCGACATGCAAGGTCAACGAACCGCCTGATTTGGTAGTGTCCTTATTTAGGGGTACTGCTCTCCTATGTTCATAGCCCTTGCACTTTTCCAAACGTCTGATGATTTTATGAGTTTCGTTGGGTTGGCGTAGAATCTTTCAGTGCCCGAAAATCCTCCCCAAACTGTTTTCGTCGTGGATGATGAACCTGTCATCGCATCGACCCTAGCCGCGATCCTCAACGCATCCGGCTTTCGGGCGACTGCTTTCACCAGTCCAGAGGATGCGATTAAAGCGGCTGAGCGCGAAGGCCCGGCGCTGCTGATATCGGATGTGGTTATGCCTGGAATGAATGGCGTTGAACTGGCAATCCATCTCAGGTCGCTCTGCCCTAAATGCAAAGTGCTGCTTTTTTCAGGACAGGCAGCAACAAGAGAAATCATAGATTTGGCCAAAAACGCCGGGCATGATTTTGAGCTGCTGACAAAGCCTATTCACCCGAAAGACTTGCTGGCTGCGATACGTAGAGCCTAATTACGCGAAACGAAGGCAAATTGGAACTACGAAAATTTCGGTTGATTTGCAGTCTTATATTCGCGTCACTCTCAAGTCCTTTATAGCGACTCAGCGGCTGGGATTCTGAACAAGCGGTCCGCTGCGGCCGACTTCCTCTCCAATGAGCTTGGCGTCCGTGGGACGACGCGGCTTTATCCCGCTTGTTTCTTGAGCTTTGGCCCCTTGGGAGGTTGCTGTATTTGATCCCAGTGGATATAACCCAAATCCGGCAGTACCGTAGGCCCACTTCGGGAGATGAGTTCCAGGTCACCATGAACATCACCACACAACGTCACATCCGCCACTGGGAGGGTATTGAAGTGGACTGCAACCTCCGTGTCGTCGGTAAACGCGATGTAGACGTATAGAGTGTGGTCACCCTGCGAAACCGAAATGTTCTTGACTGTCTTTCCATTGGCCCCGTCGTAAGTCAACGTATTTCCAAATCGATTGAGGCGAATCGTCTTCTCGCGCCGTTTACTCATACCTTCCTTATCGTTGCGGCTCATGGCTCTCCCTCAACACAATCATCTGCGTCGTCGTCCCTCAGCAGTTCCGCATCCGGGATACCCACAAGCGCCTCTACTCGATGCCAGAATTTATGAAAGGAAATACCAAGGCCCAGGGCCAGGCAGAATAAGAAATAAGCATCCGGGTTCAAATCGTTTGCGGCTTCGAGGTTGCGCACGAACTTTACGGGGACGTGACTACGTTTCGCTAGTTGTTCAAGGGTGAATCCTCGTTCTTTACGCATGTTGGTCACAACGGTACAAATCGCTGCTACCGTGCGCAGTTGCTCATCCTGCTGTTTCGGCGTCTTGTTAGAGGCGTTCCGCCTAAGAGCCTCGCCCAGATCTTCTTGAGAAATCCCTCGTGCTTCGCGGAGTGTTTTCAGCACAACGCCGATGCCCCGATTGAATTCCTTTCTCGCGATCCATTTCACTTTGATGACCTCTCTGAAGTGTCCTTTTGAGCTGGCTTCAACCAAGGTGGTGGACCCAACGTTTCTTTCACCATGTCCTCCACGCGACCAATGAAATCCTTAATCTCGTAAGTTCCGAAACCCAACGCCGAGATGACCTGCATTTCATGCTGCATTCGATGATTGGATTTGAGTCGATTGCTTTCCAGCGCTCTCAGCCACTGAACGGAGACTCTTGCGCGCTTTGCCAACTCGGCTTCGGTCCAGCCTTTCTCCGTTCTCAACTGCTTGACGAGCACACCACGACAGCGGTGATACTCTTCCCACCACCGTTTTGTCGCTACGTCAGAATTCGGCGTTGGTGCCATCGTATTTGTCCGTATGAGCCTGAGCGTCTAGCGCGGCGAACTGCTGTTGTGCGAAGAAACGCAACCCCGCATAGAGATTTCTCACGAGCTTCGCATCCGCCTTGAAAGGCACTGATTTGTCACAAGACAGATTGATACCTTGGTTCCGCGCCCAGGCATAGGCTGCACTCCGCATCAGTCGTCGCGCCCGTGTTGGCCCGATGCCGTGCATTGCTCCGATGGTTCGCTGCGATTCGTGGTCATGTACGAACTGGACAAGCATTTCGTAGCCGCGAGCGAACCGTTTTCTCGCCTCCGATATTGGACTTTTGCCCTTATCAAAATAGAACGTGAGGCGCGGCGTTTTGCGGAGAAGTCGATCCGCGTACTTCTCGCGGATGATGGTCATGGGCGACGGGCTCGGTGGAACGCGATTGCCAGCGAGCCGCGAATGTCGCCCCCAATAGTGGTAAGCTCGCTGCCTCATCCACTCCACCGCATCCTTATCAGAAAGACGTGCCCGAACTCGCAGACCACACGCAGCGGCCCATTGCTCCGCCAGAACTCGCGGACGAATACAGAGGGCTTGGGCGAGCTGATAAAAATCGCGTTCCAGCAAGTGAACTTTGCCAGCAACATATCGAGCAAGATAGCGTTCCGTCACGTCTCCAAGTCTCTTGCTCAACTCTTCGTGGGAAATATCGCCACGTAAAATCTCAATTTGCGTGAGCAGATGAAGGCTGAAATCGCCTCTGATGAGCGGAGGATGTTGAGAGCTACGCATGGGCAGAATAATCTCATAATTGATTATCATAATCACCTACTTGTATATGAGACTCATATACTTGGACTTATAGAGGTATGCGTGTTAGCTTTCCCTTGTTTTGATTATCACGGGACGACAGTTACGGGCTGCACGCGCTCTGCTTGGCATGGAGCAGATTGAGCTGGCAAAGCGCTCGCGCGTGGCGGTAGGAACCATCCGAAGGATGGAGTCCTTTGATGGGGAAGTGGGCGCGCGCACGTCAACACTTTCTCAAGTACAGAAGGCACTAGAGAGAGCGGGAGTGGAATTCCTGAACGACGGACAACCGGGCGTTCGGTTGAAACGTCAACCACACTAAACTTTGCCTGATGCGCTGTACCAGTCTGTCAAATTACCTCCGGCAATCGTCTCCATGAGTCATGAGGAAGTCGTGGCACATGCTGCCTTCAATGCGGGTGGGCGAAAAGCAAATGCCGAGCGAGGATGCAGACAAGTCGGGGAATTTCTCCCTTTGAAGCGGGCCAAGCGTTCAGCGATCGGTCTGGGCTTGATCCACGGTTGATGCATTGACCATGTTTCCAAGACCGAGAATCCTGGAAACATACTTCGGAGATTTAGCACCAACTGAGGCAGCCAAGCGGCCCGTCAAGGGCCGGACCTCTGACCTCTTGGCCGCGGCCAAGATCCGCGACCGTCGCGATACTCCACGCCGACGAGGAAGACTTCCTCCGCTCTCAGGCTCCCGCAAGTATCGAGACTAAATCGCTGAAGCGAGCCGTGCAGAGAAGCGGCCAGTTTGAACAATACGATGTTGGCCCGGATGCAAGCCGAACTGCTTTGCCATCACAAGGCCGACAATCGGTTCCATCGGCCCAACTAGAAGGTCCGCCTCTATCCGCACGGTGCCTTGAAATTGCTCGTCTCGAACAAATCCAACCACTTCCGTAAACGCGGTAGTCTCAAGCGAACACGGCATAGCAGTGGGCATTCCGACATAAGTCATCGGAGTTCTCCGATCGACGCGAGTGCAGATAAAATTCTGAAAGATCGTAGGTTGTTCTTCCTCGGTTGAGATGTGGGAACTCGAGGAGTAAAAATCGTAACGGTTTCCTAAGCCGACGGCACCGACCATTTTCAGAAGCGGCGACACAGACGCGATATCCACACAGGCATGGATCCGGCGATCACCATCTCTGGCCACCCAGCCACCAGCGACGGGAAGTTGCACGCCCGCAAGGGAAGACAGGAAAGGCGGCTGTAGATCGCTGGGAGTTAGATCATAGTTAACGCTGCCATTCAGTATCTGAAGCCTGGAATGCAGTCCTCTCCCGAGAGGCTCTCCTGAATCGACAAGTGCCATTTTAGCGCGCTTCCGTATCGCGTCCGGACCAATGAGATTCAGGATCTTAAGGAAACTTTCCTCTGACTCGGCAAATGTCCAACTCAGAAGCGGCTCGGCCAGCCGTCCAGTTTCGTAAACGGAAAACTTCTTTCCATTGGTAAGCATGAAATAGTAAGCGGCAACTTCCGGATGCGCGGCATAGGTATGGGCTTGCTGGATTGTCGACCTATCGAGCGCTTCGTCCGGACGCTTCACCTCTATAACCCATGTGCCCGCGGCCACGACACCGCAGATGTAGTCCGCTCGTCCCCGCAGTATGGGGTCTCGATTTGGATTCTTTCTTCCCAAGAACGCTTGCGAATAGGAGAGCGGAAGCTCCGTCTGTACATAGGCTTCAGTGCCATGCTTGTAGCCCAGGCGTGTAAGTAGAGGGCGTACTATCTCCTCACGTACGTCGGTCTCGTTCATAGAAGCAAACTTCGGGGAATAGTCGGGCTGCATGCAACAAAGGTAATGCACAGAGCTGAGAATGGGGAAGGCGGGACGTCTCCATTCAGAGATGAAGGGACATGCTCCCGCAAGCCTCAGACCCGCCCAGGCTTCAAAGCCAAGACGGCACGCGGTCGCTGTCCGAGTCGGTCTTTTTCGATTGAGGACTGCAGGCCAAATCGCGTTTCCAGGATGACGCCCGGCGACAGACTACTTGATTTGGAGAGGGTAGTAGTACGAGGCCTGATCCTGTTCATGGGTCGTTGAGAGGAAATAAGAACCAGGTTGGGAATTCCGCAGATCAAGATCAATGGAAACTTCCTCGCGGTCTCTAGCAGCAATGGCGGTTGCGCTGCCGTGGGAAAGTATCTCGTTGCCCGTCCGATCGCGGGTGACGGCGACCGCGTACCTTCCCGACTCGCTGTAGCGGGGAAGGATAATCGTCACCTTGGCCAATGCGGCGGGCAGCGTCACGGATTGCAGCGGGCTTGGCTGGTCACCGCGAAGCGTCCCGGCATTCCAGAGGTCAACGGTCAATTGAACAGCCGCTACATCTGGAACAGGCCGCGGCGGGTTTGCGCCATGGCGCGCTACCAAGATAAACGCGACGACAATCACGCAACAGAAAGCAGCGGCGGTCGTCAGAACCATCCGTCGCCGGCGAGCCTTGTATGCCGGTTGCAGCTCAAGCAGTCGCCTCATGCACATGGGGCAGTTCGCTGCGTGTCCCACTCTTGGGTCCGTAAATGCAATCCGGTTCGAATGTCTGACTAGACTCTGAAGGAAAGATTCATCGGGGCAGGGACCGACGGGTTTCGTCTCCCCCGCGAGCACACGTTCCTGATGGTGTCGTGTGAGCCACGCCTCAACGCGATCTTCGGCACGAGAGAACCAGCGCGATCTCAGCGACATTTGGACATTTCTCCAGGCTGGGAGAGATCTTGGAGAAGCGACTCCACCTCTCGATTAAACGCACGCCGGACGGAGGTGTGGTCCAACTCGACCTTTGCAGCGATCTCCCGCCAAGAATAATCCATCGAACGCCAGTCCACAATTGATTGTGCAAACGGGGAAAGGCGATCGTAGAGTTCGTAAGCATAGATTCTCTGCTCAACCTCGGGCTGAACAACGTACAAGCCCTCCATATCTACGAATAAGCCATACAGAATCTCCCGGCGCTGCTTCGCGGCGATCTGACGGGCGCGACGCTTGAGTACGCTCTTGATCCGGGATAGCAACTTCTTGTCCGAGAAGTCTGGGTGACGAGCGATATAGCCAGAAGCGTTTTCAACCGCATGATCCATGATGTCGTGGGCGGCGGGTTGATCGTTGAGGTATGTCCAGGCACAGAGCCGAGCGTACGGCCAGGCTGCATGGGCAGCGGCGTCCAGTCTCTGATCCAAAGCCGGGTTCCCGGTCGAAGAGGCCCAACTCCATGTCAGCTCTTGCCAGATGCGACCGTACGATTCCATTCGAAGGCATTAGTCCCAAAGGGGCTAGCCGCTTCATGAGCACGAGTGAAGACAACTTCTGGAATGATTCAAGACTGCAAAAAGTCTTCCCCATGTGCCACAAAGCCGGGTTGAAAGTGCCTTTAGTAAATGAGGGACAAATTCGCCTGAACGTCCCGCAGCAATCAAGATGAATCTTCGACGTTGAATGGCGGTGAAGCGTGATCGAAGTTCTGTTGAATCAAGTTGGCGACGAGCTGGCAGTGGAACAAAATCTGCTTTCATCCAGAAACCTGCATGAACCAGAGGTAAATGAAGCCCAGTACAGACAAGAGCGCGTCGGGCGGTCTGAGATCGGTTTGATTCACGAGGGTGAAAATGAGTGGCCTGCAGAGCTCACGATCAGTCTTCTCCAGGGGAAGTGGAAGCTAAGGATTCTGACCCAACTCAAGCACGGGCCAATCCGGCTGAGTCAACTGCGCAAAATGTTTCCCGACGCTTCAAAGAAGATGCTCACTCTGCACTTGCGCGAGCTGGAGCAGGATGGCATTGTTGTTCGGTCCGATCTCAGTGGCCGCCGACGACATGTGGAATATTCGCTAGAAACTTCATTAGGCGCTGCCGTGTTGCACTTGATCGGCACCCTAGCTGAATGGGGATCGCAATACGCGCCCACCATGTCGCGGCAAGGACCAGTATGCGACTCGCCAAAAGAGTAGTTGCGCTCTCCGAAGAGCTGCAACTCTGAATTCCGCAGGTGCCGCTTTCCTAATCGGACTTGGCCGGGTTGGGTTTGTGAATGTGTTTATGCTCCGGCGCAGAGTGCGCCGCCGGCTGCCCGAAAGTGACGCGGTTCGCAACGTCCCCGTACGGGGCGAAGGGGTTTTTCCCTTCAACCAGTGCGGTTCCGAAATAGCAAAACAGCATCAGAGCAGCGATGCATCCAAATACGATAACAACGGGCTTGAACGGAACAAGTATCAGCATGAGTCGACCTCCAGGGGATTGAGAGCGACTTGCGACTCACTACCATTCTACCGCCAAATGCTATTGCAGGATACGCTCAAAATGCGACCGTCGTTCGCCTGTTCCTGCGAACCCTCTCCAGACTGACTTGTTCGCGGAGTGCGCCGGGTCTCTGTTCGCGCCAGTTGACTGGAATGAGATCGGCGAACTCTGGCCGACTTCTAGAGACAAGTCTGAATCTGTTAGAAGCAAGCGAGTGTCCTAAACGCATCCACTTCGATCGTTGCCATTTCACTTATGGGACAGTTCGACTCAGCACTTCAATACAGACGGAGGAGAAGTGCAACACCTATTCCGCACCTTGTGCAAACTATCGGAACGCATCTTCTAGCCGGAATGTAAGGGTCACAGCCTCGGACCAGGCGTGTTCTGTGAAGAGGTTGAGCAGTCCCGCTACAGCTGTTGCCACACTTGGCAGTTTCAAATGATCTCGGAAGTCAGCGATCGCTTTTTCCACGAGCTTGACAGCTTCCGCTCGCGCCATCGGGTCTTCCAGATAGCCAGTTCTAGCACTACGGCTGCAGATCGCAAAGGCATAGCGCAATACGTCATCCGGTGCAAATTCCAAGATGCCGTTCAGAAGTTGTAGGAAATAATGCGCGGTGTGAGGAATCAATGGCACATCATGATCGAGCTCGATCTCATCAGCCTGCACTAGCTTGTCGATGAAACTCTTCAATTCTCTGAACAGAACCTTGCGGCCCTCTTGATCCAGTGCGTTCTGGTTGGGCGCTCTTGTACCAATCAAGTCGAAAGAAAAGAAGAGCCTTGAGATGAGCGTGTCGAGAACACGAACTACCGCCTGAAAATCTCGTGGCGGTGTTTGCTCGTGCAACTCGTGCGAACGTTTGAGGAGCGCATCAAGTACAGAGTCCCAAATTTCTCTTGCCCGCGCTCTTTCAGCTTCTTTCCCATCGACTGGCGTAATTTGCTGTGCAGCAGCTAGCACCATCTGCGACAGTTCTCGGTGGAATTTCTCAACGTCTTGCTCAAAGGTCTTGAGCAGCGTTCTCGCCTCGGGCGTACCTTGGGCCAAATAGAGTCCAACAGTAATTCCTATTACGTTACGCAACACATCCGATTTGTCTGACTGGCGATAGCCCTCTGCTACGTACTGGGTAAGTACCGCCATCGTCCTACTGGGCTCTCGCCCTGCAACTTGGCCGAGCGACTGCAAGAGACCTAGTGCGACACCATTGGTCGTCTCTTTGTTAAGCATCTTGCTTAGTGAATTCCAGAATTCATCGCGCAAGCCGTCTCGCACGTAAAGAGCGACTAACCCACGCGCAATTTGGAAGCGTACAGCAGGAACCGGATCTTCCATCAGCTTACGGAAAGCAGGCAGTGCGCGTTCGTCTCCCTTGAAGTTCCAAACGAGATTTACGATCGCTTGTGCAGCTTCGATTCGCGGAGTGGGGCTGCCCCAACCAGGGCTGTCGAATGGAAGATGATATTTCGGATCGAATACAGGCGCCGGATCGTCGGAACCCTTGATTGCAGCGACCAACATGAACTCGAACATTGGTGAACCGGCATCGATGTCTTTCACCAAGGACATCGCTGAAATCGCAGCATAGAGTGTTCCGCGCGCATTCTCCAAGAGTTCTGCGTTGGCGTTCTCCGACTGGCCAATCACTTTCTCCAACTCAATGAAGGTTGGAAAGCTAGACTCTACTTCCTCCAGGGTCGCAACAACATTTGGCGAACGATATGCAAACTGCTTGACCGCATCTGTGGCTTCGATCAAGCTCTTGTTGTTTGGGTCTTCAGGATCAATTCCACGCAGCCGGTAAATGTGTGGCGAGTTGACAGCTACTGCACCTCCTGAAATCTGATGGAAGGGGCGGTTTGGACGAGGTTCACTTGCCGAATCTAAGATCTCCAGTGATCGAGGGTCGCGCAGAAGCTCCCGGAAGCAAGACAAGAGACGAACTTGCATCGAACGTGGTCTCTCATAACGCAAGATCGGCTTCGAACCGGGTATGCGCAATATCGTCTGTTCCAACGATTGCCACAGCTCTTCCTCATCCTTCGCGACTTGCTTAAGTGCTTCAATGTACTGTCCAACAGCGACCGTTACTTCCGGAGCCGAGATAAAGCGAGCGCTTAGTAGGGCCGCCCTCAAGACGGTGGTGTACTGCTCGATCGAACTTGAAGCTCGTTCGAACAATCTCTTGAATAGCACCGCGACTGACCCCTCCGAGAAGATGACTTCCGCTAATTGAGCGGCAAGATCCGAGGTTGTACCGTCGCTTGCCATTCTCACAACGCTGTCGAACATCTGAAGGCTTGTGTAATCACGCCCGCCTCCTGAATCCCAAATCTCGGAATAATCGGACACATAGGTGACAACGTGGCCGGCGACCCGCATTCTCACACCCTTCAGCCGTTCTTGTTCGCTTAGGGGCCTCTCCCTAAGGACCTCTACATTCGATATCCGGACCGCAGTGCGGCTCGCAACGAGGAAGTCCTTCTTGAGAAAGTAAGGAAATCTGGCGCTGAGCTGGTAGTACAGACCTTCGTATTGCTGCCTCTCTGATTCGACGAGATTCAAGACCCCGCTAGTGATAGAAACCTGGTCCTCAGAATTCTCTCTGTAGCCGTAGACGGCCTCGTAGACGGCTGCCGCGAGACATGGATCGAAATCGGCGATCAGATGGATGTCATTAGCTATCCAGAACAACTCACGGCCTGATGCTTCCTCAGTTCCAATTCGCCGAAGAATCCGTTTGATAAGTTCTGATGATTGTTCCGGGGCTGCAGCCAGCGTCTGCAGAACGATTGGCAGGACTCTACCGGTAACGAAACTGACCAGTTCAGCTCGCACCGCAGCAGGCTTGTCTTTGTCGAATTCCCACGACCATTCGATGAGATTCCGCGCGCAATGATTGAGTTGCCCCTGCTCGTTCGCTCGCATTCCGTCTTTCAGAACGCTCATTGCACTCACCATTTCATTGATGATGGTTATCTGGGGCGCCTTCGTCAGCAAAAAGATAAAATCGATCCATAGGTCCCGTCGGTTGGGAGGAACGCCGATAGCTTGCAAACCAATCAGCACAGTCCGCAGAAAGATCTGCATTGTTCGATCTGCATCGATGTGCAGCGAATCCAATTCGGAAAGTCCCTTGGCCAGTTGGCAGATGACTACAGCCGGAATCACACGAACGCTTTCGGGTAACTTTCCTCCCGCTATGTCTTCCCGAACGATCTTCCAGAACAAGGGGGGGGCAGCTAACCACACGTGACCAAAGAAAAAGTTGAGAGATGGACGGTAGTACAGACTTCGGTTGCTATCTTCTGCGAGAAATGCCGAGAGACGTACTTCATCCAAGCTCAACCGGGCTAATGCATAGTCGAACAGGATGTTGTGGGAAAAGAAGATCCTTCCAGTCGCATTCCTTCGCAACAACTCCACACTCAATAGCTCGCGCAGGGCGGTCGAGAGTTCAATGTTCGAGATTTCTACTTCGGCAATCGACAGAGTCTTCGATTGAATCATCTTGTCGAGAATGGAGCTCAACAGCCGCTTGCGTCCCAAAGAGTGAGGTACTGCGTCGACCCGGCGTTTCCAAAACTCTTCCAACAGGGCAACCTGGGACCCTATGCCACTTAGGTTGCTAGCAGAGAATCCCTCCCTCATGAGCGCAAGTGCGATCACAAGGTTGAACGGTGTTCGCAGCAACTGACGGGTATCGAAATTGGCTGTCCGCCAAAGTTCATCAAACTCAGACCGTTCGCGTCGAACGAATTCAATCTCTTCGTCGCCCAATGCGCCTACGGTGAGAGAGCTGAACGGTTTGCCTAATCCTGGAAGGAAGCTCGTTAGACTCGAGAAGATCGGCGATTCAGCAAGGTCGAAGCTCCTTATTGAAGCAACGACTGTAACACTCGGCGCAGACTTCAAGACGTTCACAATCAGGTCTCGAAAGACGCGCTGCGAGCTCTCGGCCCGCAAGGCATCCAAGCCGTCAATGAGAAGTACAGCGCCCTCGCGCTTTGACAGAAGTGTGTCAACGCGGACGGATAGACCCAATGATCGTTGAAGCTCGTCTAGCGTCGCCACTTCATATTCTTCCGCGATGAGCGGAAGAACAAACCGGCCTGTCTGCTTGAGGTGGCCGAGTAGACGACCAATCAACCAGCTTTTTCCGATGCCGGGAGCGCCCGTAATCAGCACCGACCCTGACTGCATTTGGGTCAGTAGCTCCGTGAACAGAACCTCTCTTTTCAACTCAAACATCAGGGAGCCCTCCCCCTGTCCGGTTGGCCATGTTGGTTGCCAACTCTTCGAGTCTTGCCGCGTCGCCAGCGTTCAGCTCTTCAGCAGGTAATTCCTGCGGCAACGCTGGGCGCCGTGCTTCGAATGTGCCGAGTTCCTGCGTCAGCCTCGCCACGATGTCGGCAAATTCCTGATGATTATGTCCCGGCAGCACGTTATAAAAGATGCAGTCTATCCGGTAGTTACCTGCGAGACGGGCACGCACTTCTTCGTCATCTTCGCCATCTCGCAATCCGTAGATCGCGAAGTGCATGAGGTGTTCTTCACGTATTCTTGTGTCACGTTTCCATGCCTGAAGCGCTTGCAGGAAATCCTTGTCCGTGAACCCGAATCCCGCGAACAAGAATCCGCGGGTCGACAGGAGCGACCAGTAGACGTGGCGGAAGAACTCGCTGTCTTGGTAAACGGCGGCATAGCCCGATTCCGTTAGGATCAGCCCGTCCAGTGGATCGCTGTGTAAGCCGTGGCAGTGCAGAACCTTTTTCCCATATGCCGGGTCGTCGCACCGTTCCAGGAATTCAATCTGAGCGGCCCGGTTCGCTGATGTCACCGAACCGCAAGATTGCAGGCCGTTGGGGTGCGCTCTCTCTAATGAATCGTCGTAGTTCAGAGTCAAATGGTGCCGGAATGGCAGCGAAGCGAACTGGAGAAGCACCGTATGTAACGCCCGACCACCTTCGCCACCGAACTGAGCACGCAGAAATGGCAGGAATTGATCGCCTAGTTCGCGTCCGAGCTTGCGCGCCAGTTCAAGCGGGGATTGCGCATAGCGCCTGCGTATGACCTCGACGTTGACCTCTTGGTCACGCACCTCGATAACGCGTGTCTCCAGTCTGCTGAGCAGTTCCGACCAGACTGGATACCCCGACCAAGAAGAAAGCCCCGCTCCCGTCATGGAGAACATACGGCCAGTGCGCAGGCTTTCGATCAGCCGCTGCATCGCTCGTCCATTCAAATCCGGGCGCGAAATCGCCAAAAGAGGCTCCTTGGGCTTGGATTTCACATGCTTTCAGGATAAACCGTTCGAAAATCGAAGGATATCGTGCCATTTTCCTGCCATTCCTTGGCTAGCGTGACATTGTCTCCCATTAACCATTGTATTTTCAATTACATTACGCGAGGCCCCCATGACGGCAACAGAGCCGACAGCATTTGTAATGACAAACGCCGCTGGGCTCACACAACATCGGTCGGCCAGCGGTTCAAGCGGCGTGTCGCGAAATTGTGGACATATTCGCCGTATATTCGCCTATACTGCTTCCATGTTCAACGGCCGGACCTCCGGTATCCATCCCTTCGTCATCATCTGCAAAGGATGCCGGCAAAATATACCAGCGCCAGTCCAGACCATGCCGGACTCGTGGATCGTTGCCGATTGTCCCCTCTGCCGAGAGAGGCGCAGGTATTTGCCGGCGGAGATATTTCAGGGGCGGCTATCCCACCAACTGGAAGCAAAGCCCAGTCTGACTCTAGATCGGCGGTAAGACATGGGCGAGATGAAGCGGGCCATCGCCCGCGAGGAACGGGAGCGGGCGAGGACTATGGAAGAGCAAAGGCGCATGACCGACCGGTTCGCTTCGACGCTCGTGATCGCCGCTTCGATCATTGCGGCTGTGCGGCTGGCGAGGGAGCAAGACATTAACAGACCATCGCCCCGTTTGACATCGGTCATAGCGGACAGTGTCGGCCTGGCCAGAATGATTCTGACGAGAGTGCTCGGGGAATGAATACTGAAGCTGAGAGCGCGAGAGGCAGAAGGCCAGAATTCCATCGCCTTGCCAGTCATTTCGGGTCAGGCGCCTCAGCCTGGGTTAGTTCCGATTCCTCCACGATCAGGTAGTGAGAACCGGGATGGGTTGAAAAACGTGGTCCAGACTTTGGTCCAGTTGTGCGCCTCAGAGGCTCCGATCATTCCACTTGGCTCCTCTGTACTCCGTTGAAAGCATGTGTACTCCAAGCCTAAGCATTCGGCTGTTAACCGAAGGGTTGTAGGTTCGAGTCCTACCTGAGGAGCCAAACTCTCAAGTCATCTCCTTTTTTCCTGAAAAAAATGGGGATTTTTTCAGTCCAACCTCAAAGCCAAAA
>Ga0181526_10001288_pt1 | contig 24217 bp, 30 predicted proteins | sample PEATcosm2014_Bin_35_FD_119750 | JGI IMG/M metagenome (GOLD analysis project Ga0181526, IMG submission 119750) | Peatland microbial communities from MTU Mesocosm Facility, Houghton, MI, USA - PEATcosm2014_Bin06_30_metaG | ecosystem: Environmental > Terrestrial > Soil > Wetlands > Peat | place...
ATGCCACACCGCATGCGGAAACCGCCCGGCAATGCGCTCGAGATCGGCAAACACCCGATAGCGCCGCTCGTCATGCAGGTGCGACAGCGCGCCGGTGAAATAGCCCTGGTAATTAATGTCGGGACGGTCGGCGGGGTAGTTTTTCGGATAAGTCATCGGCAAACGTCCCCCGGCGCCAAGCCGGAATTGAGCGATACGGCAACCAGACCAGTTTACTTCTAAAAGCGTCCCGGCCCCTTTGTCGAGGACCTATAGGCGCGCTGCGGTGTCCCGGTATTGATCCCGGTCAATTTTATGAAAAGCTCTATGCGCCCGGTAGGTTAGCTAGACAGCCTTGGCGAATCCGGGCGCCGCTTCGGTCGCCTCATGAATGGGGGCGGGTGTCCCGCGCTGGAGCCACGGGCTCCACGGCTCTGGCGGCACCAGGCCCTCGGTCACCGAGACCGGCAGAATGCGGCCCCCGTCGCTAATGCGGCCGATCATCACCGGCTTGTAGAGGTGGTGGGTCTTGGCATCCATCCGCACCGAGAAGCCGCTGGGCGCCGTAATGCGGCGGTCAGCGAGGGCCAAGCGCACTTTATCGACATCGGTCGTGCCGGCGGCTTCGACCGACGCCGCCCATAGCTTGAAGCCGATCCAGGTCGCTTCCATCGGGTCATTCGTCACGGCCTCGCGATTGCCGGTGAAGCGGCGCCATTCCGAAATGAAGGCGCGGTTCTCCGGGGTCTCGAAAGCGTGCAGATAGTTCCAGGCCACGAAGTGGCCGCTGACATTGGAGCGCTGCAGCGCCGGCAGTTCGGCCTCGTTGATCGACAGCGACATCACCGGGATGTCCGTGGCGAGGATTTCCTCTTTCGCCAGTTCGCGAAAGAAATGCACATTGGCGTCGCCCGAGATCGTGGCCACGATCGAGGTGCGGCCGCCGCGCGCAAAGCGGCGGATTTCCTCGACCACCTCGCGCCAGTCGGTCTCGCCGAGCGCGGTGTAGCGCTCCTCACATGCCGTCACGCCCTCGCTCGCCAGATAGGCCTTGAGCACCGCATTGGTGGTGCGCGGGTAGATGTAATCGGTGCCGACCAGAAAGAAGCGGCGGACGCCCTGGCCGCGCAGGAAGTTGACCGCGGGTATCGCCTGCTGCGGCGGTGTCGCGCCGGTATAGAAAATATTGGGTGAGGATTCCTCGCCCTCATACTGGCTCGGATAGAACAAGAGGGCGTTTTCGCGTTCGACGATCGGCAGCACTTCCTTGCGCGACGCCGAACTCCAGCAGCCGAAGATCGCCGCGACCTTGTCCTCGGCAATGAGCTTCTTGGCGAGCTCCGCCGTGGCCCTGGGATCGGAATGCGGATTGACGATCACCGGTTCGAGCGGACGGCCGAGCAATCCGCCGCGCGCATTCTGCTGCTCGATCAGCATGACCAGGAGTTCCTGCAGCGGCCGTTCGCTTGCCGTCATGGTGCCCGACAGCGAATGCAGGATGCCGACCCGGATCGAACCGAATTCGAGGTCGGAGAAATAGCGCGTCACCGCGTCGACCAGCCATTGCGAGCGCCCGAGCAGATCTTCGGCGGTCGCCATCACGCCGTTGCCGGCCTCTTCGACGCTCGTGGCGATGGTCGAAATCTCCGGTAGCACGCCCGCCACCTTGCCGGCGACCTGCTCGGCGCGATTGCCGATGCGATTGATCTCTTCGGCCTGGTGATCGAGGATTCCGGTCAGCTGCCGGTTGGCGTTGCTCATGATCGAGACGCTCGACGAGACGCCGGCGATGGCTTCGACCGTCTCGTTCACGGCGTGCTGAATGTCATGAACCTGGGCGCTGATTTCGCCGGTCGCTTTCGCGGTCTGCTGCGCCAGCGTTTTGACCTCGGAAGCGACGACCGCAAAGCCGCGGCCGGCGGCGCCGGCACGCGCCGCTTCGATCGTGGCGTTCAGCGCCAGGAGAGATGTCTGCGAGGCGATCGCCTCGATCAGCTTGACCACGGCGCCGATGCGTTCCGCGGCGGCGGCGAGACTGCGGACCGTGAAATCGGTATGGCCAAGATCGGCGATGGTGCGGTCGGTCGCGTCCTTGGCGGCGGTGGCCTCGGTCGTGCATCTCACGATCAACGCCAGCAATCCGCGCGCGGCTTCGGCGACCGCGCCGACGTCGCGGCTGGCGACGGCGGCGGCATCGACGGCCTGGGTCGTGCGCCGCGACATGTCCTTATTGCGGGCGCCGAGATTGGCGGTGGTGACGCGGATTTCCTCACCGGCGGATTGGAATGTGACGGTGAGCTCGTCGATGGTGCCGCGAAAGCGCTGAGTGAAGAAGCCGCGATTGGCATGCCGCAGCCTGGTTTCGGCCTCGCGGCTTCTATGATCGACGGCGAGCGCGTCGGCGTCGATCAGCGCCTGCCGCATGGTTTCGGCCGCAGCCGCACCCGTGGCGAGAGCGCCACCGCCAATCCGCACCGGTAGTGCGGCATAACGGTCGCCGCCCGCGATCTGGGCAATCGGCGTGACGACGGCGCGCAATGTGCGCTCGCACCACCACGCCGCCGCGGCGGTGCCGACGAGCGCTGTTGCCAGTCCGAGAGTAAGGCTGCCCGATCCCCAGGTGGCTAGCACCGCCACGACGCAGGCGAACAACAGCGGCAGCACCATCCAAGCGGGCAATTGGTTTTTGTGCGGATCGGTGGCCATTGGCGGCGGCACGTTGCGAAGCGTGGGAAAAATCCTGGAGAACATGAGAGAAATTGCGCATATTCGATTACCAAAGCGTTTCATAATGCTGCACTGCAGCGCACGAATTGTCGGCAGCTCGCTTAAAATCTATGCGTATCGTTAGAGCGTCATGCAGCCGATCATCGAGACATAAATAAAATCGGAAAGGGCATAACAAAAATATGTCGGAAGCCATTGTCGGAATAGATCACGACCTCACCGATTACGGCGATCGTGACTTCTCGCGTTATCTGCGCCGCTCCTTCGCGCTATCGATGGGGTATTCGCGCGCGATGTTGGACAAGCCGGTGATCGGCATCGCCTATACGGGCTCGGACTTCAACAATTGCCACCGTCACTTTCCCGAATTGCTGGCGGCGGTGAAACGCGGCGTGCTCGCGGCCGGAGCGCTGCCGCTCGAATTTCCGACCATCTCACTCGGTGAAGTTTTCTTGACGCCGACCAGCCTGAAATACCGCAATCTGATGGCGATGGACACCGAAGAGATGATCCGCGCGCAGCCGATGGACGCGGTGGTGCTCATGGGCGGTTGCGACAAGACCGTGCCGGCGCAATTGATGGGTGCGGTCTCGGCCGACCGGCCGGCGATTTCACTCATTGCCGGGCCGATGATGACCGGCCGGCATCGCGGCGAACGTCTCGGCGCCTGCACCGATTGCCGGCGGTTCTGGGCGCGCTATCGCGCCGGCGGCATCGACGCCGATGAAATCTCCGACGTCGAGGGCAAACTCGCCGTCACGGCCGGCACCTGCGCGGTAATGGGCACGGCCTCGACCATGGCCTGCCTCGTCGAAGCGCTCGGGTTTTGTCTGCCGGGCACCGCGGCTATTCCCGCCGTGCATGCCGACCGGCTGCGCGCCGCCGAAGCGACCGGCGCTGCGGCCGTGAAACTGATCGGCTCAAAACTCAATCCGTCGCGGCTGATCAACCAAAAGTCGGTCGAGAATGCGCTGCGCGCGCTCTTGGTGCTCGGCGGTTCGACCAATGCGGTGATCCACCTCACCGCGATCGCCGGGCGCGCCGGCGTAAAAATCTCGCTCGAACAGCTCAACACGCTGTCAGACTCGACGCCCGTTTTGGTCAATCTCAAGCCGGTCGGCAACGGCTATATGGAAGACTTCTGTTCGGCGGGCGGCATGGGCGCGCTGCTGCGCGAATTAAAGCCGCTTTTGCATCTCGACTGCATGACGGTAACCGGCGAGACGCTTGGCGAGCGCCTGGCCGGCGATGCCGGTGCCTATGTCGATCGCTCGATCATCGCCGAGCGGGCAAAGCCGCTGGAGCCGGAAGGCGGCCTTGTCGCTTTGTTCGGCAATCTCGCGCCGCAGGGCGCGATCCTCAAGCGCTCGGCGGCCGATGCCAATTTGTTCGAGCACGAAGGCCGCGCCGTCGTTTTCTCCTCGCTCGCCGATCTCGCGGCGCGCATCGACGACCCGGCGCTCGACGTCGAGCCGGCCGACATTCTGGTGCTGCAGAACGCCGGGCCGCACGCGCCGGCCTGCATGCCGGAGGCCGGCTATCTGCCGATCCCGAAAAAGCTCGCCCAGCGCGGCATCAAAGACATGGTGCGGATTTCCGACGCGCGCATGAGCGGCACGGCGTTCGGCACCATCGTCCTCCATATCACGCCGGACGCGGCATCGGGCGGTCCGCTCGGACTCGTGAAAAACGGCGACCGCATCCGCCTCTCGGTGAAGGAGCGCCGCATCTCGCTTCTGGTCGACGATGCCGAGCTGAAAAAGCGCGCCGCGGTAACGCGGCCGGCGGCCGAACAGCCCGAGCGCGGCTACGCCAAACTGTTCGCCGAGCAAATCCTCGGCGCCGATGAGGGTTGCGATTTCAAGTTTCTGATGCCGCGATGATAAAATCTCCTCTCCCCGCATGCGGGGAGAGGAAATACGCGTCACCCCCGCGCCACCGCGATTTCGAGCGGGAAATCGTCGACCACCTCGTGGCCTTTGTCGGTCACGATGAAGGTGTGGCCGAGGAAAATGCCGAACATTCCGTCCATCGTGATCGGATTAGGCTCCGCCATGATCACCATGCCGGGCTTTAAGACTTCTTCGAATTTCTCCGCCGCAACATGTTCGGCGACGACATGCGGTTTGTCGGTGACGAGGTCGATGCCGTGGCACTGCGTCGGCCGCGACTGATAGCCGTTGTCGCGGAAGAATTTGCTGGCCTGGCGCATGGCTTCGGCGGGCCTGCCCGGCGCGATCTCGGCGATGATGCGCTGGTAGCCGGGCAGCGTAACGTCTTCCCAGAATTTGCGCACCATGTCGGTCGGCTCGCCGACGCAGATCGGCGAGCCGATCTGCGCCGTATAGCCGCGATAGCCGGCGGCGAGCTCCATATTGATAATGTCGCCCTTCTGTAGCACACGGCCGGACGGCCGCGGATTGCCGAAGATCAGCGCCGGATTGTCCATCGGCGTCGAGCCGATGATCAGAAAATCGATGTCGCCGCCGCCTTCGAGAATGGCCGCGCCCGCGGCGGCCCGCAATTCGTATTCCTTCACGCCCGGCTTCGCACGGGCGACCATCGCCTCCATGGCGTTCTGGCACAGCACGCCGGCCTTGCGCACGCAATCGAGCTCCTCGGCGCTGTGGATCGACAACAGCTCGTGCAGGAAACCCTGGGTGAAGACCAGTTCGGCGCCCGGCAGGTTGTCGCGCAGCACGTTGTATTGATTGACCGGCAGATAATCGCCATGCCGCGGATCGATCTCCATCAGCCCGATGCGGCCGCGCTCGAGTTTCAGCTCGCGCAGGCGTTCCACCATGACGTCGGCGTAGCGGCCGCTGCGGCTATGGCGCACGTCCTTGACCGCGATCTCGACTTGACGGCGCACGGCTTCGGCGTGCGTGCCGCCCATCGAATAGATCATGGTCGGCTCGCCATCGAGCGGCACCAGCACGTAGCTTGCGAGCGCATGCCATTCCCAATGGCCGGTCAGCCACAACATGCCGCCGCCGAAGCTCCAATGGCTCGGTCCGCCGGGGACGATGACGGCGTCGAGCTTCTGCTCGCGCATCTTCGCCCGCAGCGCCTGGTAGCGCCGCCGGTATTCGGCTTCCGAAAACTGCTCCCACACGGCGTCGCGGTAATAGGGTGTGTCGCGCATATTGGCGAAAGGCAGCGATTGATCGAGCTTGCCGCGGACGACATCCCACGGCTGCGGGCCGATGCGCGGCGGACGGATCTGGGTGTTCATGGACGAAACCTCGATGTGGAGAGGGACATGCGGGCCATGTCCCGGCGCGGGGCCAACGAGATATCAGATTGTGCGGCATTGCCCTACAGCGTTCGTCACAGCGCCCCGGCGATGGGCGCCTCCCTACTGATTCTACAGAAGATTTTTGGTTTTTCGATTGATCGAAGTTAACCGAACGCAAACCTAAAGCCATGCAAATAACAGTTGAGACCCGGGCCGCAATGACCAGCCACCGTTTTAATCCATGGATCCGCGCCATGTTGCGGCCAGCGCCGGTGCTCGGCATGGCGACTATCGCCATGTTGTGGCTCGGCTTGGGCTTCCTGCTCGCCGATCACCACGGCGCCCTGGCGGCGCCGGGCGCGCGGCAGGCGGTCTTCCTGCCCGCTGTCGTCCTGCTGACGGCACTCGAACTCGTCACCATGATGGCCAGCATCCGCCGGCAGCTGTCGCTTGAGCGGACCAATCTTCGCTTCAATACGGCGCTCGAGAACATGACGCATGGTTTGTGCATGTTCGATGCCGAGAAGCGCCTGGTCATCTGCAATGACCGTTATGCGGGCCTCTATCGCCTGCCGCCGGATCTGTTGCGGGTCGGCGCCACCCATGAAGCAATCATCGCGCATCGCGTCATGAACGGTCTCTTGAAGGGCGAACAGAGCGCCGGCGCCGTCGATCAAAAGCTCGGCGCGCTGGGAAAGCATTCGTCGCAGCAGATCTCGAGCCGCATCGACGAGCTTGCCGACGGCCGCCTGATCCGCGTCACCCGGCAGCCGATGCAGGGTGGCGGCTGGGTCGCAACCCATGAGGACATCACCGAGCGGCATCAGCTCGAAAACGAGCGCGACACCATGCGGGCCCAGGAAACCCGCCGGCTGTTGACCGAGAGCGCCATCGTGTCGTTTCGCGCCCGCGTCGAGGAAATGCTCGGCATCGTCTCCAGCAGCACCAATGCGATGAAGTCGACGGCGAGCGCGCTTATCTTGTCGTCGCAGGAGACCACGCAGCATGCCGAGGGCGCGTTGCGCGAATCCAACGAGGCCTCGGTGAACGTATCGCTGGTGGCGGGCTCGGCCGAACAGCTCTCGGCCTCGATCGCCGCGATCAACCAGCAACTGGCGCAGACCACCGATCTCGTCGCGAGCGCGGTGGCCAAGGCCAAGGCGTCGAGCGGCGAATATGCGGGCCTCGCGCAGGCGGCAGAGCAGATCGGCGACGTCGTCAAGCTCATCCGCAACATCGCCGGCCAGACCAATCTGTTGGCGCTCAACGCCACCATCGAGGCGGCGCGGGCCGGCGAAGCCGGGCGCGGTTTCGCCGTCGTCGCCGCCGAGGTGAAGTCGCTCGCGGTGGAAACCGCGAAAGCCACCGAAGAGATTGCCCGCCACATCCTCGCGGTGCAGAAATTGACCGGCGGCGCGGCCGAAGCGGTGCAGGGCATCGAGCAGGGCATGCACGAGATCGACACCCGGGCGTCGAGCGCCGCGGCCTCGATCCTGGAACAGAACGCTGCCACCTCCGAGATCAGCCGCAACGCCGCCAACGCGGCGCGCGGCACCAATCTGGTGGTGTCGGTGCTTGGCAAGGTCGCGGAGGCCGCGACCGGTACGCGCAGCGCCGCCGAGACCGTGCTCAACGCCTCGAATTCGGTCGATTCATCGGTCGGCAATCTGCGCGCCGAGATCGAAGGTTTTCTCGATCAGGTCGCGGTGTGACGCGGCGGCGCGGGCTCAGTTCCTGACCCGCACGCCGGCGCGCTGCAGGCGCGGCAATACCTCGTCGCAGAAATACGGCACCTCGGCGAGATAGTTGACGAAGGACAGGCCGATGCCGCGGACGCCGGCCTGGCTGATGATGGTCAGTTCCTCGGAGATGCGATCGGGCGTGCCGACGAAGGGATAGCCGCCGATCGAATTGGCGGCGAAAAAGCGTCGCTTCGCCTCGTATTCCTCGGGCGGAATGGTCTGCGGCGTGATGGACTTGTTCGCCAGCATGCCGTCGATCGCGCCCCAGTCGGCGTTCTCGATATTGACGTGCTGATAATAATCGTCGGCCTCTTTCTGCGTCGGCCGGCAGATCACCTGGCCGACGGTGAATACTTCGACCTCGCGCCCGAATTGTTGCGCGGCCGCTTTCACCTCCGCGACCTTGACGGCGCTGCCGGCGAGCGACTTGCGCGAGCCCGCGGTCGCCACGAAAAACGCGTCGCAATTGCGCAAGGCGAAGGCCTGCCCGGCGTCCGACGAGCCGGCATTCATCAGCATCGGCCGGGTGCCGCCGTAAGGCTTCGGATAGGCCCGCACCCTATCGAGCTTCAGGAATTCGCCTTCGTAATCGAACGAGCCGTCGCGTTCCCAGGCCGCCTTGACGACGTCGATCCATTCCTGGGCGTAATTATAGCGCGCATTGTGTTCGCGCAGCGTGACGCCGAACATGTCGAATTCGCCCTCGTTCCAGCCGCACACGACATTGACGCCGACCCGGCCCTCGCCGATGTGGTCGGCGGTGACGAATTCCTTGGCGGCGATCAAAGGATGAAACAGCGGCGCATGCACGGTGCCGAACACCGTCATGCGCTTCGTCGCGCCGAGCAGCCCCACCGCCCAGGTGATGGTTTCGAGCGAATGGCCGTGGAAATCGGTGTCGCCGCCGTAGCCCTTCCAGCGCGCGATCGGCAGCATGAAGTCGAGGCCTGCGTCGTCGGCGAGCCGCGCCAGCGCGAGGCATTCCGGCCAGTTTGCCGACCAGCGCTCCGGCACCGTGGTGGCCGAGCGGCCCGACGAGCAATTGGCACCGAACAACCCGATCTTCAGCGCATTGCCGTTATACATGGCAAGGCGGTCGTTCATCGATGCGCTCGGTGCCAGCACGGCGTTTCTCCCTTTTCCTTTTCGGCGATCATCGCCGGGATGGGGCGAGGCTGCAAGCGGATCGGCAATGGGAAGCAATTGTGCTATACTCATGTCATGACCAGAGAGCAGGTAAAGGCCATTCTGGATCGCGTATTGACTTGGCCGCCGGAGCGGCAGGCCGATGTCGCGCGCGTTGTGGAAGTCATGGAACAACAGGACAAGAGCGAGTTGCGGCTTTCCGATGCGCAGGCCGCCGAGGTTCGTCGGCGCCTGGCTGATCCCAACCCGAAGACGATTCCGGCCGAAGAGGTCTTCAAGCGTTACCGTGCATCCGACGCATGAGAGTAACGTTCGATCCTGCCGCGAGAAATGAACTCGACGGTATCTTTGCTTGGATCGCCAAAGACAGTCCGCGCGCCGCTCATGAAATGATCGCCCGGATCGAGGCGAAGGTCATGCGGCTCGAAACCCTAGAACTCACGCAGATGGGCCGCCCGGGGCTCGTCAGAGGTACCCGCGAGCTTCTCGAATATCCGTACATTATTGTCTACAAGGTATTCGAGGAACGCGACGAAGTCGTTATCCTGTCCGTTGTTCACGGCTCCCAGGATCGCGATGACGAGCCAGGGTAATTCGACCTGATCTTCAGTAAATACTGGTGCTGCCGCTCAGGATTGAACTGAGGACCTCTCCCTTACCAAGGTAGCCGGGACGAGCAAATTCAATCACTTATCGGCCGGCTTGACCACATTGCCAGCACTGAATGACAACAGTCCGGTAACTCTCATTTCGGGTTGCACCGGCTTATCCCCTCATGACCCGAAGGGTTCATTGCCTGCTACAACTATACTCCTCGGGCGTTGCAAGCAGCGGTACGCTGTGACGGACTGCGCAGACTTAATCTTGTTCATCGAAATTTGGGAGGGCGCAATGCCGATTATGGGGTTAGTACCGGCTGCCATTTTGCTCGCCCTATCGCTAGCCACAGCAACAATCTCGTTTTGGTGGGGCGGCCTAATTTATGTAGTCGCAACGTACGTTGTTACAGCCATCATGTTTATCTCATGCGCTTGTGTTCGGCCTCCCGCTGATCCACTTGGAGCCAGAAAAATTATGCTCTCCAACGACGAGGAGCGGCTATTCAGAAAATACTATGCGTTTTTCAAGTTTCCTCTTGGCACGCAAAACTTCGCACACTTCATCAATTTCGCGAGAATGTTCGGAATTCTTTGGATAGGTATCGGCCTATGGCAGAAGCTTTACTGGGTGGCGACTGCGAACGTGGTGTTTTACTTGATTTCAGGTTCGCTAATGTGGCGTCTTTCACCCATAGCTCACTACAATGCGGCGGCAGAGAAGGGTATTCCGTCTGCAATTGTAGAGTTACGAATGATCCAACACATTTTGGATTGTAGAGACGAATTAGGATTTTAGTGCCATCTGATTTTGTGCATAGATCATGAGCATACGTCCTGAGAGCCGCAAGAAGTTTGAGAGACAAGGGATGCTGGTCACTCAGCACCACCTTGCCATGGACAATATGAACCCTGCGGAAAAAGTCGAAATTGTGGAGTGGCTCTCGGAGAAAGAGCGAAACATTAAAACACAAGAGACAATGCGCTACCGCTGCGTGCTAGCTTTTACAATTATCGCAGCCGTGGCGGGTTCGATTGCGGCGTGCTCTACCATTCGAGATTGGCTTACAAAGTAGCCGAAAATACTGGACGCGGTAATGTACATGGACGCGACGGAAGCTCGAAAGGTCCGTTGCTGATAGGCACGGTAACGGAAGCACCAGTCGGCGCAGATCAAACGCCGACACCGCCGCCGACGAAGCCGCGTAGCTTGTTCGCGCGGGTGTTTGTTTTCATGTTCTGCGCTGTGTTCTCCGCGCTACTCAGCTACGCAATCGTGCGGGCATTGCTGCAATGAGTGTAGGTATCGCAGACGCGAAAAAGCTCGCCGCCTGAAAAGAGCGACCGGCGACTATAAATCAAACACTCGTTTGACGTTATGATCTGACGATGGCCGGAAGCTCAATGTTTCCGGCCATTTTCGTGTCGCCTCCGGTGTTGGCTCGCGGGCGGCTCTATACGGTGAAAATCCCGGTTGCTCGTCGGATCAAAGCACGCAACAATAACAGCGTCGGAACGGTACTCGCATGGGCGAGAAGCGCGCCGGCCATCCCCCAAAACTGTCAACTGCGCAGTTGACACAGAGCCGGAAGTGTCAACCTCCGAGGTTGACACTTCGCACGGAGCACCGCGCCATGAAGGTCACGCCGGAAGTCATTTGCTATTCGCCGCGCTCCGCTGCGCTCGCGCTTGGCATCTCGCGTGAGCACGTGAGACTTGCTGTAAAAATCGGCGCGTTGCCCGGCTACAAACTCGGATCGCGCACGCTCGTTTTGCGTGACGATCTTGTCGCATGGGTTAGGCGACTGCCACGGAGCACACGTCATGAGCAAGTTTAAGCCCGTCACCGCTTCGCCTGTGAAGCATCCGAAGCCGTATCAGGTCGCGCCGAACAAGGTGCCGATCTACGATCACGCGGGCCGCCTTCGCGGGCAAGTCGGCAAGCGTGCGACAGCGGCGATCCTTCCGCGCTTCGGCATTCGCCACGGCGGCAAGCTCGTCAAGCAAGGCAAGATCGACAATCGCCCCGAGTGGCACGGCAACGCGCCGCCGTCGAAATAAGGGAGGTCCCAATGCAGCCCCGCGTTGATGAACTAGCGAAGATCATAACCGATGACGGCGTGGTGCACACGGCCGTCGATGACATCTTGGCGCTTCACGTCGCCGACTTCGACGACAGCACCGGCCAGATCATTCATAAGGCAACCGGCCTCACTGCGAAGGCGTGGCTAGAAACGCGACGCAAGGATCGCCCGCAATGGTGGGGAACGTACACCGACGAGCAAGCCGAACTTGAGGCGTCGGCATTCGGTGCCGGCAATGTCACTGCGCGGGGAAAATTGGTCCGTGCAAATCCGGCGCTTGCGCTCGCACGCGCGAAAGAGTGGGGCCTAAAAGATTTGAACGATTACTCGCGCGGCACGCCGCCGACCAACACACCGGCCGGCGAGAAAAAGTCGAACAACAAAGATCGCAAAAATCCATGGCTCGCCGATCAATGGAACATTACGCGACAAGGCGAGCTAATCAAGGTTATGGGTCTCGACGGCGCGACGAGGATGGCGAAAGCCGCCGGCTCCTATGTGGGAGCAACAAAACCGCCGAAGGCCGCGTAAGTCGTGAGAGCGTGTGATGGCTGTCAAACCGTTTTTCAGTTTCAGCATCGACTACGGCGACGGCCGCACCGTCTTGCCGCAGCCGCGCAGTGCGACGGCGGAGGAAAAGGCGGCACGCAAAGCGCGTGACATCGCAGCCGGCGCACAGGGTCGCGCGGATCGCGCGCTCAAGAACGAGTTGGCGAAGCTTGAGAAGTCCATCGACGCTAACAAAAAGATGATGGACAAGCTCGTCCAAGAGGCCACGGGACCCGGCCAAAACAAGCGACGCGGCAAACCTATCGTGTGGGACGGTGACAGCGAATGCTTTTCCGATCTGCGCTACTCGCCATCGGCCGGCGGCGTGTTCGCCACGTTCATCAAAGGCGGCGCCCAGTATTTTTATCCGTGCTCACGTTCCGAGGCTTCCGAGTGGCTAGAAATTTGGTCCTCAGAGACTGGAGAGTTTTTCAACGCAAGCGGACTACGCGACTAACAAGGGGAGGCACCAATGGCCTACGAGAAATCGGAATTGCTTGGATTGAACAAGAGCGGCTCAACGCCGGAGCGCGGACCAAAGACAATCCACAAAGTCACCGAGCCGGTTGCGAGCGCGCATGATCGGTCATTTGAGACCAATCCCGGCGGCTCGCTCGGTCGAGATGGCCGCGTGCCGAAGCGACACACGGTCGAAGTGCACAGCGGAATGCACCGCACGCAAGGCACTGACAAAAACGCACCCGTCACGTCGTCGCTGATCGACGACGAGAAGATGTCGCTTGATCCTGTCGTGAGCGGCAACAAGCAAGGCAAAGCCGTGCCGCCGGTAGCCGGTCAACGCTCGCGCACTCAGGCGAGCGAAGTCACGCCTTGTGCGCCCGGTGCCGCGCACGCCGCTTCCGCTTCATACGCTCGCGATCTGCACGACGCGCGTCACGCCAACGCGGCGAAGGTTATCGGCGAAGGCGTGATCGCGCACGGCGATCCGAACCATCCGCTACATCCGGCGAACCTTCGCGCCAGATAACCCGAAACGGAATTCCCCCGAACACAAGCAAACAAACATAGGAGGCCATCATGGCTTTAGGTCAAGGAAAGAAAGCGGCACCGATGGTGCCGAACAAAACACCGGCTCCCACACGGACGAGCGCCGATCTGGCGCTTGCCAAAGACACTGCATGGGGTCGCGCGGCCGGCGGCATCCAAGGCAACCCCGGACAAAATGCTTATGGCGGGCCAAGCTCGCTCAGTCCCGGCGAGAAGCCGATGGATAGCATCGTGCAGGGCACTAACCCCGATCCGGTGCGCGACGAGATTATCAGCCGGGGCACTGCGCGCAATTTGAACGTCGGCGACAGCACGGGCCGCACGCTCGCACAGAACGGCGGGGATGGCCTATTGCGCGATCTGGCGGCATCCGGCACCGGCCATGGCACTAAGGGCAAGCCGTCGCCCGTACACGCCGCCATGGCTCCGCGCGGCGCGGCCGATGGCTCGCCGGGCGGGGCAGTGCCGAGCGGCGTTGATACCGGCGCAACGGCCAATCCGGTGCGCAAGCCGAGCTAATGCAAGACTTCCGACCAAAGCATCCGAGACTGCGCGAGCTTCAACTCGCGCTAGTCTTTGGATGGCGACTGCCGGGCGATTGGGACGTCACCGAGCAACAATGGCTCGACGCAACGGCGCACGAAGAATTGCCGTGGGAAATTTTCGATGGAGACTTCTATGAGCGAGCTACAGATATTCGACCAAAAAGGCAACGTGCGGCAATTCACTGACGACGAGTTGTCGTCGCTGTCGCCTGATCGGCGCGAGCGGCTCGACGCTGTGATCGTGGCCGCGAAGGATGTTGCACAGACGGAAGCCATGATCGACGCGACGCAGCGATCATTGAAGGAATGCGACGACGTGTTGGTCGCGATCAAAGCCAACACGCCGAAAATCAGTCCGGTTGATGCCGCGCGATCTTGGATCGCGTCGCAGCGAGCTTGATGGGAGCACAGTCGAGCGCCGTCAAGAACCCGGCGCGGCTTGCGGTGATGGGAATGCAGAGGGGCCGCCTAAAACGGCCCTCCGTGATGTGGAAGTATCACGGTTTCGGCTCTGCGAAGTTTCCTTGAGCGGGTCGCGTCGGTCCTAATTCCAATCCTCTGCGCTTTCCCGAGCCGCAGAGGGTCCGGTGATAGTGCTCGCGGCGATCCGTGGCGACGGTGAGCGGGTGATCGTCGGACTAAAGTCTCGGCATAGCATCGTCAAAGCTCGCCGACGTAGCGATGCCGAGACCCAATTAGAGCTTAACGCGGTTGACAGTCGTCGGCCAGACTTCTCCCGACCGCGTTGAGACGGTGATGGCCGGTGCGCGCTTAACCTCCGTCGCATCGGCCATCACTCACTAACAAAGGAAGTCCCGTGCCATGGAAGATTTGATCGAAGCCGACGCGCAGACAAGCGGCCCTCCTAAAAATATCCTCGTCGTGCGCGCACGCGCTCGCAATAGCGCGGAGCTTGAAGCGTTGGAAGCGCAATTGCTCGCGTTCAACGAAACGTTAGACGGGAAACTACCTTTGCCCTTTTTTGCAGAGGGCGAGATTGAGCCGCTCGGCGAAATCCCGCTCAAGCAACTCGCCGAGCTTGGCATCTCAGTCGATGAATACGTGGCCCTAATGGGAGAGTGACATGAGTATCAGAGAGACAATGCTTGTTAACGCGGTCAACGCCGTGCGAGCCGAGAATGGCGCGCTCGATGTGGCGACAGTCGCCGCAAAGCTTCCGCCGGATTTTGATTTGCGCAGCGACGATGACGAGCTTGCCGCCGCTATCGCAGCAACAAACCCGGCGGCCGAAGCCTATGACGCCGCGCAAGCGCCGGCACCGGAAGCGACAGAGATGGCCGCCGAGCCGGTCATGGCCGAAGCGCAGCCGACGCCCGTGCATGAATGGCCGACGCTAGAACAAGCGGAGCAAAACCTCGTCAGTCTGCGTGTGACGCTTAGGCGTCTCAGCGACGACTTGCGCGTGAAGCGCGGCAAGCTCGCGCAAGCGATCACGCAATGGCAGTTGAACGGCACGCCGATGACGCAAGGCGAGCTTGTCCGCGACTTCCTAGCGTCCGAACAACGCGAGCGCGCACGCAAGGCACGCGAAGGCTATGGCGAGCAAGCCGCCGCACCGACGCCCGGCCGCAGCCATCTCGACCGGATCGCGAGCGGATCGCGTGGCGGCTCGCCGGATCGTGGCTACAGCGGCTCATTCCGTCGCGGCGGCCTCCCCATTAGCCGCTATGGCACGCGCGTCAAACTGCCGAGCGAAGTGTGAGCGTGTCATGCAGAAATTCGACGCCAAGAAAAAGTCGGCCATCCTCGCCGACTATCGCGCGGACAAATTGACCAATCCCGAAATCTGCGCGAAGCATGGCGTTTCCAAGAACGTGCCGCGTGCGCTCGCGATTGAAGCCGGCTTGCCGTCGCGTAAAACCCGGCCCGTGAAGGTGCCGAAGGTGCGACCGAAAAAGCCGCAAGGACTTATCAAGCCGCCGAAGGTCTCACGGGAAGAATGGCAGGCGGCTTGCGTCAAGCGAGCGCGCTACCTTGCGACGGTGGGTCCGTACCCGGAGCGCGTGTTGCATCCCGAGCGATACGGCGGCACCAAATTGCCCGCGCTAAAAGAGGGCGAAAAAATCTCAGTGCGACGACTTCGCAGACACGGCGTCGTGGTGAGCGGCATCATGAGCGCACGCGAGCGCACCGACTTTGTGAGTTAAGATCATGACCAAGAAAAACACCGAAACTTTCGTCGAGCTTTGCGACTTGCTGTGCGTGCAGCCGTTCTATACGAGCGCCGCGAACATTCTCGGCGTCGATCAATCAACGATCTTCCGTTGGATACAGGCATCGCAACGCAATCCCGAAGCGTACACGTTTGAATGGATGGACTGCCTTGCGCCGCTCCATATCCATATTAGATCGGCGTGCCGGGTGAACGCGCACGTTATTGAAAGCCAAGCGCGCAAGATGGCGCTTGAGGGTTTTGAGGAACCCGTGTTTTTCCAAGGCCGGCCGCAGTGGAAGGAACGCGAAGATTTGGTCGGCGTGCCCGACGATGAGCTTGAGCTTTTCTACGGCGTCAAGGATCGGTGGGAACGCGATGCAAACGGAAATCGGGTGCAACTCACTGTGCGGCACAAACCGTCCGACGCATTGGTGCTCAAAATTTTGGCCGCTGCATTTCCGCGAGTTTACGGCACCAACATTTCGCACGAAGTTTCCCACACAGGCGGCGTGATGGTGATCGGGGCGAGAGACGCGAAGCCCGTCATTGAGGCGAAGGCGCTTCCTGCGCCGGCCGAAGATCGCTTGCAAGCCATCCGCGAGCGAATGAAGGCGGAAGCCGAAGCGCACTTGAGCAATCCGAACCGCGTCACGCATCCAAATGCGCCCGTGCAGAAATTCGACGCGCTTGACGGTGAGATACACGACAAGCCGGCGGCTGTGTCACGCGCGCAGCCGCGACCGGGCGTCGAGGCGCAGCCGCCAAAGACTGCCGCGCCGTATGCGCGACCGGCACCGGCCGGCAATGGAGTCATGGGTCGCGGCGTCGGTCCCGATCCGAGCCGAGCCGGAAGCACCGGCTTTAACATGACGCCGCCGCGCCGGGGGTGAGCCATGATGGATGCACGGATCGAGCAACTTGAGACCGAGTACCTTCGCAAGCTCATGGCGCGCGACGCCGCCGTGTGGCGTGAACGAATGCAACACGCCGAGCGCAGCGGCGCTCCGCCGGATGGATGGGCCGCGCTCAAGTCGCGGGGCGTGAAGCCGGGCACTACATGGTCGGAAGCGCGCCGCAAGGCTCAGAAACGCGGGAGGCGTGCAGCATGAGCGGCGGCCGACCATTCACCCGCGCGTCGCGGAAATCCTCTCAGCGTCGCTCCGCTGGCCCGCGTGGGCGCTTCGCAGCGATGCTCGACGAAGCGGACAAGGCGGAGCGCGTCGGCAATGATCGGCAAACGTCGCCAATAGGAGAGGCATCCGTCCTCGTTAACCATATGTATGCTCACAAGAATTGGCTTTGAGGTAAAACGTACACGTGCTAAACGACCATCGAGCTTCGCTATCCCGCACGACGGGACGTTGAGCGGCAAGCGCCGCCTCTGACTTCGGGTCCGCCCCGGTCACTGACAAGCTCTTACAGCAACCCACTGTGAGAGCATCCATGTCCGAAGCTTCCACCATCGACCGCATTGAACAAATGCGCTGCGACCTATTGCGCGGCCTAATGAAACGCGATCACCGCGAGTGGCGTCGCCGACAGAGCGCCGCCGAGCGCACCATCGACGCGAGCGAAGTCATCCAGTCTCGGAACAGCGGCCCGGCGCGCTACGTCAGCGATGGCGGTCTCGACGATTACTTCTCATGCGGGCGGAGAGTGGCATGACCGAACCTAAAAACAAAATCGTGCACAGCGACGCGCAGATTGTTGCTCGCGCTCTGCAAGGCATCGCCGACGCGCTCGAAAGCCTTGCCGCCAACTATGAGCCGCCGCAGAACTTGCAACGCTACGTCGGCGAGCCGCTCTACAGCATCGCCGAACAAATCGGCAATGCCGGTCAAGACATTCGCGCCGGCCTTGAAGCCGTTGCCAAAGCCATCGAGGAACGGCCATGACCACGAAAACTTTGTGCGATGTCGAAAACGCTGCGTACTCGCACAGACGTAAGCTAGAGCGCGACCCCAACTCGACCGATCTGAGCCTCGCGCTTGCGATGGCTGATTATTGGATTGCTTGTGCCCGTGGCCGCATGATCCGGCTCTATGTGCTGCGCAGCGACACAAGACAAGCCAAGCTTCGACCGCTCGATGTGTATGGCATTGCAACGCGCGACGCCGAGCAAGCCCGCGATTGGTGCACGAAGGCACTGCTTGCCGGGTACTCCGTCTTTCAAAAACAATCTCACACGGGAAGCTCGCTTGCATCGGCACGCGGACGATAAAAACGAAGCGCCGACCGTTGCGAGCGGCCGGCGCTTGAATGTAGAAAGGCACATGCTATGCGAACGGTCAATTTAGGGCCTCTCCGCGCCGCTGTAAAGGTGCACGGATGGCATGTGTTCCCGATCCGCGCCCGCAGCAAATTCCCGCCGCTGACAACGGACAATCTCGCGTCCGGCGCGAGCAACACAGCCGAGACCGTCAACGCTTGGCTGAAATCGAAAAAGCCCGGATGGCAAAATTGCAATTGGGGTCTCGCGCTCGGCAAATCCGGCTTGATCGTCGTTGACGTTGACACCGCGAAGGGCGGCGAAGCGACCATCTTCGATCTTGAGATGGCGCACGACGATTTTCCCGAGACCTATACGGTGCGGACGCCATCGGGCGGCCGGCATCTGTACTACAAGGGACCGCACCGGATCGCGCTTGGCGAAAACGGTTTCGGTCTCGGCGTCGATGTTCCCAACTATGTGTTGCTCGCCGGCAGTGTCACCGACAAGGGCGCTTATGAAGTCGTCAACGACGTTGAAGTCGCTGACGCGCCCGCGTGGTTTTACGAAGTGCTCGGCGCTCCGAAGATCGGCCACAACGCCGAGCCGCAAGCGCCGGCCGTCGATCTGGATTTGCCGGCGCATATCACATGGGCAATCGACTATCTGAAAACCGACGCGCCGGATTGCATCGAGGGTCGAGGCGGCGAAAAGACGTTGTTTGATGTCGCCGCCAAGCTCAAGGACAACGGCATCTCGCAAGAGATGGCCGTCGAGTTGATCGACGAGCACTACAACGTGCCGGGCCGCTGTGATCCGTTGTGGCTCGTCGGCGAAGGTCCTGACGCCGACCGGCTCGATGTCAAAGTCGCCAACGCTTACACCTATGCGGTCGAGAACGTGCCCGGCTCAAAGACAGCCGCCGCCGAATTCGCCGCCGATCCGTTGCCGCCATCTAACGACGCCGAGACGGTCAAAGAGGGCGAGCGCAAGGAACGCGCCGGCAAACGCGAGACGTGGGAAACGCTGCGCGCCGGATGGGTTCACATCCGACAGCAAAAGCGTTTTGTGCGCCGTCGTGATGGCCTCATGCTCGACAAGGAGGCTTTCAACGACGCATTCGCTTATCTGTTGCCAACACTGCGCGGCATGGGCAAGCCGCCGAATAGCATGTCGGCCGCAATCTTCAATTCGCCGCCGGGCACGATGCAGATGTTTGACACTTTCGTTTTCATGCCCGGTGAGCCTGAGAACTATCGCGGCGCTTACAATCAATGGATCAAATCGGAGATTGAGCCAAAGGCCGGCGACACAAAGCTATGGGATGCACATCTGATCTACTTGTTCCCCGACGAAATCGAGCGCAATGCGATCCTCGATTGGTGCGCGTGGGTTTATCAGAACCAAAAGCTCCATCCCAATCATGCGCTCGTCGTGCATGGCTTGATCCAAGGCACCGGCAAAAGCTTTATCAGTCGAGTGCTGTCGAAGCTTCTAAGCTCGACGCCCGCGACGCCGCTGTCGCAGCACACGCTTGAGCTAGATCACAACGGATGGGTTTTGCGCACCAAGCTTGCGATCTGCGAAATCCGCGCCGCGAACAAAAAGCTGACGCACGTGCTGCACGATCTTATCACCGGGCCGATGGTGCACGTTGACGCCAAGAACATGAATGACTGCGACATCCCGAACGTGCTCGCGATCTACATCGAGACCAACAAGCTCGACGCGATGAACGGTCTCGACAATTCGGATCGGCGCTATTTGATGGTCTCGACCGACAAAGACGGCAAGCCGTTGCAGCGACGCGGCAAGGATTACTATCGGGCGCTCTACGGCTTCAACGGCGTCGGCGGCGTGCTCAATGATCCGGTCGCCCTTGCAGCCATCGCACACGCGCTCAAGACGCGTGAGCTTGCCGGCTACAGCGGCGAGGACAATGCGCCGGCTACGGACGCAAAAAAGGTGATGATGGACGAAGGCGCAGAGCCGATTGAGCGGTGGATGGTCGAGCACCGGCACCGCAAGCCCTACACGTTCTCGCTGGTCAAGATCGACGAAATTCTCGACGACATTCCCGGCGACATTCGACGAACGAGCAAAGACCCACGGCAAGAGATTGGGCGAGTGCTGCGCGAGAACGCGCATTTCAAAGGTGAGAAGCTCGGTCAAGTGCGGCTCGCCGGCAAGCATGGCGAGCGTGTCGTGCTGTGGGCGATCAACCGGGCCGCCATGGAAGTGTCGGTGCGACAGCGGCTCACTCACAAGCAACTCGCGGCGATCTACTCCGCCGAGCGCCGCGTATTGTCAGCCGACGAGCGGGCCGAAGTCGAGCGGCTCGCGGCGGAAGCTCGCGCCGACTTCGCCGGATCGCCGCTGTGATCGTGGTGGCTATAGGACTAATGGCTAGGGGGTGTTTGTAGCTCGGGACATTTCACTTTCCCCGGTACTTTTCTAACCTATAGCCCCCATAGACACACATGAAGAAAGTGCGATGGCTGTTGCGGTGCTACAGGCTATGGGGGGTCATTTTGAGCCTATAGACCCCTAGACACCGATCCGGCACGGATTGCACGAACTGCACGGAAGCGGCGTGCAGATCGCTCCCAAAACGGGGTCGCAATGGTTAACGCTCTGTTAATTTGAAGCTGGAAACTTGGGGGCGTCGAGAGCGATTGACAACAATTGACAACAGCGAACGCGCTAACCCATTGACGATACGCATGTCACGCGCCCGTGCGAAGGGAGTGCGACCGACAAGGCCACCAAAATTAAGGGCATGTGGGGTGCGTTAACCGCCGGTCGAGCTACCGGGTAGCTCCAAATTAACCATGGTGCGCCGGCTAGGGTATGTGCCCCTAGTACGCCTCTCGCTTCCGATTTCAGATAACCATTTTTCCGTTTTAGAGAATTCGTTTTAAGATCAAAAAGTCCCCCGGCGTCGGCGGTCGCACGCGGCGAGCAAACAAAAAACCGAGCGCCCATTTGGCGCGGCCTGAGCGAGCGCGAGCACGATCACCCCAACGAGACGCCGAACTGGCCTTGCAAAAACTCAATCGTTTTAGGATCACGAAGTTTGCAGACTATGTTCTGATTTGCGAACATGCCATCGAACCGCTTGGCGTCGGCGAGCGGCACCGTCTTGATCCAATCGACGCCGACAGCGTACTCCGCTCGCGTCGCATCCTCGCCGGTGCGGGCGATGCCCGGTTGCTTCAATGGTTGCTCTAGCAGAGGCGTTCCGTTCGCTGTCTTGAAGTCGCTCGCGGGCACCGACGCCGCCTTGACGGTGCCGTATCCGACGTACCCCGCGCCTTTTTGATAGACGACAATTCGGTCGCCGGGATGAAGCCGATTAAGCGGGCCAGAATATTTTTCGCCGCCGCCGGCCGCCACGAAGCCGTAACGCTGCATGTCATCCCAAGATCGGTGCGGGCCGTCGCCGGCATTGACGTACCAGAGGCCGGACCACGGCCCTTTCGCTTTCGTCTCTGATCGCTCAATGACTTCGGATTGGTCGAGTAGCCAATCCGTCGCAAGTAGAGTTTCGCCGCCGTCCTCAAACACAGCAAAGAACGCGGTATTGATGGCGAGGTCGTATGTTTCGGAGAGATAGCGCACGATCCGCTGCGACGACGCATCGAACTTGCTGGCGATGATAACCATCGTGTGGCTCTCGTTGAGCGTTTCCGGCAACGCCGTCTCAAATCGCTCGCGGAAAGCAACATCAAGGTCCTTTTTTAGATATTTGAAAGCGATGTCGTGAACCTCTCGCGTTGAGACCGTCACGATCCAACTTGCGTAGTCGAGAATTTGGGCAATGATTTCGCGCGGCGTGCGATCACGCTTTAATTCCAAGATCGCAAGGTTGCCGTCCGCGTCAATGCCTAGCAGGTCAACCCGGCCACGGTCGGGCGCTACGACTTCGCGCCCGATTATAAGCAAGTCTAATCCCAAAAGTTCTGGGCGCTCCGCGATCCAGTTTTGGATCATGTTCTCGTTCGCAAGCTTCCCCGTCGCGATCTGCACCGGAGCGCCATTTGACAGTTTGTACAGTCGCGTCATTGGATCAATGCCTCGCCAAAACTTTCCAAAATGCACGGGCCGCGCCAACCGTGTTTCGGGGCATCGCCATATTGAGATTGGCGGCCGTGTCGCGGACGAGTTGCACAAAATCCGCTTGTGACATTTCATTTTCTAATAGATCACGGACAATCTCACAGCCGAAGCGTCCACCGCACCGTCGCGCATCAAACGCCCCCTCATGTGCCTCGATGACAAGATCGTCAATCGCCTCGACGCTTCCGCCGCTCCGCTTGATTATTTCGTCTTGAATTTTCCCAGTGAAGCCGGCGATCTTGTCGTAAACGTCCACCGCTTCCTGACCCTCAAAGCTAGACGCTAGTCGTGCCAAGGTCCCAACTTGAATTGGCCCTTTGGAGGTACTGAGTTTGTCCTTAAGTTCGTCCGGCAGCTTGAGCAGCAACACATATTTTTTTATCGTTGGAGCGGACCATCCCGTTTGTTTCGACACCTGATCGTATGAGCCATGCATGTCGAAAAGCGCCTTGATGGCTATCGCTTTGTCGAGAGGGTGCATATCGGCCCGGTGCACATTCTCGACAAGTGAAACGGTCTGTGCGTCAACGTCGCCAAGGTCATCACGCACCGAGCACGGCACCGGGTCAAGATTGATCTTCTGACAAGCCAGCAATCTGCGTTGGCCTGAGATTACTTCATAGTCGCCGTTGCCTGTTGCCCTGACGATGAGAGGCGAGAGAAGCCCCTGCTTTTCGATGCTTCGCGCAAGTTCTTCGACGCCGCTGTCCTCCTGACCAGCGTCAAGATTTTTGCGCACGTTTAATTTGGACAATCTGAGGTTCTTCAAAGGAATGTCTAATGGTTGCATGGCAATCCCCTGGACGCCGCGGCCGTACCCGCACCACGCCCAAGTGCATCACTCGCCCAAGGCGCGGTCAATGACTTTGACAACCTTGCGAGGGTTGAGTGTGATGGCTAGGTTGATTTCTAAGCGTACCAAAATCGGTGGGAGACGCGGCGCGGTTGAGCGTGCGGGGACTGCCGCTAGAGGGGCGGGGGCCGATGTTCGGTTGGGGCCAGAACGCAGAGATGCAGCGCCGCGCCGCGAAGGTCGCGTTGACCCTGCATATCGTCCGTTCGGAGCTAACTGAAATCGGCCTGCAAAGCATGATCGAGCACCGCCGGGCGGAAGGCGCGAAGGTCGTTGTCACCAAGGATCGGGCGGTAGTGTTCGGCATGAGCTTCTCACCGACGCGCTGGTACGATTTCCGCATTGACCTTGCAGATCGGAACACGGCTGCGATAAGCGCGCTCGGCGGCGGCGAGGACTACGGAGTATTCATCCTTGCTCCATTGGAAGATGAAAAGGCTTGGGTCACAGTCAAGACGGAGCCGGGAAAGCCTCCCGGCCGCAATGCCAAAGCCATGGTGCGTGCTCTTGAAGCGGAGCCGAATTTCGAGAGCCTTGATCGTGCGATCAAGACGGTCACGCGATAAACGCTCGTCCGAACCGATCTAAAAATGCACAAATCCAATCGGCATCATGCTGTTCTGACGCAACTGTTGCCGTCTTAGAACGACGCTCAACGCAAACGCAATCGCGGCAAACGCGATGACAAGGGCAATGGTGACAACGATCCTATCTGTGTCAGTCATTTGCCATCTCGCTGTCTCTCTGTTGTTTGGATGCTGGCATAGATTTTTTCAGTCTCAACTTCCCCTTGCTGCTCGGTCATTTCACCGCGATCAATCTTGGTCGCCATTTCGAGACGCTTCGCAGCAAAAAACTGTATCAAGTCCATGTATCTGTAATGCGCGGCGTTGAAAGCCTGTACCATCACCGGATTTGAGCATTGCACGGACGCGACATGCGACGGGAGTGCGCCACTCACTCGTTTGTTTCGACACTCATCGAAGGCTTGCGCAGTAATTTGGCCCGCGCGTTGCACCGCGTCTTGCACCGTTGCGGGCAACGGCGCACCCATTTCGCTAAGCTCGCGTTGTGCGTCGAGCGCCCGCTGATGTTCCTTGGCGTTCTCTTGCTGCGTCCCCTCAACTCGTTGCGCCATGATTTGCGCCGCCGTGCATCGGCCCGCCAACTCGATACTTTGCGGAAGCGATTTGTTCTCGACTGCATCCGCTTGCAGGCAGACGACTGTCGCATTTCGCTTAAATTG
>Ga0181526_10001293_pt1 | contig 24157 bp, 14 predicted proteins | sample PEATcosm2014_Bin_35_FD_119750 | JGI IMG/M metagenome (GOLD analysis project Ga0181526, IMG submission 119750) | Peatland microbial communities from MTU Mesocosm Facility, Houghton, MI, USA - PEATcosm2014_Bin06_30_metaG | ecosystem: Environmental > Terrestrial > Soil > Wetlands > Peat | place...
AGCGGCCGTGCAAGGCGGCGTGCTGGGCGGCGAGGTGAAGGACGTCCTGCTGCTGGACGTGACGCCTCTGTCGCTGGGCATCGAGACGCTGGGCGGCGTGTTCACCAAGCTGATCGAACGCAACACCACCATTCCGACGCGCAAGGGCGAAACATTTTCCACCGCGGCCGACAACCAGCCGTCGGTGGAGATCAAGGTGTTCCAGGGCGAGCGCGCCATGGCGCAGCACAACCGGTTGCTGGGCGTTTTCCAGCTTGGCAATATTCCCCCGGCGCCGCGCGGCATTCCGCAGATTGAAGTGACCTTCGATATCGACGCCAACGGCATTTTGAATGTCGCCGCCAAAGACAAGGCCACCAACAACGAGCAGAAGATCACCATTACCTCCTCTTCGGGACTGTCGAAAGACGAAGTGGACAAGATGGCCAAGGACGCCGAATCGCACTCGGCGGAGGATCGCCAACAGCGCGACACCATCGAGACCCGCAACCGCGGCGACGCCATGATCTACAACGTGGAAAAGACGTTGAAAGAGCATCGCGCCAAGATCGGCGACGAGGAAGCGCGGCACATCGAAGAGGCCATCGAAGAGACCCGCAAGGCCATGCAGGGAACCGAGGCCGGCGCCATCAACGCGGCCATCGACAAACTGACCTCTGCCAGCCACAAGTTGGCGGAGGCCATGTACAAATCGGCGTCGGGGCCAGGGGGCACCCCGCCGGGAGGCGGACAGCCCGAACCCGGCGCGGACGGCGCGGCCGGAGGCCAGAAGAAGAAAGACGACGTCGTGGACGCCGAGTTTGTGGACGTCGACGACAAGAAATAGTGGCCCGGTGGCTGGTGGTTGGTGGCGGGTGGTTTTGTCTAGGCCGCCAATCGCCAGCCACCGCCCACCAGCCACGGGTTATCTATGTCTCCCAAGCACGATTATTACGAAACGCTGCACGTGGCCAAAGGCGCCAGCCAGGATGAGATCAAGAAATCCTATCGCCGGCTGGCGCGCAAATTTCATCCGGACGTCAACCCGGGCGACAAGGCCGCCGAGGAACGCTTCAAGCAGGTGCAGGAGGCTTACGACATTCTGAGCGACTCGAAGAAACGCCAGGTCTACGATCAGTACGGCTTCTATTCGGACAACATACCGGCGGGCGGCCCCGGCGCGGGGCCCGGTCCGCAGCCGAACATGAATTTCGACAGCTTCGATTTTACGGACTATTTCCAGCGTGGCGCGCAGGGTGGCGGACGGCGCGCGGCAACCGGAAGCGGGGGCAGCACAGGCGGCTTCCGCGACATCTTTTCGAACCTTTTCAACCGCGGCGAAGGGCCGCAACAGGCGCCGGAGAAGGGCGAGGATCTGGAGTACTCGCTGAACATCGATTTCTGGCAAGCCATCAAGGGTTCCCAGACCCGGCTCAATATTACGCGCTACGACACCTGTCCTACGTGCCATGGCGGCGGTTCGGCCGGCGGCCAGAACGCGACCTGCCCGGAGTGCAACGGGACGGGCTCGGTATCCCAGATGGCCGGCGCCATGAAATTCAACCTGACCTGTCCGAAGTGCGGCGGCAGCGGCAAGCTCAAGAACGCCTGCTCCACGTGCCAGGGCGAGGGACGCATCGCACATACCGAAACCGTGGACGTGCGCATTCCGCCGGGCGCGCGCAACGGCTCGCGGCTGCGGGTGCCGGGCAAGGGCAATGCCGGGTCCATGGGCGCTCCTTCCGGCGATCTCTACATCACCACGCGCGTGGAGGAGCATCCGTACTTTCAACGCGAGGGCGACGACATTCACATCCGGGTGCCGGTGGCCGTATGGGAAGCCGGGCTGGGCGCCAAGATCGAAGTGCCGACCATCGACGGCCGCACTCTGCTGAAGATCCCGCAGGGCACCCACAATGGGCAGAAGTTCCGCTTGCGGGAGAAAGGCGTGTTCAACGCCCGCACCAGCCAGCGCGGCGATCAGATTGTGGAGGCCGCCATCCAGGCGCCCAAGGTTCAGGACGAACGCACCAAAGAGATCCTGCGCGAGCTGGCCGGGCTGCATCCGGAAGATCCGCGCGCGGATCTATGGGCCAAGCTATAGTCAGCCGCGATAAGGGCAAAAATATGAGCAGGGCAAAATCCAAAGGCTCGTACATGATCTCGTCGGTGGCCGAACAGTACGAAATCCACCCGCAGACGTTGCGTCTTTACGAAAGAGAGGGGCTGCTGAAGCCTTCCCGCAGCGATGGCAATACGCGGTTGTACACGGATGGCGATCTGGAACGTCTGGAAGTGATCCTGCACCTCACCCGCGAGTTGGGAGTCAATCTGGCCGGAGTGGAGATTATCCTGAATATGCGGGAAAAAATGGCGGAGATGCAGGTGCAGATCGAAGAATTCGTGACCACCCTGAACCGTGAACTGGTGGCGCGCCGCCGGACCTCCGCGCCCGCTGAGAAGCAATCGCTGATCCGGGTAGTAAATGTAAGAGGACCGAAGACCGAAGTCAGAAGCCAGAAGTCGGAATAACGCCGGCGTCCGCCTTCTGTTTCCTCCCGGCTCCCGCTTCGTTAGCGCTAGCGTTCGTTAGCGTTAGCTGCTGGTTGCCGACGACCATGAACCCGGATGGAATTGGGCGTCCGGCTGTCCCGATTTCAAACCCGCCTGTTCCAGTTGCTGCAAAGTGTAGTAGCAGTCGGGCTTTATGCCTGTAACCGTGCCGCTGTATCCCGGCACCGAAAAGGTATTCGTCCCGGGCACCAGGTCGCCTTGCGAAATATAAATCGGCTCGGCTCCGGACGACTGCGCCGGTCCGGCATAGCCCAGTTCCTGCGAAGTGTACGTGTGTCCATCGACCGTCATCGGTCCGGGATCCGACCAATAGGCCGCTGTATCGATGGGTTGTCCGGACGCCAGGCGCTGCGCATTTTCCACGGCCAGGCTTTGATCGAACGCCTGCTGCGCCTGCTGGCTGGGAATGCCGGGGAGCTGAGACGTTAAATTCGCGGGATTGTTTCCCGTCAGGGTAGCAAAAAGATAGCCGTTCTGATTGTACAGCGCTTGTGTATAGACCTGGTCGGGTCCGTACACGCTGCCGGCGGAGTAGTTGCTGGCCGCTCCCGCGGCGGCCTGATAAGGTATGTTGGCGGCGCCGCCGTCTTGTGGATTCGCTGCCGTCCGTTCCGCATAGTAGCTATTGAGCCAGGCCTGTACATCCGGATCGCCCAGGCTGCTTTGCGTGGCCGGAACCGTACTGAATGGGCTGGAGGCGGATCCGGCGGATCCGGCGGGAGCCGCGGCCACCGTTTGGGGAGCGCCTTTGGCGGCATCTCCGAACAACTCCGCAAAGTTGGCGGGCCCCGCCGCCATTTGGACTGGCGGCCTTTCTATCGTCTCGAAATGCTGGTTGGACATGGCTTCGATCATTCCCATTTCTCCTTGGCGCGCCGGCCGCGAGGCTCCACACGCCGGCCAACACTCTTGCAAATCGCGCGCCACCACGGCGCCTGTCGCTACTCGACGGAAGAATAAGCCGCAAAGCGCCCAGAGCGGGACCGGGACAGACGCTGCTGCGCGACGCGATTTCGTCACGCGTCCGATTCCGCGCCATAAAACCGCCGCGCGGTGTTCCAGCTACAATGAAGAGATGCTGAGAGTCGTCATATTCATTCTCGCGGCCGCCGCGCTCGCCGGCCAAACTCCACCGGCGACTACGGAAAAAGCGCCCCCGCCGTCATCCCCGAACGCTCCGGCCGACGTGGACGCCGCCTTGCGGGCGCGCGTCGCCCAGTTCTACCAATTCGAAGTGGATGGAAAGTTCAGCCGGGCGTTGCAACTGGTGGCCGACGACACTAAGGATCTGTTCATAGGATCGAGCAAGCCCACTTACCAGACTTTTGAAATCAAAAGCGTTCAGTACTCCGAAGACTTCTCAAAGGCGGAAGTCATGCTGCTGGTGAACCGGCTGCTGCCGATCCAGGGATTCATGGGACACGCCCTACCCACCAGGATGACCAGCCGCTGGAAGCTGGAGAACGGGCTCTGGTGCTATTACGTGGATCCACAAAAGGACCTGCCCACCACCCCATTCGGAGGGTTGCCGGTTCCCGGCATGCGCCTGCCTGCCGGCGGAGGGGCCGGGGCGCCGCTGGCGCAGCCACCCATGCCCAGTCACCTTCCGGATCCGCGCCTGCTCACTGCCGATAAAACCAGCGTCCAGCTTAAGGCTTCCGGCACATCCTCCGAGCGGGTTACCATCTCCAACCCATCGCCTTGGCCGGAGACCCTTACGCTTTCCGATCCGAAGTTGGCCGGACTTACCGTCAAACTGGACACTCTCACCGTCAACCCGCGCCAGAAGGCCATTCTGAGCATTCAGTCCAGTGACGGACTTCAAATTCCCAAGACGCCTGTCACCATCGTCGTGACAGTTCGGCAGATCAACCAGACAATTCCGATTAAAGTCACGTTTGCCAACTAAGACGAGCGACGAACCTTATTGGATGGCGATAAGAGACGCGTTCCCGAACAGTAGCTTCGTGCCTTGGACCACGGCGATGGCTAACGGCGCATTGTTGCCCGCCGCGGCGTCTTGCGGAACCTGGAAATCCACTTCGTAGACGCCTACCATGCCGTAGGCGTACTTGGCTGAAATAACGGCGACCCCGTTGTTATTCACGCCCACCACCACGCTGGCATCCACCGCTAAGGTCTGCGCCACCAAGTCGCCGTTGGCGTCGGCCACCAGAGGATCGAACTCATTGGTAAACAAGGTTGGCGTGGTCTGGCCGAGCCCCGTGACAAACATCCGGATGGTGTCTCCCGGCCGCGTTGGATTGGCCACCGAGGCGAAGGACCCATCCGGTCTTATCAGCACCGCGCGCGTTTGGCCGTCGGAGTCCACAAACTGGAAGATACCGGGACTGATGGGCAATACAGCGGCATTGAAAGGGGCCGCGGCGACGTTGTCGACCGTGACCACCATTGGAACCGTCCCGGGCGGTGTCGTGGCCGGCGCCGGCGTCTCGCAGGGCACCTGCAGCGACACGGATTCCACGCCGTTTATATTCGCCACATCCAGAATCGGCGCCGGCACACCGGCGAACTGGACGCTGACGCCGGCCACCTGCGTCTGCGGTTCGATAAAGGCGGCGGCCACGCCTTGCAATCCGGGCGTCAGTCCCGTTCCATAGATTGTCGCCAGACTGCACGGCGAGATGAACTGATTCTGGAATCCCGCTGAATTGACCACGGAAACGACGATTGGACCGGGCGGAACGACGACCAGGTTGAAGGTCTGAGTATACGTCGCATTCGTGGACGTAATGCCGGCCGTAATCGCCACCGGCCCGGCCGTGGCGCCCGCCGTGACGGTAACCTGCGCCTGGCCCTGTGCGTTGGTAATGGCACTGCCGGCGCTCAGGGTAGCGGCTCCGCTCGAGACCGCAAAACTCACCGCGGCGCCCGGCACCGGCACGCTGCCGTCGTTCACCTGGACGATCAGGGGCTCGGTGAAAGCCGCCCCCTCCTGAGCCTGCTGGTTATTGCCGGAAACCGTCTGGAAGACCGTGACAATCGCGTTCACGTTCACCGTGAAAATGGCCTGCACGGCGCTGTTGCCGCCTAGGGCGACCGACACTTCGACCGGCCCCACGGCAGGAGTAACGTAAGCGGAGACCTGGCCGTTAGAAAGGGCAGTTGCAACGATGCCGCTGAGAGTAGCGGTGCCCTCGGTTACAGACCACTTGACCGTGGCTTCGGCGGACGGATTTCCGGCGAGATCGGTCACCTCGGCGACCAACGGCAGGGGCGCCCTAACGCCTGCATTGACACTCTGATTATTCCCGCTTATCAGCCTGATCACCGCCGGCGGTCCTGGAGTCACACTCAGCGGCGCCGGCCCGAAGGCCGCGAAATTGCCGCCGGCGTAAATCGTATATGTCCCCAATCCGATCTGGCCGCCGAACACTGGCGTGCAAGTCGCCGTTCCGGTGGAATCCGTCAGAACGGTGCCCGCTTGCTGGCCTGGTTGTGTCTCACAGCTCACCATCGGGCCACCGATCGAGGGTCGCAACGCAAGCTGAATTCCAGGAATAGGGCCATTGGGTCCCGTCACGCCAACCGTGATGGGTGTGCCAGCCGTCTGCCCCGCGGAGCCTGACAGCGCTGGAGGCGCGATAGGGGAAATCAGGTTAGCAAAGGCGGGAGTGGGCTGCAATCCCTGCGATTTCGCCGTAGTCTCGATGAACTGGACGCTGGCATTCAGCGCCGACGCAACGACCGTAGCCGTAAATACGCCGTACCCGGAGGAAGCCGCCAAGGGCGCGAGCGTATAAGACGCCGCACCGGCCGAGTTGGTCACGGATGTCGATGTCACTGGCTGCAGGCCTTGCTGGGTGGTTGTCCAAGTGACAGTTGTGTTCGCCACGGGGCTGCCGGCCGCGTCGTTCACCTGTGCCACCAGCGGCGTGTAATTCGCGTCGGCCCCGGTGCACTCCGGGCATACCAACTGTCCGTTGCCGGAAACGATGGAAATGGTTTGAGCCTGGCCAAAAAAGGGAAAGAGCAAGAACGCGGCTAGATAGCTGCCGGCGGGGAGCTTGAGTCTCGGCATAGAGGCACTCCTGACATGCGCGGAAGACCAGTCTAACACCCTCCGCGGCAAGAAAAAAGGGGAGCCCGCAAGCTCCCCTTAGGGTCATGGCGAAGTAGACTCCGGCCCTACTGAATCGGGATCAGAGACGGGTTTCCGAATTGCAGCTTGGTGCCCTCGTCGTAATACACCCCGATGGCGAACGGTACACTGTTGCTGGTAGGAGCGTTCTGCGGCACCTGGAAATCCACCTCATACACGCCGACCATATCGTCGGAGTACATTTGCGAAACGATCAGCACCCCGCCGTTGTCGATCCCCACGGCCAGAGCCGCGTTGACCGTCAGAACCTGGGGCACCCAGTTATTGCCGCTATCGAGCGTTAGAGGATCGAACTCATTGGTAGACAAGTTTGGCGTAGTCTGGCCGAGCCCCGTAACAAACATGCGGACGATGTCTCCGGGCCGCGCCGGATTCGCGGCGGAAATGAGGCTCCCATCCGATCTCACCAGGACCGCGCGCACGGCTCCATCCGTATCCGTGAATTGAAAGATACCGGGGCTGTATTGCGCCACATCGACAGTGAAGGGCTGAGAAGCGGCGTTGTCGACTGTGACCACCAGGGGGACATCGGTACCCAAAGGTAACTGGCAGGGCACCTGGACCGACATTGACTCCTGCCCGTTTATGTTCGCCACATACAGGATCGGAGCGGAAATCGGCGGGTTGCCGAACTGGACGGTGGCGCCGGCCACTTGGTATTGCGGCGCGATCACAGGCTGGACCACACCTTGAAATGCAGTCGCAAGCCCAATTCCGTAGATCGTCACCAGGCCGCAGGGCGAAGCCGCTTGAGGGGCCGCGGCGAAACCCGCCGCATTCACCACCGAGCTGATAATCGGGCCGGGAGGGTTCACGGTCAGGTTGAAGGTCACACTCTGCGGCGTGCCTCCGGCAGTCGCGCTGGCGGTAATCACGACTGGGCCGAAATTGACGCCGGCCGTAACGCCCATCTGCGCCTGGCCGCTGGAATCGGCGACGGCGGAGCAGTTCTGCGTTGTGCAGGTTGTCGAACCTGTGGTGCCCGTGACGGGAATGGAGTTCAGGGTGGCGGACCCGCCGATGACCGCGAAATTAACGGTCGCGCCGGGCACCGGCGAGGTGCCGTCGCTTACCTGCACCACCAGCGGTTCGGTGAAGGCCGCTTTTTCGAGCGCACTCTGGTTACTGCCGGAAACGATCGTCAGGCCGGTGATGATCTCGTTCACGTCCACCGTGAAAACAGCTTGCACCGAGGTATTGACCACCAGCGCGCATGTTACTTGCACCGGTCCCACGGTCGGCGTTACAAAGGTCGAAACCTGGCCATTCGAGGTTGTAATTCCGCCGGTGCTGCTGAGCGTGGCGGTACCCTCGGTCACCTTCCATGTGACCGCCGCTCCGTTCGACACATTTCCGGCGGCATCGGTCACTTCGGCGACCAACGACGTCTTGACCCCCGGATTGACGGTTTGAGTGGCGTTGCTGATGAGCTTGATGATGTCCGGCGCGCCGGCGGTGACCGTCAGATTAGCCGGCCCCCAAGTCGCGAAGTTGCCGCCGGCGGCAACTGTATACGATCCCTCGCCGATGGAGCCGCCGAACAGAGGCGTACAGTTCGCCGTGCCCGTAGAATCCGTCAGAACGATGCCCGGTTGTTGGGTTAGCGGCGTGCCTTTTGGCGGCGCACAACTGACACTCGGACCAGGCGTCTTCACGGGCTGAAGCGTGACCGCGATATTCGGCAGGGGCCCGGCGAATCCAAGCCCAAAAACGGTCACCTGTATGGTCGTCGGGGAGGTTGCGCCCACTGCGCCATCCAGCGCCGGAGGCGTTCCGCTGGCCGTTACCAGCGTAGCGATAGCGGCAGGGCCTCCTCCGCCACCAGGGGCGGCCGTGGTTTCGACGAAGGTCACGCTGGTATTCAGGGCCGATGCAACCACTGTCGCAGGGATGAAGCTGGAACCGAAGAAGGGCGACAGGCCGGAAAAATTATAAGTGGCCTGACCCAAGGTGTTTGTCTCGGATGTCCCCGTCACCGGCGCATAGCCTTGCTGCGTGGCGGTCCAGGTAACGGTAGTGCTTGTCGCGGGCGCACCCGTTGTGCCGTTCACCTGAACCTTCAACTGCGCGAACGAATAAGGACCGCCGGCGCAGTCCGGGCACACTAACTGCCCGTTGCCGGAAAGAATGGAAATGGTTTGAGCTTGAGAAAAAGCCGGAAAAAGGAACAACGCGGTTAGAAAGCTACCGGCGAAAAGCTTGAGTTTCTGCATACACGTCCTCCTGACGTTAAGGAACAATTAGGATGGCGGACGCGGAACTTCAGTTTAGCACCATCCGGGCCAAAAAAAAAGGGGGAGCTGAAGGCTCCCCCCTTTCTCACGACGACTGCCGTGAAGGTTAGTGAACGAGTTGCTCGCCCGGTTGACCGTAGCAAGTCGCGGCTCCGGCGCAAACGAACGGTTGCGGCGAACGAGGCGCGTCGGGAATGATGAGCGCCAGATAAGCTGCCGCGAAGTTGCGGATCCCAGTGTCGCTCACGAAAGAGTAACCGTGCGCGTACTGGAAGTTGCAAGTCGCGATCGCATACCCGGTTGTCCCGTAGCCCGGTACGCTGTTGTAGCCCGTATCGGAGTTGGACAGCGAGAAAGCCCAAGTTTGACCCGGCTCAATCAATCCGGTGTTGTTGATCTCCGGCACGCCGTTGTAGCTGACGTTCGAATTCACAAACCCAGGAGTGCTGCCCGAGCTTCCGATGTTGGCGGCGGGACCGCCATCGCCCCAGAAGGCCACCGAGCAACCGCCAGTTTGCGGCGACGCGCCTACCGGCAGGTTGTCCAGCGAGGTATTGGAGATCGCGATACCCGTGTCAAACCCGTAGAAGTCGGTGACGTACGGGAAGAGCAGGATCGTCTGGCACAGCGAAACCGTGAACAGATTCTGTCCCGGTGCCGCCGGATAGTTGTACTGGTTGCTGAATTCCGGTATCGGACCGCTGCCAGTCCAACCGGCAACTTGCGGGCTGAAGCCGCTTTCAGCAGTGGCGGTGACGTTGGGCGTCGGGCTACCGGTTGGCACACCCGGAGCGCCAGTGAACGACACATAGAAGTTGAACGTTAGGGCATCCGTCGCCGAGGCATTCGCCGAGATGACTTCCCAAACCACCGTCTCACTTACCGTGCCGCCCGTTTCATTGTCCACAAGCTCGACTACGCCGGGAGCGGTTTGCACACCGGTGGAAGAAACAAAACCAGCGGCGCCGCCAACCGTGTCTGCCGCGTAACCATCCACATAGATTTGGACTCCCGACGGGATATTGCTGATGACCGTCTGGAATTCCGTACCTTGGGTGGCTTCCCCAGTCGTGCCTGTGGCAAGTTTTACGTTAAGTCCACTCTCCGAGTAGTAGACCAACCCCGGCGTGTTCTGCGAACCCAGCGCGCCGTATGTCTGGACCTTAAAAGCGCTTTGGAAGTTCTCCGTAAACGTCACGGACCCGATGGCGGTCTGACCGTAGGTTTGGCACTGCAGGAACGGATAGTTCGTGGGGGTGGTGGTCACAATCAACCCATTCGACACGAAACCGACGATCGGCTGCGTTGTCTGGCTGATGGTGATCGAGGTGCTGCTGCTGGACGCGACGAATGCGTACACCGGCGTCAAACCAAACGCCGAAGCCGGAACCGAAGGTCCCTGGATACGAACGTTGGTGATGCGATATACACGCGACCCGGTCGCGGGAGGATCCACCGGCACGCCTAGGAACGTAATGGAGTTCGTGCCAGGACCGCCCGAGATTCCCTGGAAAACGTTGTACCGGCCGGGTTGGTTAAACGTTTGGCCGCCATCGCCTTCCACCGGGCACAAAAGGCCGTTGGTCGGGGTGGTGCAAACGGTTTGGTTTGCCGGGCTGGGATCGTCAACCAGCAACAACGAATCGAGTCCAAGGCCGATGCTGGGAGTACCCAAAGTCGCACCGAGGGATACCGAAACGTTAGCCTGGGGTATGGTCTGGCCTGGGGGCGTCGGACCGGTAGACGTCGGGCTAGGGCCACAGACGAGAAGAATATCACCAATCAACTCAGTAAGCCCTTCGTGACGAAGCGTGGGCTGGACCGAAGTGTTTACGTTGCACGAAATTGCCGGACCTATTGTTTGTGCGCCCGCCGGAGCTACCGATCCTAGTACCAGGACGAGCGTGGCGAACGCCAAAAACCATCTGCGAAAATCTGCCATTTCCTTCTCCTTGTGAATTGCGAAATTGAATCGGTCGAAGTTCTCTCTCAACCTGAGCCTCTCTACAACTGCCTTCTCTACCACCAGGGAACTTCTCCGTGCGGGCGGAGATTTCATTGAGATTTTGCCGGCAACCCTACTGCCTGGCACCGGGTACTGCCGAACTACGCCCTGCGATGGGGCTGCGTCTCTCTGTTTTTTGTCCTTGGCCGGCTCGCAGGATTGCCCAAAAATTGCATATGTCGCGGACTAGTAAAGATATTCATATCGTATCGCTGCGCCCGTGTCAAGAGAAATTCTTTGCATTCAACGGAGATCCCGCGGTTTCCATGCCCCTAAAGCACACATCGAACGGTACGCTCGAATTACATCACGATGCCTGCCCGCCAGTCAACAGTTTCACACCGAATCGTCTCATTTTAACGATTTTTAATGAAGGCCCCTGCCGCCGTCCGATTCGACCCGCCGCCGACACCGTCATACGGTTTCCAATATATCACGTTATCAATCACTTGTGAGTATTTTCCGAAGGGCGGTTGTACCTCCGCGTACAACCGCCTTTTTGCCGGAAGCGGTAGCCCCAAGCGCGGGCCGGTTCAAATTCGCAGCAAATGGCCGACCGCATCCCGTCCCGTGAGCTTCGATACAGCGTACAGATACCACTGCAACTGGCGTTCGTAGCGGGCGGAGTTGCCCGTATCGCTCTTGAAGTCGACCACCACCCAACGGTCCCGCTCCACGAACGCCAAGTCGATTACGCCTTCCAACAACCGGCCGTCTTCCACGCGTAAGTGCAGCGGCAACTCGCGATGGCAACGCTGGGCAGCGCGCGCGCGTGCCAGCAGCGGATGTGCCCAGGCAGCTTCCACTGCCGCGGCGGCGGCATCCGCTTCTTCGCGCGGCGCATCCAGAAGCCGCGCGTGCACCCGCGCCAGGGCGGCGATTTGCACGGAGGTGCCTGGCAAATCCAAATCGCGCAGGATGGCGTGAATCAGGATGCCGAAACGCCGGCCGCCGGGACGCTCCACGGCCGTCGAAATATCTTCGACAAATATAATGCGGCGCTCGGGCGGCTCTTCGATGCCTTCCGTCGGAGATACGATCCGAAAGACCGGCAAATGGCCTGTTTCAAGCGTCTGTTGACGGTCCTGCCGCCATTGCCGGTAGCGCGCGATTCCTTCGCCGGCGCGCTCGGCCGGGTCGGGCGCCAGGATGTCCTCCTGCCGCAGGCCAAAGCCCGGCGCGACCGCCAGCCGCAGCCCGATGGGATCCCACCAGACCACCTGGTGATCGCCCGATTGCGGGCTGTGCAGGCCGGGACGCACGGAATCCTCGGGCCGCCCGAAGTGCTCCGCGGGACGCTCCAGCACCGTGCGGTCGCCCGCGAATGACGGGCAGCCAGGGGCGGCGGACTTGTCGCGGCGCTTGTCGCGCGCCGGATAAATAGCTTTATTGAGAGGACCCAGCCAGCCTTCGCGTTCTTCATCGCCCACGGCGGGGATCACCAGCAAGTCGCGCGCCCGCGTGGCTGCCACATACGCCACGCGCACCCCTTCGGCAAGCTCGCGGGTGTGCTCGTGCCCTTCGTGCTCCAGCAATTCCCAGGGCGCGGCGCCCAGCAAGCGCGTGGCGCACAGGTCGCCGTCGACAAAGCGTTCGGCTTCGCGGGCCGCCAGGTTCGCGGTCATATCGGCCAGGATCACCACTGGAAATTCCAGGCCTTTGGCCCCGTGGACGGTCATCAGGCGCACGCCGTCGGATGCCTCTTCGAGCACCGGCGCTTCCGTCGATTCGGCTTTCTCCGCCTGGGCCGCCAATTCTTCCACGAAGCCGCGGAAAGAAAGCCCGCCCGTCAGCTCGAACGTGCGCGCCAGATCGCAGATGCGGTAAACGTTCGCTAATGCCTGCGTACCCGCGCGGCGCAGCGTGAATCCGGCGTGTGCGCGGGTGGCTTCCAGCAGCTCGTTGATCGTTTCCGCGACGGGACGCTGGTTGCGGCGGCGATGCAGTTCCGCCAGAATTCCCAGGGCCTCCGCGATGGTGGCGAAGGCGGTTCCGCCGGCCTCCTTTCGGAACGGGTGCAGCCGGCCTACCTCGAAGCGGAATCGCAGCAGCAGATCGTCGGGGATGGCAAACAACGATCCGCGCAAGGCGCCGAAGACCGAAAGCTCGTCGTCCGGCCACTCGATGGCGGCCAACGCCACGCGCACGGTTTCCACTTCTTCGCGGTGATAGAAAGACTTCGATCCCACCAGCAGATGTGGAATGCCGCGCGCCTCGAGCGCCCGCGTATAATCGCGCGAAAGATCCGCGCCGTAATTGGTCAGCCGCCGGAACAGTACGCAAATGTGCTTGGCCTGCAACGGAACCCGCGCGCCGTCCCGCAAATCGCGCACTTGCCAGCCGCTCTCGTTCCGCAGCCATTCGATATACGCCGCGATGGCGTCCGGCAGGCAGGCGTTAATCCTGTCCTTGCTGACCCGCATCGAGCCGTACGGCGAAGGCGCGGGCAGCACTACGATGGCCGGCTGCTTGCCGTACGCCGGCGTGTATTCCTCGAGCGGCGCATAGCGCGCCTGGCCGCCGCCGCGGTCGCCGGTCATCTCCGGCGCGAAGGCCGCGTTCACCAGGTGTTGGATCGGGCGTACCGCGCGGAAACTCCGAGTCAAATTGATGCGCGCCACCCCGCGTGCCGCCAGCGCCTCGCAAACATTTTCATAGAGCGCCACATCGGCGCGCCGGAACTTGTAGATCGATTGTTTGGGATCGCCCACCACGAAGAGCTTGCCGGGAATGGGCGTGACTTTCAGCCAGTCGTTCTGGGCGGGATCGTCCGCTGAAAGCAGGATCAGGATCTCGGCTTGCAGCGGGTCGGTGTCCTGAAATTCGTCCACGAAGATGCGGCTGAAGCGGTCTTGCAGATATTTGCGCACGCCGTGGTCGTCGCGCACCAGGTTGCGCACCAGCAGCAGCAGGTCCAGGAAGTCGAGTTTGCCGGCGCGCTGCTTGCGCTCGGTGTAGGCCGCCACGAAGTCCTGCATTTCCTCTCGTAACGCAGCCGCGAAGTCGGCGCCCGCGTCCCTGCGGAAAGCGTCCAGATCGCGCAGCAGAGCGTCGCGCGCATCCAGCACCGCTTGCCGCGAAACACCCGGCGCGAAGTTTCCGGAGCCTTTCTTGAAATCGCGTTTCAGATCGCGCTCCAGTTTCAGCAGGCGCGCTTCGCGTGTGTCCGAATCGGCCGGACCGCCGTGCAGGTCCCGCAGCGGGCGCATCGACTTCACCAGGTTGTCGCTCGCCTGCGGACACTGCCGCACCACGGCTTCGAGCGCGCGGCATTGCGCCATCAGCGCATCGATGCGGGCCTGGCGATCGAACGGCTCCCTGCGCCACGCCGCCGTGTGGTCGCGCCAATCCACCAACTGCTTGCCCGTATACTTCAGCGACTCCACCGGCGCGCTGTCCGATTGCCAGTTGTCGCGCCAAGCCAGCCGCGCCAGCGCGCGCCGCAGCGCGTCGGACCCCGCATCCAGCTTCCGCTGGAACCACAAATCGAACGCGCGGGCGCGCAGGCGGTCGGCTTCCGGCTCCGTAAGCTCTTCAAAAGCCGGATCGATGCGCGCTTCCACAGGCCGTTCGCGCAGGATCTGCGCGCAGAAGCCGTGAATCGTGCCGATAGCCGCCTCTTCCAAACGTTCCAGTGCGTCTTCCAGATACGCGCGCTCCTGGGCATCGGCGCATCCGGCGCGCGCTTTGTCGAGCTCTTCGCGCAGCCGGATCTTCAGTTCGCCGGCGGCCTTGTGGGTGAAGGTCACGGCCACGATCTGGTGTACCGGCGTCCCGGCCGCCAACACGCGCACGATCCGGCGGATCAACTCCGACGTCTTGCCCGTGCCAGCCGAAGCTTCCACGATCAGGCTCTCGCCCAGCGAATTCCGGATGCGCTCGCGGGCCGCTGCATCGCCGCTTGGAACGGCGCCCTGAAGGCCCGGAATCACGGGATGTTCCTCAAATCCTGCAAAGCGTCCAGTGGCTCCTTCCGTTTGCGCGATGTGCGCCGCTCTTCGTTGGGACCGCAGACCGGCAGATAGTCGCACATGCCGCAGGCGCCCGCTTGCGGCGCGGCGGGCAGAAATCCGCGATCGATTTCCCCGTCGATCAGCGCCATGGCGTGTTTGAAAAACGCACGGTGGCTGGGCGTAATGTCGAACAGGATCTCCTGGTAGCCGCCGCGCTGCGTACAATACGATAGCCGGCTCACTTCGGTGGACGCGCCCAGCAAGCTCTCGGCCGCCATGGCATACGCCAAAGGTTGCAGCAATGTTCCGCCTCCCACATACTTGGGCAATTCCTGCGGCGGTTTGCCGGTCTTGTGGTCCGTGATGCGCAGCGTGCCGCGCACGGGATGCTTCTCGATCAAGTCGATGGCGCCGCGCAGGCGTACGCCGGTATCCAACACGGCTTCGGCCTCGGTGCTGAGGGGGTCGTGCAAGGCATCTTCTTGCATGGCTGGCCTGCCGATGCCGAAGCTGAATTCGAAAAGCGCCGGCAGCCAGCCATCGTCGGCGGCTGCGACTTGCCGGATCCAACCGTGCAGGTCGATGCGCAAATCTTCGATTTCGCCGCGCCACACGCGCGGAATCGCGGGCGCCAGTTTCTCTTCGTTCTCCGCCGCCACGCGATCCAGCACGCCGTCGGCGATTTCCATAATGCGCGCCGCGTTCTGCGGACGCATCGGCAGCAGTTCGGCCGCCTGCAGTTCGCGGAACAGCCGGAACTGCGCCTCATGAAACAAAGCGCCGCGCGTCAGCGGATCCATCTGTTCCAGCGCGGCCTTTTCCTCGCGCGGCCGCAGCTTGTGAATGGCATGCAGCAGGAATCGATACGGGCACGCGGCGAAATGCTGCAACGCCGATGGCGAATAGCTGCGCGCCGCCAGCCGTTGCGTCGCCAGCACGGCGCGCGTGGCGTCGTCCGGCTCCACGATGCCATCCGCGGGGAACCACCCTGGGCGGTTGCGGCGCCCGTAACGGCGCAGGGATTCGGCCAGATAGTGGTTAGCCCCAATCAGGTAGTGGCCGGCGCCCCCGGCATCCGCGGATGTGGATTCAAACGTGCGGCCCAGCGCAGCCAGATCGAACTCCGCGTCGTCGATAGCGTCCCGTGCGTCCACCGGCGCGGGCCAATCCAGACGCGAAGGCGCGCCTTGCCGAGCCTTCTCTTCGAACGCGCGCAACTCCGGCAGCCGTCCGTGCGCCGCGCGCACGATTTCGAGCGCATAGAACGATGGCACGCGCGGGCGCGATTCCACGGCGTCTACCCGCGGATATGAAAACACCAGCCGGGTGCGCGCCGCCGCGCACGCGATGTGCAGGCGCCGGCGTTCGTCGGCCACCCGGCCGTCCTGCACGCGCAAGGCCGAGATCGGACCGGCTGAAGCCTGTCCCACCAGCGCGGCGCGGTACACGTCCAGCAGAATCGGATCTTCGTGCGCGCGGCTGGGAAACAATCCTTCGCACAACCCGGGCAGAAACACGATGTCGAAGGCGCGCCCGCGCACTTCATCGATGCCGCTCACGAACACGCTGCCATAGCGGCGCAGCGGCGGTTCGCGCCGCAGGAAGCGCAACCGGTCGCTCAACACGCCGGAAACTTCGTCGAGGCCCACCGGCCCCACCTCGGCCATGGCCTGCAATTCGCCAAGCACGGAGAGCACCGATTCCGGCCGGCGCAAGGCGGCTGCGGCGAGCGCGCCGAGGTGCTCCATCCAATCGCCCCAGGCAGCCTGAGGCGGCAGTGCCGCCAGCCGATCGATCAGCGGCAGCGCGAAGCGTTCCAGGTTTTTGAGGCGTGTGATTTCGCGTTCGAGGTGCGGGCGGCGGCCTTCCTCTTTTTCACCGAGATCCGCCAGCCTTACACCGAACTCCGCTTCCAGGCCGCGCAAGCGGCGCGCCCAACGGTCCCGCCCGCCGATCACCGCCGCATCCACCAGCAGCTTTTCCCAAGCCGCGGGCGATTGCAGCGTGCCGCCGATCACCGGAGAATCTGCGTCTTCCTCCGGCTCCGGTTCAGGCGTGGCTTCCGGCGCGGCGGATTCGGCGCGCTCGTACAGGCGTGCGAGCATTTCGTCGTCCGGCATTTCGCCGAGGAGCGGGTTCCGGCGTCCGCGCCGTGGGGCAGGCTCGCCGCCTGCGCGAGCCTCGCTGGCCCGCTCTTCGGCGGCGCATGGCGCCGCCCCACGTGGGTTTTCATCACGATTCGTGGGCCGCAGGCCCACCGGCGGCGCTTGCCCCAGCGAGAGATATTCCGCGAAGCGCGTGGCGGAGCAGCCCTCGCCCGCGCACGCCAGCAACGCCAGGAATGCGCGCCCCGCTGGATCCGGCCGCGCCACGCCGCGGCTGAAATACGCCGGGATGCCCGCTCGCCGCAACGCTTCTTCCACCAGCGGCTGATATCGTTCCGGCGACCGCAGCAGGATGGCCATGCGGTCGAATGCCACACCGCCGGCCGCCGCTTTGCGGATGCGGCGCGCGATCTCCACGCATTCGAGCGACTCGCCCGCGGCCGAGAAGTAATCCAGGCTGGAGTCCGGCTCGCCATCCGGCGGCACGATATCCGCAAAGAGCGACTGTCGAATGCGATCCAGCGTGGTAGTGGGGCGGGACTCCAGTCCTGCGGCCGGCGTCCACGCCGGCCCCCCAAGCCGCCCCTCAAACACCGCCGGCGCCCGCTCTAATACCGCCTCCGCCAATTCCCGCCGCAGCGCCGCGTCCAGATCCACATCCAGCAGCACCACCGGCAGTCCCAACAACCGGTGCTTCCCTGCCCTGGCCGCCGCGATCGCATGCCGCAGCAGCAGCGCGAAATCGGCCGCCGACCGCTCCGCCAGATCCTGTTCGTAGAGCGCCGCCATGCGCGCCAGATCCCGCCCCGGCGCACCGGTGGCCGCCACTTGCTCCGGCCGTACGCCCTCCAGCCGCAACTCCGCGATCGTGCGCGCCACCGCGCGCGCCAATCCAGGCGTATCCGCCACCGGCTGAAAGTACGGAATGGACTCGCCCTTCAGCTTGTGGATCGCGCGCGCCACCATCGCCTCGGCGCTCAACCCTCCGAGCGGCGTCAGCCCGGCGCGCGCCAGCGGCCCTTCCGCCAGATCCACCGCCAGCCCGGTAAGCGTCATGCGATGCACGCCCAGCAGGCCGGTCGCGCAAGCCGAACGTACGAAATCGTCCGCCGCCCCGCGGGTTTGAGCCAAAACTACAATCTCCGGATAATCCTCGAGCGATTTCAGGAACTCCGCGGCGGCATCGAGCACGGCTGCGTACGAAGCTGACTGGACCAGACGGCGCACTTAGTCGAGTGTAACAAGGCCCACCACCCATCACCCGCGCGTAACGCCGCGGCCGGAGCCGCGCATGCCGAATTGGTTACACTTCTTGCTCAATCCATTCCCGCCGTCCACCTCGTACACCGTTTGATAGTTCCCAAACCCGGTACGGTGCGGGAGCTACATTTCAACATCGCTCAAGGGGTGTAAATGAAAACCAAGGGAAGGCAGATCGCGGCTGTTCTGGCCGCATTCATGGCGGCCCAGCCGGCAACTGTTTTTGGCGCCAGCCATCGCGAAGCGCCCATCACCGCTCTGGACAGGGCGGCTGATATCGCCGACTTCTACGCTTTCGTCAGTTACGACGATCCGACGAAGGTAACTTTTATTCTGGACGTAGACCCGCTGCTGGACGCCAGCAACGGCCCCAACTATTTTCCGTTCGACTCGGGCATTCGGTACTCCATCAACGTCGATAACATTCAATCGGCGCTGGCGGAAATCTCGTTTGAGTTCCAGTTTTCGGCGCCGCAGAGCGGCCTGCCGAATTACTACACCGGCTTCATGGGCGCGCTCAGCGGCATCCCCGCTCCGGCCGATTCCCCACCGCCGGTGGCTCCCGGAACTCCGACCATACCGCCTGCCATCACCAACCTGACCGGGACCGGTTCGGCCGGATTCAATCTGCGCCAGACCTACACCGTCACCATGGTGGTCAACGGCAAGCGCACCGTGTTGACCAACCAGGGCGGCGGCAACTTTTATGCGGTTCCAGCCAATGTCGGCCCGCGCACCATGCCTAACTACGCAGCCCTGGCCGCGCAAGGAATCTACAGCACCAACAATGGAATCCAGGTTTTCGCCGGCACCGCCGACGATCCGTTCTATATCGATCTGGGCGCGGCATTCGACACGTTCAACCTGCGCGCGGGCGCCTTCCCGTCCGGCATTCCGGGCGTGTTGACCCCTGCCCAGGACGCCGACGATACGCAGAACTACTCGCCGGACAACGTGTCGGGCTACAACGTCAACGTGATTGCGATCCAGGTTCCCATCACCATGCTGACCAGCACGGGACAATTGGAACCGCCCACCAGCCCGGCGGCCACCATCGGCGCATGGGGAACCACCGCCCGGCCCGCGGTGACCATCCGCAACTCGCCCGGTCCGGTCACTTATCAAGGCACCTACCAACAGGTACAGCGCATGGGCAACCCCCTGATCAACGAGTTGATCATCGGCACCGGCTACAAGGACTTCTGGAGCATGAGCCAGCCGGTGAACGATTCGCAGTTCGCCAGTTTCGACCTGGACCCCAAGATTGCGCGCATTCTGAACGCCGCTTATGAGGCGCTCTACGGCGCGGGCGTGTTCCCGATTCCATCGCCGCCGCGCAACGATTTGCTGCCGCTGGTGACCTATGCGCCGCCCATCGCCGCGTCGGGCACGCCGCCCGGTCCAGTGGCCGATTTGCTCCGGCTCAACACCGGAGTTCCGCCCACCGCAATGGCCAGCCGCAGCCGTCTCGGGCTGCTGGCCGGCGATCCCGCCGGGTACCCGAACGGACGCCGCGTTTCCGACGATGTCACCGACATCTCGTTGCGCGTGGTGGCCGGCATCCTGGCGGACAGCGCCAAGTACGGACTGCTGCTGGGCGACGGCGTCAACACCAACGACGTGCCATACCAGGAGACGTTCCCCTATGTCGGCTGGGCGCAAAGCGGGTACAGCGCCCGGCACGTGGATCCAGGCGAGCCTGGATGCACGGGAGACGCAGGCGGGAATTGTCCGATTAACTAGCTGCTCCATACTGACAGCGCGGCTCCAAGGAGCCGCGCCGTCATAGGTCCGATGAGACAACTTATGAAACGAACATTATTGGCATTTGTAGCTGTCCTTACGCTAAGCGCGGCGGACGTGGACGTGTTGAACCTGCGCGCGCGCACCTCGCTGAAACAAGCCCGCGCCGCGGATTCCGCCGCCAGCCTGGCCGACGCCGAAGACGCCGTCCACAACGCTTTGCAACTCGCGCCGGACGACTTTGAAGCCCGCAAGCTGGAAGTGAAAGTCCTGCTGGCGCGGCGCCAGTTCCGCGAGGCCCTGGATCGCGCCCGCCCCATAAACCACGGTACGCCCGACGACGTGGAAGCCTGGGGCCTGGTGTCCGATGCCGCGCTCGGTCTGGGCGACTACAGCGAGGCCGAACACTCGGCGCAGTGGATGTTGAATCTGCGTTCGACCAACGTGGGCGGTCTCGAGCGCGGCGCGCGCTTGCGCGAATTATTCGGAGACAACGACGGGGCGCGCGAGTTCTGGGAATCCGCGATGCGGCTCACCTTGGCGGACGAGGAGCAGCGCGCCTGGCTGGCCACACAGATGGCGTCTCTCATCCGCCGCACCGGACACGCCGGCCAAGCCGAATCCCTGCTCCGCCAGGTGCTCTCCGCCGTTCCCGGCTATCAGCCGGCCCTCGCGGAGATGGCGCGCGTGCTTATGCAGCAACATCGCTACGACGACGCCGTCACCCTGTTGCGCGAGCGTTATCAAAAAGTCCCGCGTCCCGATGTGCAATTCGAACTGGCGCGTGCCTTGCAAATGGCGGGCCGCGCAACGGAGGCGCAAACCGCGTACCAGGCTTTCGAGCGCGCCGCGCGCACCGCCATTGACGCGCCGTATAACTACAACCACGAATTGGCCGCATATTATACGGATCGTGCGCTTAATCCGGCCGAGGCGTTGCGCATCGCGAAGATCGAAATGGCGCGCCGGCAGGATGTGGAAACGCTGGACGCCTACGCTTGGGCGCTCCAGGCATCCGGCGATCTGGCCCAGGCCCAAACGCAGATGGACAGGGCGCTCGCCGTGGGATTGCGCGATGCATCGTTCTTCTATCGCGCCGGCGCCATCGCGTCGCAGCGCAAGGATGCTCCGGCCGCCACCCGGTATTTCAACGACTCGCTGGCCGTTTCTCCCGAATCCGATGCGGCCAACGCGGCGCGCGGCGCGCTGAAGGAGATGAATCCCCGTGCGGACTGAGCGCCTGGTCTGCGCCGTGCTGGCGGCCGCGGCGCTGGCCTCGGCGGCGGACCTCGCCCATCAAATCAACGGCGCCATTCCGGATATCGCCGGCCGTAGCGCAATTCCGGAAAGCGCCACCACCGACCAGCGCATCGCGTCGCTCGAAAAGCTGATCGCACAGAATCCCAAAAGCGTCGCTTATCGGAATCAGCTTGCCGCCGCGTACATGCAGAAGGTGCGGGAAACCGTGGACTTCGGCTACCTCGACCGCGCCGAGCGCATCTTGAACGCCGTGCTCCTCTCCGACGACGGCAACTACGAGGCGTTGCGCATGCGCGAGGTCGTGGAATTGGAGCGGCATCGTTTCCAGGCCGCCGCCGACCTTGCCGAGGCCATCGTCGGTCTGCATCCCGGCGATCCGTGGAGCTACGGCGTCCTGGGCGACGCTTCCATGGAAATGGGCCACTATGATCGGGCCGGCGCCGCGTATCGGCAAATGCTGGTATTGCGTCCCGACCAATCCAGCCTCAATCGCGCCTCCTGGTATGAATTCGTTTCCGGACGGCCGCAACAAGCCATCGCGCTGATGCGGCAGGCCATCGAATCGGGCGCCCGTTCGCCCGAAAATACCGCCTGGTGCCTGGTGGACCTGGGCAACATCTACTTCAAGACCGGCGATATCGACCAGGCCGGCCGGAGCTACGCCGAAGCCGCCCGGATCTTCCCCGGATACCATGCGGCGCATGCCGGGTTGGGCCGTGTGCGCGGCGCGCGCGGCGACTACGCCGGAGCCATCGCCTCTTACTTGAAGGCGCAAAGCTCGGTGCCGATGCCGGAATACGCCGCCGCCCTCGAACAGCTTTACATCCTCACGCATCGGCCGGAGGAAGCGCGCCAGCAGCGCGAGTTGATCGATTTTGTGGATCGCATGGCGCGCCTGGCTTCCGAGAAAACGAATCGTAACCTGGCGCTGATCTACGCGGACGAAGGGCGCAACCTGGACCGCGCGCTGGATTTGATCCAGGAAGAACTCAAGGTGCGCAACGACATTTACACGCACGATGCACTGGCCTGGGTCCTGTTCCAAAGGAAAGACTACACGCACGCCGAGGAATCCGCGCGCGTGGCGCTGCGACTGGGTACGCCGGAGCCGGCTTTCTACTATCATGCCGGGCGTATCGCCGCGGCGCTGGGCAAGGCGGACGAAGCCAGCGCGTTCCTAAGCCGCGCGCGTGAGCTGAATCCGAAGTTCCGGTTGCTGTGTGGGGCGGCGCCATGCGCCGCCGCGGGGCTTTAGCCCCGCCATTCAAAACATGCTAGAACCAAAGTGCCATGCTGGTTCGAGAACTACGCCCGCGGCCGCACTCCTGGTCCGAATACAAACAGAATTGTTCGCCGATCGCGCTGCCCTTCCACGCGCTCGAATGGTCGCTGGAATGGACCGCCTACTATCTCAGCCGATGGGCGCTGCTGGAAGTGCTGGAGTACCTCAGCGTCCTCTCGGTGCTGGTCGCGGTGATTTTCTATTTCACGGAATCCGGCGATCGCCAGAAGCAAAAACACTACCAGGCGTGGCAGGTCGTCAACACGGCGCAGGGCAAGGGCGGAAGCGGCGGCCGCATCGAAGCTCTTCAGGAACTCAACCTCGACCATGTTCCGCTGGTCGGCGTAAATGCCGCGGGCGCCTTCCTACAAGGTATTCAGCTCCAGGGCGCGAACTTATTCCGCGCCGACCTGGATGCCTCCGACCTGCGCGATTCGAACTTGCAAGCGGCCGATCTCGAGTACGCCAACCTGACGTGGGCCAATTTTCGCCAAGCTAATCTAAGCCGCGCGCAACTCGGGAATGCCGACCTTTCCAACGCCGATCTGGTTAACGCCGACCTCACCGGAGCGGATCTGCACGAAGCGAACCTCGAAAACGCCGACTTGGGGAATGTAAGAATCGAGAAGGCCAATATCCAAGGAGTGCGCAACGCCCCAAAAGGCTTCGCCGACTGGGCCCTGCGGCGCCACGCCGTCATGTCTCCCCCACCACCCGCTCGCTGAACTCCACAAACGTAAACACCTCCGGAATATGCGAGTCGTAATGTCCGTGCCGATTCCAGGTCCAACCGGCGCTCGGCTCCAACTGGCGTCCCGCACGGTCGAATTGCTGGAACCGCGAACAGTCGATGCGCCATACATCCCCGTGGCACGGCGGCAGCGCGCGCCCATCGGCCAGTTCGCGCACTCCCTCCCACGGCAGCGCCAGTTCGACGGTCCACCCCGGAGGCTCCACATGCACCGCGTGCCGCAGCCCTGGGAAATCCCAATCCAGGAAACCCCAGCGCTCGCCCCGCGGATGCACATGCCCGCCGACGCCATCCAGCACCATCGTGCGCTGCGCCGCGGGATCGAACTCCGGACGCCCATAACTGCCCGGTGCCAGCGCATCCTTCCAGATCCAGAAAACCTCGTAGATCGTATTTAGCGCGTTGATCTCGAATTCGTAATAGGCGTTCCCGCCCGCGATGAACACTTCCACGTCGTTGTCTTCATAGATGCGTGAATCGCGTTCGGTCAGATACCCGCGCACGACCGGCTCCTCGGCTGTGAAACCGAAGTACAGGCAGTCGTCGTCCCACAGCAGGGCCACGCGGGTATCGAACCACGCCGGCTCGCCGGTCACGATATCCACGAACGGCTCCGACTTGGGCGCCATGCGCCAAGATGGCTCGTCGAGCTGGCCGTCGATCCGGATCGGCCCCGCCGTCCGATAGCATGTGTAATGCGCCAGGGGCTTCAGCACAGCTACCTTTATAGCTGCTTTCTATTGGAGGGCGGGCAATTCTGCCCGTAGCCGGCTTTCAGCGTGGACGGCCGGGGCCGTCACCAGGGACAGAAACCCAAGGTCTTGGGGGGCGGGATTTATCCCGCGCGGGGCTTTAGCCCCGCACCTCGCAAATCGACAGGTTGGCGAG
>Ga0181526_10001299_pt1 | contig 24067 bp, 23 predicted proteins | sample PEATcosm2014_Bin_35_FD_119750 | JGI IMG/M metagenome (GOLD analysis project Ga0181526, IMG submission 119750) | Peatland microbial communities from MTU Mesocosm Facility, Houghton, MI, USA - PEATcosm2014_Bin06_30_metaG | ecosystem: Environmental > Terrestrial > Soil > Wetlands > Peat | place...
AAAAGCCAGTAGTCCGTAGTAAGTTCCGTCGATCCGGAGGTTGAACGGCATCTCGGTGTAAATATCCCTGTGCACCAGATTCTGCGGTATAAAAGTGCGAACGTTGATGCCGGCGGCTTTGCCGTCGGCGAAGACCATCCTCAGGAATTCGTCCGTAGCCTGCTCCTCCGGGACGATCGACTTGAGCGTTTCGAGCTGCTTCTCCAGCTCCGCGATACGATTCAGGTACTCGGTCCGTTCTCGCTCGATCGTCCGGTTGCGCAAGTTCTCGACCTTAAGCCTCTCAATTCTGGCCTGCAGGGCATCTCGTGCTTCCTGGACGGGGAGCACCAGGAAATAGCAAACCGCTCCTGCCAGGATTACCGCGATCAAGGCAAAAACCCCGCCTTGCGCAATCACCGGAAGCTCACCGAACGTTTTGGGCATCGCCATTGCGCTAGTCCGCTTACAGTCCCCTTGGCAATCTCATAGCGGCGGCTCGCGAGCCGCCCCTACTCTCTTCACATTCCTGGCCGCCGAGGGGTGGCCGCCCCGGCGCTAGCCTGGGTGAGCGTCGAGACCCCAGAAGGCGGTTTATAGGCACAGTCCAGATTGAACTTGTAGTTAACTAGATTCGGCTTGTCGTCTTCGTAGAATTGTCGGAGCTGAACGTCATCGAAATACCCGCAAGTTTTCAATAAAGCCAGCAGGGCCGCAACCGAATTAGCAGACCCCGCTTGCCCCTGGATCGTCACCCGGCCCCCCTCATGGGTCACCGAAGCAAAGAAAAGGTCCGTGGGAGTTCTCGCAACCACATCGCCCAGGGCGCTCATGAATTCCGTCGGGCCCAGGCGGTTGGTTTGAAGCAGTTGCACGGCTTTGACTCGCTGCTCCAGTTGCGCTCGCGTGCCTTCGTATCGGGTGATCTCTTGCCGGACAGCCGCCAGGCGCGTCTGCTCGACCTGCTGTTTCTTGAGTTCCACATTCAGCTTGTCAATCGACCCGTTCCAAATCAAGTACAAGAGACCCACGATCCCAAAACTCACCACGAAGGCGCCGAGAAAAATCCACACCGGCAGCATCGACTTCTGTGCAGGCGCCGCAGCGGGCTTAGCCTTCGGCTTCGGCGCCGCCAACCCCAACAGGTTGATCTTAATGAATGACATGGTTAATCAAAGCTCCTCAGCGCCAGCCCTGTCGCCACGCATAGACTGGGAGCAATGTCTTGCAACAAAGCTTCGTCGAACTTTCGCGAATCTACTTTAACCTTTCGAAAAGGATCGATGATTTCGACCGGAACACGAAATTCCTCTTTCAATTGGTCCACCAAGCCTTCGATCGTGGCCGTCCCTCCAGCCAGGTAAATCGCCTGGGTGTTATCCGCAGAAGAGGTCTGCCGGAAGTAGTCGAAAGTCTTCTGAACTTCCAGCATCAGGATCTCCGAGACGGAGCGAAGAGGAGGAATCTTTTGTTCGCGCGTTATGCCGCCAACTTGCTGACCCTGCTTCAGCTTCTCCGCATCTTCGTAATTCAGGTCGAGGTCTTTCTGCAGAATGTCCGTATACTGATTGCCGCCGACGGAGACATCCCGCGCAAACAACGGAAATTCTCCCCGTCCCACAACAATGTTGGTAATACTGGCGCCGATATTGAGCAGGGCGACGATCATTTCTGGAGGAACTTCGTAGTTTGCACAGAAGGCGTTGAACACGGCAAAGCCGTCGTAGTCCACGATAAAGGGCGTCTTATTCGCCTGGTTCACGACATTCGTGTGGTTGAGAATCTTCTCGCGTTTTGCCGCCACCAGCATGACATCAGTTCCCTCTCCCGAGGCAGAATCCCCCAGCAGCTGGTAGCTCAGGTTCACATCCGAAATGTCAAACGGAATGTGCTGCTGGGCCTCGTAGGGCATGACCTCACTCAGGTCCTCGTCGCCGGTCGCGTTGACGGTGATTCGCTTCACGATCACCGAGTGCCCGGAAACCGAAGTCGCCACATTCCGGGTTTTGATTTTGTTGCCCTCGAAAATCCTTTCGATAGCGGCAGAGACCGTGAGGGCATCCATGATCGCGCCGTCCACCACCGTGTCCTGTCCCAGAAGCTCTAAGCCGAAGTTGACCAGTTCGTAGGAATCTCCGTGCTTCTTGAGCTCCACGACCTTGACGGCGCTCGACCCGATATCCAACCCCACCAGGCCCTTCGCTTTCCCCATTCCAAACATCCGCTTTGCTCCCTACTGATCCATAAGGCGTTTCTTACGCGTCGGACGGTGATTGGACTGTGTGCTCTGCAACTCCATCCAGCGGTCCAGAAGCGTTTTCTTGAACTTCCACCTGTTCCCTAGTTTGAAGGCGGGAATCCTCTCATCGAAAACGTACTTGTATAGCGTTTCGCGAGAGACTCCCAAGTATTCCGACGCTTCCCGGATGTCCATAACCTCTCTGGTTTCTACCATACGCTGAACCCCGCAAATTAAGTTCTCTCACTGATGGCTTCGGAAGCCGAGCCCCTCAGGCAAAGGAATAGTCGCACTCTCCCGGGTCTATGCATATACTCCCTGGGCTCCTGTGCTGTCAACATGTATTTGTGGGGTTTATGGGTGGTTCTTCCAGAGTTCTTAGGTGTTTTTCCCATTGTCTTCGGTGAATCATACAAGATCTTAGGCTGTGCGCCGGTACAACACAATGTATACGGCCACTGGTTTCCGCGATCTATAGTACTTCCGTGCTGTCGTTCCGGGCGCGCAACAACTCCTTTCACCCCAGCACGTAGGCTGTTACCTGGCCGACGTGATGGGCCACTCCACATCCGGTACGCCGCGCCACCCCAGTTTCGCTGCCGCGCCAATCCTGCGAGTTGACGCGGTGGCGGGGTGGGTATATACCTGCCTTGTACCGAAGTCAAAACGGATACGACGCCTTCTATGCCGTCCGTTTCTGTCAAAAGCCGCCTGCTGCTGACCGGCCTGTCGATCTGGCTGCTTACGGTCTCGCCCGCCAAAGGGCAAGAACCCTTGAGCGCCGCCGATGCGGAGCGGGTCGGACGTATCTTCGACCTCGAACGCTCTCCTGGCCCACTGCATTGTTCAATCCAAACGCAACGGCCCAGACTCGACTTTGCGTTTCGGTTCGATCTTGGGTACATCATCGGTTGCTCGCTTTCCGCATTCGCAGGGCGCGCAACTGACGTCTTCATCTACGCTCGAGTCACGCCGGACGGCGGCCGGCCCGTTCTGTTCGGCGAGGACTACCGGGTACCGGAGGCAACTGATTTGACGAAATCCGGCCAACTGAAACAGGGCTTCCAGATGAGTGGAGGATTCGCAGTCGGAGAGGGGCAGTATCGAGTGGAAGTCCTGGTCATGGACCAGCAAACGGGCCGCACGTCGCGCAAGAACTGGCTGGCGCGGGTGGGGCACGCCGGCGGCAAGCAGGCTGTGCAAGTGGCCGTCTCTCCCGCAACCGTCATCCCCATGGGAGTTCGGCCGTCGCCCATCACCATGGATAAAAGCGGCAGAGGCTTACGGCTGGCGGTTTTACTGGATGCCGCGCCCACGAACCCCGGAACGCCAGCGCTACGCGCCTGGGATCGAGCGTTCTTGCTGGGTTCGCTGTCCAGCTTGCTGAAGCAGATCCCCTGTGCCTCGGTTCGCTTGAGGGCCTTCAATCTTGATCAGCAAAGAGAATTGTTCCATGAGGACGAATTCGATGACGCAGGGTTCGTGCAACTCGCCGCGTCACTTCGCACGCTGGAACTGGGAGCAGTCTCCTACCGCGTGCTGCAACAACAGCAAGGCGGGCTCGAGCTATTGATGAATTATGTTAATCAGGAGTTAATAGCCCGTGATCCGGCAGATGCCGTCGTAATTCTTGGGCCGCGGACACGCTACTCCGCAGACATTCCCCGCGCTGGGCTTAAGGAGCGCGAAACCCACTATCCGCGTTTCTTCTACTTCGAGTACTTCTCCAGCACCCTCCGGTTCAGTCAACTCCCGGATGTCGTGAGCAGTCTTACGAAACGTCTGGACGGAACGGTTTGCGCTATTTACTCTCCAGGCGACCTTGCGAACTGCGCGCAGAAAATGTTGACTCGTGTCCAACCGCAGCGAGAGCCTGCCCCTCCCGGCCGTTGGCCCGCGCGTCCCGCGCCGAACCCTTAGACCGTCGGGCGGCCGGCATCGCAAGTGAAACTGCCAAGCTCAAGCACCGGTGCCGCGCTACTCGATGCTGAAACCGGCGCTGGTCGACGCTGAGCTGTGGGTGAGGGCATCGGCGACAGTCACCTGCATCGTATATTTGCCGGGGGCGAACCGATTCAAATCGAACTGTTTGAGGACGAGGAGGCGGTTTTGCGGAGGGCGGAGGGTCAGTTCTTCCGCCGTCGGGGGAGCACCGGCGCCGGCAACAGGCTTGATCGTGTAGGAGGCCTGGAGCTTTCGGCCTAGGCCAGTTGTGTTGGCCAATAGGATGCCGTAATAGAGGGTGAGCTTGTCGCTGGGGGCGAAGCGGGCGGCCACGGGAAGCTCAATCTGAAAGTTCTCTCCCCGCAGCGGGTCTCCCGGATCGCCGATTCCCTGGGCGGGGACTATAGAATTCGAGAGCAGCAGGCTGGTGAGCGCCGGCCCCTCGCCCAGGTTCGGAGCGGGCCGGGAGGCGAGGTCAGGGTTCGGCGCCGGTGGTGGGGTTGACGGCACGACCTCGCAGTGCCCTTGGGCCACAGTCCCCGAGGGAAGTTGAAGTATGCCTTCGACGGTCAAGGGTTTCAGTTCCGGCAGCGAGAGCCGCGCGCTGATGTCGAGATTCCTCTTGCGGAATTCTTCCCACTGCTTGCGAGTGAGGTCAAGGGTCAAGAATCGCTGGTACACGGAAACGGGCTGGCCGCTCGAGTCGCGGGCCAGCAGCACAAGCGTGACCCCTCCACGGTAATGGTCGCTGACGCGCTCCAGTGTGACCATCCTGGCCGGCAGCGATACCCGCACCGGGGCGGTAAACTTTCCGTCGGGGGCGAAGAGCGCCACGGCGTTCAGGGCCGGGGCGAAAGCGGGACGCAGGGAACCGTTCGCCAGCGCCGCCACCAGTTGCGCCGCCGCAGGCGTCATCATCATCTCCTGTCCCGCCGGAATAGCCCAGTAGCCTTGCCTGTAGCGCACATGCAGCCCGGGCGCGAGCGCCTCGACCTTGAGGGGGCGAAAAGAACCGTCATAGTGGGTGTCCGTAGGCTGGTAGACCAGAGTGTAGAACTCGCGCAAATCGCGGTCCACGCTCTCCAGGCCCGACAACAGGTCGTTTTGATTCTTGATCATCAGCCCGCCGGTGGCCACCGCCACTTGCCCCAGGTCTTCGTGCCGGGAGTCGGTTCCTCCCATGTGCGCGGCCCAGTCAAACTTGCTCAGGCCTGTCGAAGCGCGATCGTAGTCGCTCCAATTGGCCATGCGGAACGACTCGCGCAGGCCCGAGGTGTCGGGCGGGCTGGAGTTCGCCGCGTCGTAATACTCGGCGGCCAACCCGCCCGCATCGATGACGTAAAACGCCACGTTGGCGCGATTCGCCGCATCGACCACGGCCTGCATTTCCGGCTCAACCTCCGGCGAATGGAGGAAACCCTCCGAAAAAACCACCACGTTCTTGCGTCCCGGAAGGCTCTGATAGGCTTGGGCGAGGGCCCGCAAAGCCACCAGCACCGCGCGGGCCTGAAGCGCAGACTGACTCCACAGGAATTTCATCAAAGCAGCCAGCTCGATCTTCTCCATCTGGACTTGCGCGGCCTGCGCTCCTGCCCCCGGCCCCCCGCCACCCGCACCGTTTCCGGGCGCTGCGGCAGTAGGGCCGACGCCGAGAGTTGAAGAAGCCTGAAGCCCGTAAATCTCCTGGTTGAGGTCCTGAATCTCCTGCTCCGTCTCCAGGCGCGCCTGGGTGGTGAGCCGCCCACCCGGAGTGCGTCCGCTCAGGCGGTCGAGGGCGATGAGAGCTTGATTCTTATCTTTCGTGAAGGCCAGCGCCAAATGCAAGCTCTGATCAATGCCGTAGACCGCAATATAATCGTCCGGGGCGACGTCCTTCTGTAAGTACTTGGAGGCAGCATCGCAGGCGTGCTTGATATGCGCAGGTTGGAGGTCTCCGAAGTCCAGAACCAGCGTGATGAAGTGAACGCCGGCGAGATCGCGCGCCTCGCGTTCCCCAGGCTTGGAGGGCGCTGCGGGGGGTAGGGGCGGCTCGCGAACCACCCCTACGTCAGTAGCGCGGAGTTCGGGTGGCCGAGGAGCCGCAGCCGGGGTGATGGGCGGAACGAAGGTCACGATCTTTTGCAGCCGGTTGTTCTCGTAGACCGCGAAATCAGCTGCTGTAAGACCGGGCACCGGCCGGCCTTTCTTGTCAGTGACGATGACGTCCACGACAACCGAAGGGGCCTGCACCCTGATAACCGGCTCGCCTTGCGCGCCGGCCGCCTGCCCGCTTTCACCAGAAGGCGGCTCGGCATTTTGCGGATGGGTCATCGCGCGGCAGGGAAGAACTGCTGCGCCCGTGGCCAGCGTCACAGCCACCCAAAGCAGGCTTCGAACCGAGAAACAAATCCACAGCGAGCGACTGCTTGTCATCGTTCTAGCCTTGCCTTGCGGCTTCGGAGCTTCGGTTTGTTTGCCCAAATTGTGCAGTTTTAGCTCCATTCAGGCTCGAATTTGCGCTAATTCGTGCACAAAACGCGCATGGTTTGCACCACTCAAAAAAGTGATGTGCTTTGTTTTCAGCCACTTCATGGCTTCGTTCCCACTATTTTCCATTTTTTGTAGTTCCCTGCATTCCCCATAGCCGGGACCCTACTGCTTTCCCTCGTGACTCGGCGCGCCCTGGCACTCGCTCGCGACAATGTGTCCAGAATATGACCATCATCGTAGGCTATCACAAGTGCGCGAGGTTGTCAAGCGGAAAATGTGGAATGGAGGGACGAACTGTCCGACAGCGTCGCCGGTGGCACAACAACTACCAGGCCTTGCAGATTGCTGTGACGGACTCCCCCTCACCCGCCCTCGTACCTCGGGCGCCCTCTCCCCCGAGGGGGCGAGGGTCGGGGCACGTCGTCCCCCAATACGCGAGGACTGGGGCACATCGTCAGGCTTTTCGATAGAGATGTGGGATCCTCTCCAACGCTGCGAAGGCTGCGACATTGGACCCTCTCCCCTTTGGGGGAGAGGGTGCCCGAGGTACGAGGGCGAGTGAGGGGGTGCGCGCTTCAGTCACTTTGTCGAGGTTCTGCGGCACCCCATCCGACTGCGGAGTTCCCCAACCTAATTGGCTCCGCTCGCAAGCTCCAGTTCGGTATACCCTGTGGTGAGGCTCATAGAAACCTGGTTGCCTTGCAGTCCCACAGTCATGGCCTGGAAAGGATTTGGCTTGCCCGGGTTCTGGCTGTCCCATGCCATCTGTTGCACCAACTTTAGCCCGTCGAAGACTTGGCGCAGGCTCGCGGCGGAATCCGAAGACTTGCAATCCATTTTCAAGCCCAGGGTGACGCTATCGGCGGCGGCCACGCTGTAGGTGAGGGAACTGACATCGCCAAAGACTTTCTGCCAATCCAATTTCACGCTCCCTTGATTCGGCATCCAGCCTCGAAACCAATCGGCTATGGCAGGACCCACGGCCACGCCCCAGATGGGCGCGTCTTTATCGGCGCGTTCCACCAGGCCCGCCATGCGGCTGTCTGAGCCGATGCTGGGTACCTGGCCGCTACGTGCCTCGAGCATCGCGGTGAGCGCCGTAAGGGACCCAAAGGCTCCGACAGAGTCCTGGAGCACCACAACACAGGTGCCGGCGATTCCCGCCTCGAGGCAGTAGGCCTGCTTGCCGGCTATGGCATTGGGCGCCATATTCCGCTCCTGGGCGCTCTCCGCAATCGCCTGGGCGCCGAAGTTGCCTGTCGCGAAACCGTACAACGCCATTTCCGCACTGCCGGGCTGCCACCCGAGGACCAGCCCCGAAATATCCGCCTCGCGAATTCCCAGTTGCCCCAACTGGTCAACCAGCTTGCGCAGCTTCGGTCCTATGTAGCGCTGGCGCAGGCTGGCGTAATTAGGGAGCCCACGCAGTTTCCCGGGGTTGGAAAACTCCAACCGGATCGTCTGGGTGGGAAATCCGTTCAACGCTTCCTTCACTAAGTCCTGAGCCGGGGCCGAGGCGGGCAAAGCCAGCATCGTCAAGGCCAGCAGGCCAAGCAAAGAAACAAGCTTTATACATAGCTTCATATTCATGAAATCTCCTCGTCGGGCAGGCGCGGTTCGTGAACCGCCTTCACGTGCTCCCAGTAACGCCATGTTAGTTCGATGCGCGCGCACAACCATGCGTCTACTCGTAGCGGTGGTTCGCGAACCGCCCCTGCTCCGGGGATCATAGCAGAATATTATTTAGACGAAGTGAAAAAGCATTCGGCTTGTGTTAGAATGGCCACCAGCGTAGGACTAGTGATTCGGTCGCGCCGCAGTGTCGATCAGTTCGGGACGCGGGCGAGAGACCACGCGTTCACACCTGACGACCTTCGAGATCCCCTCCGGAGACCGATCTGTGCGGCCTTGTTTAACCTCCAGGTTTCGCCTCGACGCAGCGGTCGTGCCGAGACGCGGTAAGGAGGCCACCATGTTCGAGTTGGTCAACGAGGAAAAAACGGAGCCCAAAGACGGGAAGGTGCTGCTCGAGAAGATTGGCCTGTTCCTAGCGGCGTTCGTTGTCCTGGGTGGGGTAGTTTACCTCTTTGCGTTCTATTCAGCGCACTAGGTTTGAGGAGGCAGGGGAAATCGTTCAGCCACCAGGCTTAGAGCCTGGGTGGAGGTGTGTACCCTGCCCTCCAATTGCGCATCCTCCACAGCCTGAAAGATTTCCTTAAAAATCGGCCCCGGTCTGTAACCTTGCGCAATCAGGTCGTCGCCTCGCAGGAGAGGCGCGGGGCGGACTGTCTCCGGCGGGGTCTCCTCCAAGAGACGCTTGGCCATATCATAAGTGCTCAGATCGCCGTGGCTCGACAGGCAGTCCAGACGATGCAGTTCGAGGTGCTCGGCAAAGCCGGGCAAGCGCAGGAAGCGCAGTTGGGTTGAACGGCGCATGCGTGGAAAATCCATGAAGCGCAGGTGGTGCCGAACCAGTTCAACCACTCGCTCCGTATCACGAGAAGGAAGTCGCAGGCGGCCCAAAATTTCCTCCGCCATCTTGGCGCCCACCTCGACGTGATTATCGAAGCGGATTCGTTCGCGCACGGAGAATGTGGGGGGCTTGCCCACATCGTGAAGAAGAACCCCCAGGGCCAGAGTGGGCGTGGGCGAGCGCAGGCCGTCCAGCATCATCATGGTATGGACCCATACGTCTCCCTCGGGGTGAAACTCGGGAGGCTGGGCCACCCCTTGCATTCGCTTGACCTCCGGCAGCACCTCCTGAAGGAGGTTTGTAGCGTCAAGGAGCTCAAAGCCCTGCCGGGGATGGCCCTCGGTGAGGATTCTCAGGATCTCGTCGCGCACGCGCTCCGAACTCACCTGGCGGATCTCCGCCGCTTGCGTTCGAATGGCTTCCGCCACACCTGCGTCAAGAGTGAACGCCAGGCCCGCCGCAAAGCGAACTGCCCGCAGCATCCGCAGGCGGTCTTCGCTGAAGCGTTCGTAGGGATTGCCGATGGTACGCACCCGCCGGGCATTGATGTCGGCCTGACCGCCCACATAATCGAGCAACTGTTCCTTCACCGGATCGTAGAGGAGGCCGTTGATGGTGAAGTCGCGCCGCAGCACGTCTTGCTGGGGAGTTTTTGAGTAGCGAACCTCGGTCGGGTGGCGCCCATCGGTGTAGCGTCCGTCACTGCGGAACGTGGCCACCTCCACATTGCCTTCGGGACGCGGCACTAACATCACGCCAAATTGTGCGCCCACGCCAATGCTTTCCGGAAACAGTCGCGCAACTTGCTCGGGTGCGGCGTCGGTGGAGATGTCGTAGTCCTTCGGCGTTAAGCCCATCACGTCGTCGCGAACACTGCCACCCACCAAAAAGGCTTGAAAGCCTTCACTGCGCAACCTCCGGAGAATATCCACAGCCGCTTGCCGCTTGGCGTCCATGTATTCTATTAGACCCGATGCGTGCCCGGGCTGCAAGCGCCATGGAGTCACAGCCAAGCCGGCAAGTGTGAAATAGCCCTTTCTACTCGGCGACTCTGAGCGTTATAATTGCGCCCGAATGCGCTTCTTGATGCGAAAGAGCCTGTTTTTCCTCAGCCTCACGTCGTCGCTGACGATCGCCCTATTGCTAGCAGCATCGGGTCAGTGCTCGACCAACCGCGCCGAAACCAGTTTTCCCTCCGATACAAAGCTCCCGGCCCCCTCAGAACTCCGGAGCCTGCTTGACGCAGTCTGTCCTGGCAGGGTCGTAATGGGAAACGGCGCAGGGTGCCAAGGGCACTGCCCAGAGTACACGGACCTCCGTGGTGAAGATATGACGTGGAACGTCACCGGTGTGACGCTAGGGCATTTTCTTTCGCCGACGAGCGACGACATTGCGCTTTCGGTGAGCGGTTGCGAGCCACACTCTATGAATTTCGGCGGGACGGTTCTGCTCACAAGGCGTTCGGGCCGCTGGTCAATGCTCTGGTACAAAGCTGGTGTCGATACGTCCCGCTGTCACAAGGTTTCTCTGCGAGACCATCGCGAAATTCTAGTGTGTATAGGGGAATACGGAGGCCAAGGCAACCTCTGGACTTCACTGTATGTGGAGGATCTTGGCTCGCCGAAACCTGCGCTGATGGCGGGCGGCAGCGAATTCTTTACGGCATATGATAACACTCTGACCTGTGGGCAGTCAGAGAGTGGGATGTTTCCGCTGATCCGTAGCCACATCCATCACGTGGAGTTCGTGGATAGCGCCAACGGCGACCCGCCGGCGATATGGGTTTCGGCTTCTTACGGGGAAAAAGCAACGACACCAGCCACCGTGAGCGCATGCGAGAGCAAACAGGCCGGGGACCTGCCAGAAACGCGCGATCATCGAATCGAATTTATCCTGAATGGACACGACTACAAGCCAGCGCCATCCAGTGCTGGGGAAGCTCGGATTTTCGCGCGCCGGGACGCGACCCGGTAGACCGAGGACGAACCGAATTCAAGTTTTGCCGGGGGCGTGCCGATAGAAGGACCAAACGGCAACTCCTGCCGGCGACGCGATACGTCCCTCGCCTTTGCGACGCCGAGACCTTGGCGGAGAGCGTGTTAGGAATAGGACTGATGGGCTCCATTTGATAATCGACGCTGGCCGCCAAGGCACCCTCCTTGGGAAGAAGAAGGCAGTGGGCAGTGGGCAGTGGGCAGTGGGCAGTGGGCAGTGGATAGTCCGCAGCAGACATTAAGAATCTCAAACTCCAGATTTCAAGAAAAGCTCGAGGTGTCGCTAGGGTCTACTCCAGCATCATGTTAACATCATGAGTCGCAGTCATTCGTGCTCAGGCTGGGCTCACGTCACCGGAGTGAGGCGGATTCCGCCCGTTGCAGCAATCACTGGAGCGAGCGGGTGATCTGCTGAACGCAGACATAGATCTCGCAGACGATGAAGCCAATGAAGGTTGCCCAAAACGCGATCATCACTTGCTGGTCAGTCCTCTTGGTGCTCCCTGGTTCACTTCAGGCGCAGACCGCGCTGAGTGGCCCCGATGCCTTGAAATCGGTTCGAAAGTTCGTACAGGATTTCTATGGTTGGTATTTCCCAAAAGCGCTAGAATTCCAGGATTCTGTGGATCTCGCCTTGAAGGATAGGGCTTACGTGTTTAGCCCAGAACTTTTTAAAGAATTGAAGGAAGACACTGACGCGAAGGCCAGGTCTCCCGGACACGAAATGTACGTATTGGGCTCCGATCCTTTCTTTGACACGCAAGAACCTCTCGAGCGCTATGAATTGCGGCGGATCACCAAGAGGGGACACACGTACTTTGTGGAAGTGGTCGGCGTATACCCGGTCAGGCCATTTGAAGGACCGGGTAAGACACAGGAAGTTATAGCTGAAGTGGAACGAAGGAGTGGTCACTGGGTCTTCACTAATTTTCTATCTCCATCGGTAGACACACAATTTGGCGACACTCCGAATTTGTTGGAAACCCTGAGGTCAAACAGGAAAGACCGCGAGCGGGAAAAACAAGACACTCGAGCAAAGTAGCTCCCGGTTGCGTTCCTTGGCCTGTCGCGGAAGCGCAGCGCGGTTTTCTGTAACTTTCAAGAATTAGGTTTCATTCAACATGTCCAACATCCGAGTTCGTTTTGCACCTTCACCGACAGGTTACCTGCACGTAGGCGGGGCCCGCACAGCGCTTTACAACTGGCTCTTTGCGCGGCACCACGGCGGCGTGTTCATTCTGCGCATCGAAGACACGGACGCCGACCGTTCCAAACCCGAGCTCAGCCAGGCAATTCTCGAGAGCATGAAATGGCTGGGGCTCGATTGGGATGAGGGGCCGTTCTACCAGTCCGAGCGGCTGGAGCGCTACCGTGAAGTGGCCGCGGACCTCGAGCGGCGCGGTCATGCCTATCCGTGTTTCTGCCTGCCGGAAGAACTCCAGGCCAAGCGCGCTCGGGCAGAAGCAGAGAAGAAACCTTGGAAATACGAAGGAACGTGCCGCAACCTCTCCGACGAGGAACTCCATCAGCGGCGCAACGCGGGGCATCCCTGGGCGCTCCGGTTTAGAGTTCCGGCCACAGGCCGCACGAACTTCGACGACCAGGTCTTCGGCCGTGTTGAGCACGAGAACCAGGAAATTGAAGACTTTGTTTTGCTGCGCTCGGATGGTCATCCCACTTACCACCTCGGCGTCGTAGCCGACGATCTCGACATGGCTATTACGCATGTGGTGCGCGGCGCCGACCACCTCTCGAACACGCCCAAGCAGATCCTGGTCTACCGGGCGCTGGGCGCGCCGGAACCGCAATTCGCGCATTTGCCCCTGATCCTCGGTCCGGACAAACAACGGCTGAGCAAGCGCCACGGCGCGACTTCCGTGGGCGCTTATTGCGATATGGGCATCCTGCCGGAAGCCTTGGTGAATTTCCTCGCCCTGCTGGGCTGGACACCAGCCGATCAGAAGGAGATCGTCCCAATCCAGGAGATGGTGAAGCAGTTCGAGCTCACAGCCGTTTCCAAATCAAATGCCGTCTTCGATCCGGAAAAGCTCGCCTGGATGAACAGTGAGTATCTCCGGCATCTCCCCGCTGAGCACCTGCTCAGGCTGGCTGAAGAGGAGTTGAAATCCGCGGGGCTCTGGAAGGAAACGTTCACCGGCGCCGAACAAGAGCGCTTCGAAGTTTCCACCCGCCTGCTGCAAACTCGTGCGCGGAGCGTCAAAGATTTCTCAGTGTCCGGACGCGCGTTTTTCAGCGACGAGTTCGAGTATGACGCCGAAGCGCAGAAGAAATTCTGGAAAGATGCAAGATTACCGGAGCTGCTCGACGAGATGGCACTGCGGCTTGCGGATTCGAAATCCTTTGATCTCGCAGGGACAGAAGCCACGCTGCGGGCGCTGGCGGAAGAGAAAGGCGTCAAGGGGGGCGTGCTGATCAATGCTGCGCGGGTGGCGCTCACCGGTCAGGCGGTTGCTCCGGGCCTGTTCGAGGTGATGCTGGCTTTAGGGCCAAGCCGCGTCGCGGACCGGCTGCATCGTGCCGCGGCCCATCTGCGCGGAGCCGCCTGAGGTTGTCAATTGACGATGGCAGGGGCTACGAGGAATTACTCGTCGTATCGATTTTTTTGCGTAGCGCTTCGTAGGTCTCAACCACAACGATGGCCGCGGCAAGCACGGCCCCCACGGTGATGAGAACTTCCCTCGTATTTCTCAAAATCTTCAGGAATTTCCGCATCGGTGTTAACCTCCGAGGGTCAACCACCCCAGTCTGGCGTTACAGCTCGGTGATAGGGGGCGAATCTCCCTGGGCAGTCGATGCTGCTATGCTGCCCTCGCGCCAAGCTGGATCACCACCTTCCCCGGCAGCTTCCTATTATACTGTTGCAAGCTGAGTATTGTCGCCTCTAGCTGTTTCGCCGACAAATCCAACAACCCACAACATCGCGGCAGGGAAAAACGCTGCTTGCCGGCGCTGCCGGGATTGAAGAACAGCCTGTCGCACAGCGTGACGGCGCACGGCACGTGGCTGTGGCCGGAAATCACGACGCGCGTGTTTTGTTCGAAAGCGCGCAGGAAGGCATCTCGTCCTCGCGGCGCGAGCGCCTCGGTCCGTGCCTGGTTAGCCCATTTCTCCAGTTCGGTTTGCGCCGCCGGCAACTCATGAAGCATTTCTATTTGAACGGCGCCCCTCGAAGCGTCGGGTTGCGAAGCGCCCTTCCGAGTTGTCTCGCCCAAGCTTAGGCTCAGGCTCAGGGGAAGCCCAGCCAAAGGTGAGTCAACGTTTCCCTTCACCGCCCGCACGGGAGCGATTCTTTCCAGTTCGTCCAACACTTCCGGATTCCCCACGTCTCCAGCGTGCAGGATCAGCTCGACGCCCGCCCACAACTCCGCCAGACGCGCGTCAAAGAAACCGTGCGTGTCCGAAACCACACCGATCTTCATCGGGTTGTTCCTTGCTCTTCCGCTATGATTTCACTGGCCCGCTGCCTGGACTCCCTGCAACCCGCATGGCTGACCAGGCAGAAGGCTATGCTTGCATTGCAGCCGCACGAACAGGGCTCCATGTTCAGCCGTAGCAGCACGTGGTTCCGGCGCTCTTTGCTCAGCGAGGCCAGATCGAGGCCGGGGAGTTCGGTGATATTGGTAGGTGTAAATTGGCCGGCCACTTGCGGGCAGGTTGTGCTTTGAGGCTGCAAGGGAGCGGGCTGGACGTTTGGCCGGTCCGGCTTTAACTCCCAAACCAAGGCGGCCAGCGCGACCAGAGTGACGATAAGATAAATCGCCGGTCCACGTGAGTTGTCCGGCGGGCGGGGATTTCCCAACTCCTTGGAGCTCGATTCGTCTGTCGACATACTATTCCGAGCGCCCTGCAGAAGCCCCGCGGCGCGCCACTTTCAACGGGAACGATATCGGCACACTGGTGGGCGGAAGGCAGGCGTGGTCGTTGCAGGCCTGATACGCGAACTTCCCCTTGACCTCGTAGTCGCCGGGCGGCGCTTTCGGATCAAGTTGAAAGGCCACATCAACACGAAGTGTTCCCTCGTAAACGGACAGGGGTGTGTCCGAAAAGGCGAACTTCCTCGGTTCCCCTTTCGGGTAGGTAATATCATTCCGGGCGACTGCTTTATTCGGGTCGAGCTTGACTTCGGTGGGAATCAGATAGTCGAGAGTAGGATGATGATCATTGATGTGGTAGCCGGGAAGAACTTCCGCCACCACCGTCGCCTTCACGACGGAATCGGGCCGCGCCGATCCAGGCGCCATCGCGACCTTGGCTTTTACCACCTGCTCCGCCGTCTGCGCGCAAACCGCCGCACAGACCAGAACGCATGAGAAAACGAGCACAACGAAAGTCTTCATATTCGCCTTTTTCGCATTCCCTTGATCGGGAAATCGGGAGATCGGGAGGCCGCCTTCTTAGCCAGATCGGCCAGTCTCCCGATCTCCAGATCACCCGACCCCGTTCACGATCCCGACCTCGGCAGCTTCGCCATCTGCGTTCGCGCCAGCTTCATGCTGACTTGGCAGGCCCGGTCCACCTGGCGGCATTTCAGCACCGTCAAATTACAGCCGCACGGGCAATGCTGATCGCCGAGTTGCTTCTTCAAAGCCTCTTTCTGCTCGGCGGTCAGCTTGCTCAAGTTTAAGCCGGGGATTTCCGAATCGATGGCGGCGGGATCGCCCAGCGCGATCTTAGTTTCGGTTCCCATCACCATAGCCGGCTTGAAATCCGATTTCTCCACGGTAGGACTCATGGCCAGCAGTTGCTGCACTTCTTCCTCGATGATGGCGGGATTGATGCCGCCGGTGTGCTTGGCATAAATGCGGCCGTCACGCCCGATCAAGAACGTGGTGGGCAAGCCGAGAATTCCTCCGTAAAGTTCCCCGATCCGCTGGTTGCCGACCGCCACCGGATAGTTCATCCGGAACTCCTTGTAGAAATCCACAACCGGCGCGGAGTCGTCGTCCATCGAAATGCCGATAATTGAAAAGCCCTGGCTGGCGTACTTCTCCTGCATGACGACGAATCCCGGAATCTCTGCCCGGCAAGGCCCGCACCAGGTCGCCCAGAAATCCAGCACCACCACTTTGCCTTTGTAGTCGGCCAAGTCCAGCCTTTTGCCTTGGATGTCAGTCAGTGAAATCCCCGGAGCGTCGGGATGTTCGCTGTCGCCGTTGGCCTGGATCATAACGGCGGGATGAATCCAATACCGGTTGACAGCGTACAACCCCGCGACGACGATTACCGCCAAGACCGCACCGACCAGCAGTTTGCTTCGGCTCGCGGTTCGAGCCGGTTGGACGCCAGGGTCGACCGGTTCAGGCGTCCCTCCGTTCGCAGAACTTTCAGGTTGATTCAAGTCCATATCCTCTCCCTTAACTCCTATCCCTTCCTCTGCGCATGAGGCATCGCAGCGGCCTTGACCCTTGCCGCGGGCGCCACCTGGTCACCCACTCTCTTGTTCGCGGGTTTCATACTCCCTGAATCCTCCGCGGCGACGGCTTTGAACGGTTGCTGCAGTGCGGGTCTATGGCGGAGAATAAGCGCTAGCCATACGGACGCTGCGAGGGCCAGAATCGCAATGAATTGCGATGTTGACAAAAGATGATTAAAGACGAACCCGCGATCCTCATCGCCGCGCAGGAACTCGATGAAAAAGCGGGCTACGGCATAAAGAGCAAGATAAAGCACGAAAATCTCGCCATCACGGTCTTTCCGCGGATATCTCCAGATCAGGATTGCAAAAATGGAGAGCGAGGCTAAACACATGATGGGCTGAGTCGGGATCAGCGAAATATTCAGCGGTGTTCCAGCCACCTGGTGGGCCATCGGGTCCGTGAATACCACGCCCCACGCGGAGGTGGTGGGCTTGCCGTAATCACACCCGGCCGCAAAGCAGCCAATGCGGCCAAGGCCAAGTCCCAGCGAGATGGCCGGAGCGTAAACGTCGATCACCTTCCAGGCCGGAAGATGATGAAGGCGGATATACCAAACCGCAAACAACATCGCAGCGATAAATCCGCCGTAAAAAACCCCGCCCGCCAAGAACGTGTCCCGACTGAAGATTTCCCCCGGGTACTCCCGGTAGTAACCCCAGTTGGAAATCACCATCAACACCTTCGCGCCCATCAGCGCCACGAGTAGCAGCCAGGTGCTAAAGTCGAGCAAAAGACCTGAATCCAGTCCCTCCCGCCGGCCCAGACGGAGTATGGTGCAAATCGCCGCCAGCATGGCCAGTACCACCATGGCCCCGTAAGTGGGGAAATGAAACGAACCAATGCTGAACAAAATGGGGTGCAAAGTAACTCCAAAAGCCAGGGGCTAGGGACCAGGGTCTGGGGGCTAGGGACGACAGCGCCCGCAACCTAAAAACGTTTGTCTTTCGGGCCTTTGTCTCTGCCCACCCGGATACTGACCTCCACAATCGTTGGCGGCCGTGCTTGTCGCTCGTCACTCATCACTCGACACTGCTCTTAGAGCGTGAAGCGGTTCAGGAACGAGAAATACCGCGAGATCACCGTGAACTTATTGGTCGCCATCAGGACGCCGAGAGCAATCAGGAGGACGCCGGAGGCTATCTCGACCGTCTGCAGGTGCTTCCGGAAACCGCCGTAGAGCTTCAAGAACTGGCCCAAACCGAGGCTGGTCAATAGAAACGGGATCGCCAGCCCCGCTGAGTAGATGCCCAGAAGAAACATCCCCTGGAAGACCGTGTGCCGCTGTGCCGCCAGCGCCAGAATTGCAGTCAGGATAGGACCGATGCAGGGTGTCCATCCGAAGGCGAACGCGAACCCGAGAAGAAACGCGCCCACTAGCCCTCGTCGCGGCTCGCCGGTCTCGAGTTTGGCCTGCCGGTAGAGCAGCGGAATCTTCACCAATCCAGTTAGATGCAATCCGAACACGATCACCAGGATGCCTGCCACCAGGTTAAAAATGGTGCGCTGTGCCAACAGAAATTTGCCCACTGCCGTTGCCGACGCACCCAGAGCCACAAATACGACCGAGAAGCCCACTATGAAAGCAATCGAATTGCGCAAAATGCGGCCCATGAGCGCTGGGCTCGTGGAGGTCCGCAACTCCTCAATGGTCGCCCCGGAAAGCATTGAGATATAGCCCGGAACCAGGGGCAAAACGCAGGGGGAAAGAAAAGACACCAGACCCGCCAGCAACGCAATCGGGATACTCAATTCATGAGTCATGGTTTCAGCCTGCCTCGCGACGCGGCTCCAGTCTACCGGATGCGGAAAGCAGTCGAGAAGTTAAGGAGTCCAAGGAGTTAAGAAGTCGAAACGCTCAGACACCACGAACTTTTCGCTTCCTTAACTCCTCGACTCCCGCCGCCTCGACTTCTCGACCCCTCAAGTGTATCATGACGGCAGTCTGTGGAGTCAGGATTAGGGGGACGACCGGAGCCCGCAACTCTTGTTACGCGCGATCATCTTCGATTTTGACGGGATCCTCGTCGACAGCGAACCGCTTATCATGAAGCTCATCCAGGAGATGGCGGCCCGGGAAGGCTGGGTCCTCACCGAAGATGAGTATTTTGGCGACTACCTCGCTCTCGATGACCGCGGAGTCATCGAGCACCTCTGGCGCACTCATGGACGCCCCCTGAGCGCCCCCCGCCGCAACGAACTGTTGGCCTGGAAAGCAAACGCCTATGAGAAAATCATTCATGATGGCCTGCCGGCCATTCCCGGGGCAGCGGAGTTTGTCCTGGACGCCGCCAGCCGCTTCCCGCTGGCGATCGCCAGTGGAAGTCTGAGGGCGGAAATCGAGCACCTTCTTCGGAAGTTGGGCTTGCGTGAGAAGTTCGCCGTGCTGGCGACGGCGGACGACTGTGAGCGCTCGAAACCTGACCCGGAAGTGTATCTGAAAGCGCTCAGCCGCCTGCGAGAACTGCCCATGTTGCGCGAACCGGCGCTCGAACCGTTCGAGTGCCTCGCCATCGAGGACGCCCCTCTCGGAGTTGTGTCCGCGCAGGCCGCCGGAATGAAGTGCCTGGCCCTCGCCCACAGCCGCCACCAAGACGACCTCCAACACGCTAATTGGGTCGCGTCGGGGTTCTCTGACGTGAACCTGGAAGCCATTCGCGCCGCGTTCAAGTAATCCGAATAATCGGCTCTTCGATCAGGCTGGCACTCGTCCGGCTAGATCGAGAAGAGACGCCCGATCTTGTCAAGGCAAAAGCCGCTTGACAAAACGTCGCCCATGGGTTAACTTTGTAGGTGACGAAGAAAAGGCGAATATGGATGCCACATCCAAGAGCGCCATCCTGGTGGGCCCTGCCGGCTGGTCGTATACCGATTGGGCGGGAATCGTTTACCCACACCACAAGCCGCGCGGTTTTCACGAGGCCGCGTACCTTGCCCAGTTCTTTGACACCATCGAAATCAACACTTCCTTTTACTCTCCCCCGCGCGCCGAGATTGTGAAAGCTTGGGCGGCAAAAATCGCCTTCAACCCTAATTTCAAGTTCAGCGCTAAGCTGTGGAAACGCTTCACGCACGAACGCAACGCCAACCTCCAGGACGAGAAGGAGTTCAAACACGGACTGGCGCCGTTGATGAACGCCGGCCGGTTGGGCGCTCTTTTACTTCAACTGCCTTGGTCGTTCAGGAACACGCCTGAAAACCATGAGTACCTGAGCGGCCTCATCATGCAATTCATGGAATACCCGTTGGTGCTGGAAGTGCGCCATGGCTCATGGAACAAGCCGGAGGTCTTTGAATGGCTGGTTGACCTGGGAGTGGGCTTCTGCAACATCGATCAGCCCGTCATCGGGCAGTCGATCGCTCCTAGCGCCCACGCGACCGCTCCTGTGGGATATGTGCGCCTGCACGGCCGCAACTACGACCACTGGTTCGCGTCCAACGAACATCCGGAGGAACGTTATAATTACTTGTATAGCCAAGCTGAATTGGAACCGTGGGCGGAGCGCATCCAGAATGTTGCCCGCAATGCCGAACTGACTTTCGTTATTACCAATAACCATTTCGAGGGCAAAGCCATCGCTAACGCCCTCCAGTTGATCGCCCTTCTCAGAAACCAGCCAGTCCGCGTGCCCGATACCATGCTCGAGTCCTATCCGGAGTTGGAAAGAATCGCCGCCCCCGAAACACCCTTCACCCTGCCCAAGCAGTCCGACCTTCTATTTGCGTCGGGCAATGCAGGCAGCTCCGAAGAATCAGCGCGGAAGAGTAATTGACAGTATCCAACTCTCACTGATAGCATGTTTTAAGCCTAGCAGCCCGAGTGGCAGAGGGATGGACATCGCGTTTGCAGTTGCTTGTACTTGCTGCTTTCAGCCTTCTGCTTTCTGCCTTCAGACTCTTGCGGTCCCCGTCGTCTAGCCCGGCCTAGGACATCGCCCTTTCACGGCGGTAACGCGGGTTCAAATCCCGCCGGGGACGCCAACATTCTAAAGGACTTCCGATAATGTGGCGTTTTCGGTCATGGTCCAATATGGTCCACTTAGCTTCGAGACGCCGTTTCCTTCAAGACCATTCTGACGAGTTTGCTCTGCGCCTCGCGTTTCTGGGTGCTGACTGCCTGCATGTAGATGTCGGTCGTCACCTTCATGCTGGCGTGGCGCAGAAGCTCCTGCACGACCTTCGCATTCTCCCCGTTGGCATTGAGCAGCGTTCCGAAGGTGTGCCGGAACGTGTGGTACGAGACATGCTTCTTCACCTCGGCGCGGTTGACCGCAGGCGTGCCATAGTAACGCCAAAGTGTACCCGGCCAGTAGGGTTGGCGCCCTTTCTTGTGCGGTGAGGCAAACACCCAGTCGCGAGGAGCAGTGTAGGGGGATCGCTGCTTCCAGACGGACAATGATTCGGCGAGCTGCGCATCCAACGGAACATCCTTTTGGGAGGCCTCCGTCTTCGGCACACCCTCCACCATGGCAACAACTGATCTGCGAACGTGCAGCACCAGGCTCTCGAAGTCCACATCCTCCCACCGCAGCCCGATGAGTTCGCCCCGCCGCAGCCCCGTAAAGGCATCCAGTTCGATCATGGTGCGCAGCGGATCCGACAGTTGTTTGAGAATTGCTGCGATCTCCTCCGGCGTAAGCACATCCGGAGCCTTCTGTCGCTTTGAGCTTTGTCGTACGCTTGTGATTGGATTCTTCTCTGCCCACTCCCACCGGATTGCGTGAGAGTACAACGCGCTCATTATGTTTCTGATCTTCGCTTTGCTGCCTTTTGCAAGCGCAACCGTTTTCAGCCATTTCTCGACCTCTACAGCCTTGACCTCGGTAAGTCGATACGAGCGCCATCGGGGAACGATCCACTTTTTGAGATACCCATCGTAGGTTACCTGTGTGGCATACGACTTGTGCTCCTCTTCCGCCGCTTTGGGTGCTGGCTTGCCTTTGCTGAACACGTCCGGGAGTTCGTGCTGCCGGTAATGATTCACAAGCGTTTCCACGCTGATGTCTTTGAGTTGTTGTTGAGGTGTTTGACGGTTGATTTCCAGCCGCAAGGCGTCCACCGCAGCCTGTGCGGCTGACTCGTTTGGAAGATCCACCAGCGTTCCTATGACGATGTTCTTTCGACGGATGGTCCCGTCTATCTGAACCTCTCTCCATCGGAATTCCCAAACCCTTCCGTTTTGGCGATCTGCAAGTTTAAGACTTCCTTTCTGATAGCTCGTGCGCCTCATCTATTCCTCCGTTCGAGGCGACACGGATGGCTGACCACAGATTACCCGATGCGCCCTGGGTGAGTCGAGAGACACGTTTGAAACTGTAGGCCCCCCATCATGTTGCCGTACCGCTTTCCAGCCACCGGTTCAGCGTCGATGCTCGGAAACCCCAAAGCTTACCGATGCGGAATCCGGGGATCTTTCCATTGCGGGCCAGCTTTTGGAGAGTCTTGGGATGTATCTTGAGAAGAGTTGCTGCTTCCTCGCTGTCGAGAATTGGCTCGAAACTCGGCTGGCCGCCAATCGTTAAGTTCAAATGAGTACTCAATCGCGCTCCGAGCGACTGCGGCGTGCGTTCTCCATTCCCGTTTCCGTTATCGCCTGAAAGCATATCGATGTTCGTTGAATCTTCCTGCATCGTCTTCCTCCAAGTCCGGCAACGCACCACGCATAAACCCATGATGGTCGTTCTTTATCAGCATTTCCCGCCATACTTCGGCTGATTGAGTAAATGTTGCTCACGCTGCCGGTTGCGCTTCAGCGCCCTGGATTTCTGCTCCTGAGTTTGCGGATGGTTGCACTGTGAGGTATTTGTTGCGGGAATCCCTACCTCCTATGATAGCTAGGTGATTGTTGCTGTCAAACGGTCACGACTCCGGGACAGTCCAAGTGAAGGATTGCTATTGAAGATTAACGGTTTGGCTGCAGTGTGCGGCTGCTTTTAACCTGGTTCTCACAAACGTCGACCCGTAAAAAAATGTTGGCAACCGACATGCCCGCTTTTTGGTCATGCACGACAGGGCGCACGGACGGCGGCTCCGCCAACTCGCGATCTGTACAGTTGGGGCGCACTGACGAACTTGCGTTAGGCCCCAACGCCCGCGACCCTTGGCTGGATGCCGGTTTCTGAGGCTCCAGCTTGGCCTGGGCGCAGCAGAGAATCCACGTTTGCCTTTAATTGGACCAAGGCTGCCGTATGGAGTTGCGAAATGCGCGATTCATCCACGCTCATCAGCTCGGCAACCTGCCTCATCGTTAGGCCTACCTGATGGTAAAGCGCGACGATTTGCCGGTCACGCTCCCGCAAGCTGGAAAGGGCGCGAGCGAGGATTTCCCGCTGTTCGTTCCGGTAACAGAGGTCGAAAGGATCGGGCTCATCACCTGCCAAGAACGCTGGCTCAACGGACCTCTGGATGGCGTTCGGGCCCGCCGAAAGGACCCGCGTGCCACAGTCAAGCCCCGCACTCTGAAGCTCGTTCAGCTCACCGTGCCACTGCGCCAGATTCATTCCCTGCACCGAGGCCATCTCCTCGTCCGTGACCGGGCGACCGAGCTTGACCTCCAGTTCGCGGTAGAGTCTTTGGATTCTTTGGTTCTTGCGCCGTAAGTCCCGGGAGGCCCGATCGGCACTGCGGAGGCCGTCCAAAATACTTCCGCGAATCCGGTGCCTCGCGTAGGTCTCCAACCTCACCCGCTTGCTCGCGTCAAACTTTGTGACCGCATCGACCAGTCCCAGCACACCGTCTGAGAACAGGTCATCCAGCTCCACATGGGCAGGCAGGCGTTTGCGAATGCTCAGAGCCACGCGTTTCACCAGGGGAACCATGTCAACCACCAGCTTCTCCCTGTCCTGGTGGGCCTTTCCCTCGTGCCTTCTCCTTGGACGCAAAATAGGAGGAGTCAGGGAACGGTGCGGTCTGGCTGGCGAGCGAGGGCGAAGATTGGTCACTGCCGTCAAACTGCTCATTTGCTGGAAAGTGGGAACGGATTGAGTTGCCATAGAAACCTTCGTCACTCTGGAATAGACCCATAAAGGTCAGCGCCCTTCGACTTTGGGCTTCGTTTGCCATCGTCCGGAGGCAACATTTCACCGTCAGCGTGAAGGCTGCGGCTCCATGCTCTGTGTACCAACTTGGTTCTTGGGGAATTCCTTAGGCGGGTGCTGTTGTCAGCGTGACAGGATGACTATGATGACGAGTTCAGAATGAAGAGAATGGCTGCGGGCTCGTTCAAGATACGTCCCTTTATTCAAGGCCGATCCGAACCGTTTCGCCGAAGGGTGCGGTTCTGCTCGAATGGGTCACCCAAAGGACTGGGTATTCCGGGGTCTCCGGATACGAATGGCAGCACAAGTCGGTGAGATAGATAAAGCAGACTGGTGCGATATTGTTCTCGCTCACCCAGTCGAATGCCGGGCGGAAATCAGTGCCCCCGCCGCCTCTAGGCTCAAGTCGCACTGGCTCTGAGGGGCCAAACTGTTGAGCGCATTGAACCGCTGCGTCGCAGTACACCACGTGGATGGCTTCCGGCTGCGCCTCCTCG
>Ga0181526_10001300_pt1 | contig 24055 bp, 19 predicted proteins | sample PEATcosm2014_Bin_35_FD_119750 | JGI IMG/M metagenome (GOLD analysis project Ga0181526, IMG submission 119750) | Peatland microbial communities from MTU Mesocosm Facility, Houghton, MI, USA - PEATcosm2014_Bin06_30_metaG | ecosystem: Environmental > Terrestrial > Soil > Wetlands > Peat | place...
CAGTTGTTGATCGAGAGCCGCAGGGCCGCGAAGGTCTCGGTCGTGGACGAGGTCGATATGCCCACCTCCTGGAGGTAGCCCGGGACCGGCTTGCCGCCCATCATCCCGGCGGCGTACTGCGCCCGGGCGACGTCCGCGTTCTCCCCGAGGTCGACCGGCTCGATCGCCTTGAGGACCTTGACCTTCTCGTCCCGGATCGCCTCGGCCTCGAACGAGCCCGGCGGCTCCATGGCCGTGAGCGCGAGCAGCTGGCTCGTGTGGTTCTGGATCATGTCGCGCAGGCACCCGCTCTGCTCGTAGTAGCCCGCGCGGGTCCCGACGCCCTGGTCCTCCGCCACGGTTATCTGGACGCTGTCGATGAAGTTGCGGTTCCAGATCGGCTCGAAGATCGAGTTGGCGAAGCGCTGGACAAGGAGGTCCTGGACGGTCTCCTTGCCGAGGTAGTGGTCGATTCGATACACCTGGTTCTCCTCGAAGACCGACCGGAGCTCCGCGTTCAGGAGGCGGGCCGAGTCGAGGTCCCTCCCGAAGGGCTTCTCGATGATCACCTTCGAGTTGTGCGGCTGGCCGGCATACTTGCCGCCGAGCCCGCTTGCGCCCAGGTTCTGGATGATCGGCCCGAAGACGGACGGCGGCGTGGAGATGTAGAAGAGGGACTGCACCTCGCTCCCGACCCCCTTCTCGATCCCCTGGATGTGCGCCGAAAGCCGGTCGAAGCCCGCCCTCTCGTCGTATCCCCCCGCGACATAGGTCGTGTTCGCCGCGACGCGGCCCCAGACGTCGGCGTCGAGCTTGCGCCGTGAGAATTTGCCGATCGCGTCGGCGGCGATCCTGCGGAACTCCTCGTCCGGGATCGGCTTCCTGCCGTAGCCCACGAGGTGGAAGTCCGTGGGAAGGAGGCTGTCGAATCCGAGGTTGTAGATGGCCGGGACGAGCTTTCGGGCCGTGAGGTCGCCCGACGCCCCGAAGATCACGACGACCGTGGGCGGCGCCCCCCGGTGCTTGCTCAGCCCCTGCAGAAACGGGTGTCGTTCGGAATCTGCCATCGCAATCGGCTGATGTTTTGGCAAGTCACGGCCTAGGCAAGGGAAATGGGAAACGATGCGAAAGTCCCTCTTGCGCCCCGCCTTCGGCGGGCGCGCCCGGACGTTTCTCATTGCGAGGAAAGCCGGGCGGTGGCAATCCCCTCTGTACCAGTATGGCAGCACCCTCCATCGCGAGCGCCCTTCGGCGCTCCCTGCTGATAAAGATCATCTCCAAGCCCGCCCCGAGCAAGGAGGACGTCGCCTCGGTGATCGAGCTCACGGCCTCCAAGGTGGTCGAGGCCCTGCAGGCGCAGTCGATGACCGTGTACCTGGTCGAGGGCAACGACATCGCCTTCAAGCAGATCTACTATTCGCCGACGCTCTGGGCGAACGACCCGGCGAAGGAGAAGAAATTCAAGGAGATGGAGACGAAGCTCCTCCAGCTGAAGATGCCGGTTGGGACCGGGGTCGTGGGAAAGGTGATCCAGACCGGCGAGTCGATCTTCTTCAAGAACACCGAGAGCCAGGCCCCCATGATGTCGACTCTCGCCAAGACGACCGGCTTCGACGTCAAGTCGATGCTGACCGTGCCGCTGAAGACGACGATCACGCTCGGTGCCATCCAGACCCTCAACAAGGAGTTCGCGGCGGGCACCAACGGGGAGTTCACGGAGGCCGACCTGAAGCTCTTGACCGAGGTGGCGGAGTACTCCGCGGCCCTGATCCACCGGATGGTCGACCCGAAGTTCCAGCTCGGCCCCGACGACACGGCGCGCTTTGTCTCGAAGCTGACGGACCTGCCGCTCGTCACGAAGATCGAGGAGCTCGAGGAGATCGACGAGAAGATCGTCGAGACGACGGGCGACGCGATCATCCGGCGCGAGGGCGTCTTCCCTTTCAGGAACCTCGCGCCCGGCTCGGTGGCCGTGGTCATGACGAACCCGCTCGACTACGCGAAGCGCGAGTCGTTCACCCAGGCGACGGACCTCGCCATCGACGAGGTGCGCGTCGTCTCGGCGACCCTCTTCGAGGCGCTCATCAAGAAGTTCTTCAAGGACTCGAAGGCGGCGGCGGCGGGCAGCGAGGACGTCGACATCGGCTCGGTGACCAAGGCGATCAGCGACGCCTACGAGTCCGAGGAGGGCGGCAGCGAGCTCAAGGCGGCCGACCTCGAGAGCGAGGACTCGGCGCCCATCATCCAATTGGCGAACCGGATCGTCGAGGACGCCTACATCTCCGGCGCCTCCGACATCCACATCGAGCCCATGGAGAAGGACCTGCTCATCAGGTACCGGATCGACGGCATGTGCATCGAGAAGCTGCGCCTGCCGAAGCAGGTCGCCAACGGCCTGGTCACCCGCCTGAAGATCATGTGCAACCTGGACATATCCGAGAGGCGCCTGCCCCAGGACGGCCGCATCGTCTTCAAGAAGTACACGAAGAAGAACATCGACATCGACCTGCGCGTGGCGACCGGGCCTATGAACTTCGGCGAGAAGGTCGTCATGCGCATCCTCGACAAGCAGAAGACGACGCTGCCGCTTCCGGCCCTGGGCTTCTCCGAGGAGAACCTGGCCCGGTACCGCGAATGCATCCGCCAGCCCTACGGGATGATCCTGCACTGCGGGCCGACCGGCTCGGGCAAGTCGATGACCCTCTATTCGGCGCTCGCCGAGGTGAACACCCCGGACGTCAACATCCAGACGGCGGAGGACCCGATCGAGTACACGCTCCCGGGGCTCAACCAGATGCAGATGAACCGCCAGATCGGGCTCACGTTCGCCCGGGCGCTTCGCTGCTACCTGCGCATGGACCCGGACATCATCCTCGTCGGCGAGATACGCGACGAGGAGACGGCGGGGATCGCGGCGGAGGCCGCGCTGACCGGCCACCTCCTTGTCTCCACCCTCCACACGAACGACGCGCCGTCGACCGTGACCCGCCTATCCGAGATGGGGATCGAGGCCTTCAACATCTCGGCCTCGCTCGTGGCCGTGTGCGCCCAGCGGCTCCTGCGGCGCGTCTGCAAGAACTGCAAGATGGCCTACGAGCCGGAGGGGCGCGAGAAGGACATCATCGAGAAGGCGATCGGCTGGAGCGGCAAGATCTTCAAGACGAACCCCCAGGGCTGCCCCGTCTGCAACGGCAACGGGTACAAGGGCCGCGTGGGGATCCACGAGCTCATGGTGAACTGCGAGGAGCTCACCGAGGGGATCAACAAGGAGGTCGAGGTCGCGCAGCTCAAGCGGATCGCCATGAAGACCGGCATGAAAACGCTCCACCAGGACTCCATGCTCAAGGTGAAGATGGGGCTGACGACGATGGAGGAGGCCCTCGCCAACGTGCCGCCGGACCTGATCCTCTGACCGGGGGCGGCGCGCACCCATGCCCCCCGCCCTGCCCTACCAGGTCGCCGTCCTCGTCTTCCTGTCCAACGCCGCGGGCGAGCACCTGCTCCTCCACCGCTCCAAGCCCCCGAACAAGGGGGCCTGGAGCCCGATCGGGGGCAAGCTGGAGATGGGCACGGGAGAGTCTCCGTTCGAGTGCGCCGTGCGCGAGACCCGCGAGGAGACGGGGCTCGCCATCGGGCCCGGCGACCTGCACCTCTTCGGGATCATCGCCGAGAAGGCGTACGAGGGGAGCTCGCACTGGCTGCTCTTCCTCTTCGAGTGCCGCAGGGCGCTGCCGGGCCTTCCCGCGGACATTTCCGAGGGGACGTTCGGCTTCTTCTCGCGCAAGGCCGTCGACGCGCTCCCCCTCCCGGATACCGACCGCACCGCCCTCTGGCCCACCTTCGACAGCCACAGGGGGAGGTTCGTGGCCCTGCGGGCCGACTGCGCGCCCGGCGAGCCGGTGCGGGTGGAGGTCGAGGAGGTCATCCCGCCGTGCTGAGCAAAACCGCGCTTGATTTCCATTGCGACCGGCTGAAAACTTGCCGGTTGCACTCACCGTGAGCAAGAAACCAAGCGCAACCGCAGAGAACCGGGGCGCGGCCGGGGCCGCGGGGCAGGGCTTTGCCGGCGCGCCGGCGAACGCCGGCCTGACGGCCGACCAGAGGATCGGCCTCTTCCGCCTCATGGTGCGCATCAGGCGGTTCGAGGAGCGCAGCCTGCGCGCCTACCAGGCGAAGAAGATCGGCGGCTTCCTGCACCTCTACATCGGCCAGGAGGCGCTCGCCGTCGGCTGCTGCTCGCTCATGGGCAAGGACGACCATGTGATCACGGCCTACAGGGACCACGGCCACGCCATCGCCGTCGGAATGGAGATGAACCCCCTGATGGCCGAGCTCTACGGCAAGGCGACCGGCTGCTCCAAGGGCAAGGGCGGCTCGATGCACTTCTTCGACCCGGCCCGCAACTACTGGGGCGGACACGGCGTCGTCGGCGGCCAGGTCCCGCTCGGGATCGGCCTGGCCTACGGCCTGAAGTACAGGGGACTCAAGGGCGCGTGCATGACATTCATGGGCGACGGCGCGGTCAACCAGGGGGCCGTCCACGAGTCCTACAACCTGGCGGCGCTCTGGGACCTGCCGGTCGTTTTCGTCATCGAGAACAACGGCTACTCCATGGGAACCAGCCAGGCGCGCTCCTCGGCGGGCGAGCTGGCGCGGCGCGCCGAGGGATACGGCATGGCGTGGGGCGCGTGCGAGGGCCACGACCTCTACGAGGTCCGCGCGTTCATGTCCGGCTTCCTCGAGAGGGCCCGCGCGGAGTCCAAGCCGGCCGTCGTGGAGGTGCGCACCTACCGCTACCGGGGCCACTCCGTCGCCGACCCGGACAACACCTACAGGGCCAAGGCGGAGATCGAGGAGTACAGGAAGACGAAGGACCCGATCCAGGTGTTCCAGAACCTGCTCCTGGCGGAGAGGGTCCTGGACGAGGCCCTCGCGGAGAGGATCGACTCGGAGGCCCGGGCGGAGGCCGAGTCCTCGGCCGAGTTCGCGGAGGCGAGCCCGTTCCCCGAGGTCTCGGACATCCAGAAGGACGTGTACTGGGAGTCCGACAACCCGTCGCAGCGCAAATCCGGCGGGCGGCTCTTCTTCGACTAGGGGCCATGCCGGCGATCCAATACCGCGAGGCCATACGGCAGGCCCTGGCCGAGGAGCTCACCCGCGACCCCAACGTCGTCGTGCTCGGCGAGGAGGTCGCCCAGTTCCACGGGGCCTACAAGGTCACGGAGGGCCTGCTCGAGAAGTTCGGCCCGAGGAGGATCGTCGACACCCCGATAAGCGAGGCCGGCTTCATCGGCATGGGGATCGGGGCCTCGATGCTCGGGGTGCGCCCCGTCATCGAGCTCATGTTCTGGTCCTTCTACTCGGTCGCGTTCGACCAGATACTCAACAACGCGGCCAACGTGCGCTACATGTCCGGGGGCCAGATCCACTGCCCCATCGTCATCCGGGGCCCCGCCAACGGGGGCACGAACGTGGGCGCGACCCACTCCCACACGCCGGAGAACGTCCTCGCCCACCACCCCGGCGTCAAGGTCGTCGTCCCCTCAACCCCCTACGATGCGAAGGGCCTGATGAAGTCCGCGATCCGTGACAACGACCCGGTCATGTTCCTCGAGAACACGATCCTCTACGGCGACCGCGGCGAGGTGCCCGAGGAGGAGTACCTGATCCCCCTCGGAAAGGCCGACGTCAAGCGCGAGGGGACGGATCTCACGATCGTCAGCTACGGGCGCCCTGTGATCCAGTCCCTTGCGGCGGCGCGCCTGCTCCAGCAGGAGCACAATGTCTCGGCCGAGGTGCTCGACCTGCGCTCCATACGCCCGCTCGACATGGACGCCGTGCTCGAGTCCGTGCGCAAGACGCACCGCGTACTCGTGGTGGAGGAGCAGAAGCCCTTCTGCGGCGTCGGCGCCCAGCTCGCCTACATGATCCAGAGCGAGGCCTTCGACGAGCTCGACGCCCCGGTGGCCAGGCTCTGCACCGTGGACGCCCCCTCGATCTACAGCCCGCCCGTGGAGGCCGAGCAGCTGCCGAACCCCCAGCGGATCCTCAGGGCCGCGCTCGGCATGCTCGGCTGACGCCCCGCCCGGCCCGACCCCTGATCCCCATGGCGAACATCATCGAGATGCCGAAACTGAGCGACACCATGACGGCGGGGACGCTCGTCAGGTGGCTCAAGAAGGTCGGCGACCCGGTGAAGACCGGCGACATCCTCGCGGAGGTCGAGACCGACAAGGCGACCATGGACCTGGAGAGCTTCTTCGACGGCGTCCTCGTGGCGGTCTTCATCCCGCCGGGCTCCGCGGTCCCGGTTGGCGCGGCCCTGTGCGCGGTCGGCAAGGCCGGCGAGAAGGTCGCAGCCCCAGCGCCGGCCGCCCCGCAGGCCCAGGCCGCGCCGGCACGGGCGCCGGCCGCCAGTCCCGCCCCATCGCCCGCCCCGGCCGCCGCCCCCGCGCCCGCCCCGAGGCCCGCCGCGGCCCGCGACCCGGCGGCGCGAGTGAGGATTTCCCCGCTCGCCCGCAGGCTCGCCGCGGAGCGGGGCGTCGATCCCGCGGGAATCGCCGGCTCGGGCCCCGGCGGCAGGATCGTCAGGGCGGACATCCTCTCCGCGCCGCCCTCAGGCGCGGCCGCCCCCGGGGCGGCCCCGGGTCCCCGCGGGCCCATCCAGGAGGACATCGTGGTCGCGGCCTCCAACATCAGGGCGACAACCGCCCGCCGCCTGCTCGAGTCCACGACCCAGATCCCGCATTTCTACCTCGAGATGGAGGTGGACGCCGCCCCGCTCCTCGCGCTGCGCGAGCAGCTGAACGCGGCGCTCGAGAAGGAGGGGGTCAAGCTCTCGGTAAACGACTTCGTCCTCAAGGCCTCGGCCGAGGCGCTCCGGCGCGTGCCCGCGGTGAACTGCTCGTGGGAGGGGGCCTCGATCCGCCAGCATCCGGCGGCGCACGTGTCTTTCGCCGTCGCGATCGCCGACGGCCTCATCACGCCTGTCATCAGGGACGCCCACCTGAAGAGCCTCTTCGCCATAAGCTCCGAGGCCAAGGCGCTCGGAAAGAGGGCCAGGGACCGCAAGCTGGCGCCCGACGAGTTCACGGGCGGCACGTTCTGCGTCTCGAACCTCGGCATGATGGGGGTCGACCGGTTCTCGGCGATCATCAACCCCCCCAACGCGGCAATCCTCGCCGTCGGCGCGGCCGTCCAAAGGCCGGTGGTGAGGGACGGCGCGGTGGCGGTGGGCCAAAGGATGTCGCTCACGCTCTCAAGCGACCACCGGGTCGTCGACGGCGCCGTGGGCGCCGCGTTCCTCGGCGCGCTCAAGGGCCTGCTCGAGGCGCCCGCCCTCCTCCTGCTCTGACCCGGCCGCCGGCGGGTCAGCCCTCGGCCCGCGCGCGCGCGTCGGCCTCCACCAGCGCCTTGAGCTCGGCGAGCTCGGAGCGGACCCTCGCCTTCACGCCCGCGAGCGCGCCGGCGTCGGCCGCCTTGTCGGACGCAAAGAGGTAGAACTTCATCTTGGGCTCGGTGCCGCTCCCGCGCGCGGCGATTCGGTAGCCGTTCGAGAGCGTCGCCACGAAAAGGTCCTGCTTCGGGATCTCGTCGCCGTCGGCGTCCAGGATCCGCTCGCGCCCGAAGTCCTGGAAGCCGGTCACGCGGACCGCGCCGAACGCCGCCGGCCTCGAGCTCCTGTAGGTCTCCAGGATGCGCCTTATCTTCGCGCTGCCGCTCGCCCCCTCGTAGTAGATGTTGATCGTGTCCTCCAGGTAGAAGCCGTACTTCAGGTAGACCTGGTCCAAGTACTCGGGCACCGTGAGCCCCTGGCCCGCCACCCAGGCGTAGAGCTCCGCGAACATCAGGCAGGCCGCGTTCCCGTCCTTGTCCCGGACGTAGTCGTTCGGCAGGTAGCCGTAGCTCTCCTCGGTCCCGAAGACGAAGAAGGTGCTGTGCTCGAGGAGCAGCCGGGCCCTCTCGGCGAACGGGGCCCTGTCGTAGTCCCAGCCGGGGCCCATCGCGGCCCTCAGGCGCTGCTCGTACCCTCCGACCTTCGCGGCGATCCACTTGAAGCCGGTCAGGGTGTCGATCACCTTCACGCCGTGCGCCCTGCCGATCGCGTCCTGGAGCTGGGTCGTGACAAAGGTCTTGATGATGCAGGCGCTCTGCGAGCCCTCGCGCGGAATCCACCCGAGATCCTTGTACTTTCGCAGGCGGTACTCCGCGATCAGGGAGCCGATCTGGTTGCCGGTCAGGAGTTCCATCGCGCCGGAGCGGCCGCGGACGGCGACGCCCATCCGGTCGTCGTCCGGGTCCGTCGCCATGACCAGACCGCACCCCCTCCTGTCCGCGGTGGCGACCGCCATCGAGAGCGCCTCCGCGTTCTCGGGGTTCGGGGACTTGACCGTCGGGAAGCGCGGGTCGAACGCCATCTGCTCCAGGACCTGGATGACGTAGCAGCCCGCGTGGATCAGCAGCGGCACGGCGTAGATCGCGCCCGTGCCGTGGATGTTCGTGTAGACGACGTTCAGGCGGGCCGAGCGCAGGACGGACTTGTCCAGGATCGCCGTGCCCGCGGCGTCCATGTAGGCGTCGTCCTCGTCGCGGCCGAGAACCCTCACCCGCCCCAGGTCCCTCTTCAGGAAGTCGGCCACGGAACCGACGGGGACGGCGGCCACCCTCGCCGCGATTCCGGCGTCGTGGGGCGGGATGACCTGCGCCCCGTCGACAAAGTACGCCTTGAACCCGTTGTCGTGGGGCGGGTTGTGGCTCGCGGTGATGACGACGCCCGCATGCGCCCCGACGTGGCGCACGCTGAAGCTGAGCTGCGGCGTGGGCCTGGGCCCGTCGAATATGAACGCCTCGCCCCCCAGCTGCGCCCAGATCGACGCCGACAGCTCGCAGAAGTGCCTCGAATAGAACCGGACGTCATGGGCGATGACGAGGCGCGGGGCCGCGGCGTCCCCCCGCCCCGCCAGGTACTCCCGGGTGTAATTGAAGAGCCCGATGACGGCCCGCCCGACCGTGAAGTCGTTGAGCATGTTGCTGCCAACGGCGGCGTGCTCCGGCTCCCCGGACGGGCCGGGGGCGCCGGTCTCGGCGGCCGTCGGGACCGCGGCTATGGTGCGCCCGCGCATCCCCCCCGTCCCGAACTCGAGCTCCCTGTAGAACCGGTCGTTCAGCTCGCCCCAGCGCCGCTTCTCCAGGAGCTCCCGGATGCTCGCCTTGGCCCAGGCCGGCAGGCCGGAGGCGAGGTAGGATGCGATGTTCGCCGTCGAGGCCGGCATGAGCTGGCCCGAGAGGGCGGCGGATTGAAGTTGGTCGGATTCTGTCATCCCGGGCTTGCTTCCAGATAGAGGCCGTCCGCGATCGCGGGCTTCACCCCAAGGCGGGCCCAGCTCTGCGCAAATGTCTCCTCGTCATAGCCGAAGAGGGGCGAAACCTCTAGGTTGAAATCGGGGAGGCCCGTAGGGTCCGTGGGGACCGACGCCCCGACCCCCCGGAGCCACCGGGCGTACTGGCGCAGCTGGTCCGCGCGGCAGGTCGCCGGCGAATCGACCCCATCGGCGTTCTTGACCGGCGAGAAGTCGTCGGCGCGCGAGGTCTCGACGACGACCGGGCGCGCGGCCGAGGGAAGCGCGTCGAAGACGAAGAGCTCGAACTTGACGCCGTTGGCCCTGTCCGGCCTCACCGCCCGGCCGGCCGCGTCCACCGTCGCGATCCTCTTGTCGGCCCTGTGGAACTCGATCCCGCCCGCGCCGGCCGTCCTGCGGATGAACTCCCGGTCGATGACGTGTATCGCTATGCTCCCCGCACCGAAGCGCAATTCCCCCGTCTTCGGGTCGGTCTCGCGCTGGAGCGCGAGCGGCAGGTCCGAGTACTCGATGACGACGAGCCTGCCGCGCCGCAGGCAGAAGTGGCCGAGCTTCTCCTCCGGGTAGGCCTTGGGCACCGTCTTGCTCGACATCTCGGAGCCCCGGGAGAGGTGCCAGCCGATGAACGTCGGGTCGACGCACCGCACGAGGGGATTGTCGACCTGGAAGTAGCTGAGGGTGTCGATGCCCTCGGCGGCCATGAGGTCGAGGGAGCCGCTGCGCGCGAGGGCGCGGAGCGACCCGCCGTGGCCGTCCGGGGACAGCGCGAGGCTCCCCGGGGTCTCGAGCAGGATCTTCCCGGAGAAGTCCACCGCGGGCATGCGGCCCTGGCGGAACAGGTGCACCCGGGATCCCTCGAGCCCGAAGTAACGGTTCTCCTCGAGGAACGCGAGAGTCGCCTCGTGGTTCTGGTGGCTCGTCATGATGAACCAGTGGAGCGCCCGGCCGTGGCGCCTGCCGGTTGCCAGTATTTTTCCGGCAAAGACCTGGAACAGCGAGTGGTGCGCGACCGGCGTCACCGGGAACGTCCCCTTCGGGCCGTCGTAGCCTAGGCGGGTCCCCTGGCCGCCGGCCACCGTGAACGCCGCGACGCGCCCGGCGCGCAGGGCCTCCTCCCCGGCGGCCCTCGCCGCCGCCCACGAGGGGGCGCTTCCGCCGTGGGAGGGAAGCCGCTCGTAGGGCGCGGGCTCCAGGCCGTCCAGGTCCGCCTCCGGCGACGCGCGCCCCGCGACGAGCGTCCGGACCAGGCGGCCGACCTCGGCGAGGTCGACCTCGGCGGCCTCGGAGAGGAGCCGGGCCCTGGCCTCGGGGCCCAGCTGGTCGAGGAAGGCGAACACATGGCCCTGGCCCGCGTCCTGGAACGCCCTGATGAGCCCGGAGGGATCGCGGTTCATGCGCGGGGCGCCCTCACTCCGCAAAGTGGAAGATGAACTCGTCGGGCTTCGCGTAGCCGAGCTTCCTGCGGATCACCTTGTCGACGTATTCGGGGTCGGTCCGAAGCCTCTCGAGCACCCTCTCCTGGTTGCGAAGCTGCTCCTGGGCCTCCGAGAGCCTGCGGCGGTTCTCGGCCTGCACCGCCTCAAGGCGGCTGTATTCCTCGCTCGCATCCATGAAAAGGATCGCGCCCGTGACCCCGAGGCCCGCAAAGAGCAGCAGGTAGAGGCTCAGTATGATCTTGCGGATTTTCACGGCGTTTCACCGTCGATAAACGGCGGGGCATCAGGGATTCGCAACGCTTTTTAGCCGCCCGCCGCGCGGTCGGTTTTGGCGTGCCTTTTCGGGCCGGCGCGGCTAAATGCCCAGGCGAGCATGTATCTAAGCTTCTACGGATTCAGGGAGATGCCCTTCAACATCACCCCGGACCCAAAATTCCTTTTCCTGAGCCCCACCCACCAGGAGGCTTTGCAGCACCTCAAGTTCGGCATCCGCGAGAAGAAGGGGTTCATTGTCCTCATCGGCGAGGTGGGCTGCGGCAAGACGACTCTCTGCAGGCGCTTCCTGAACGAGCTCGACCCCGCGATCTACGACACCGCCCTCATCCTGAACCCGCGGGTGACCGAGACCCAGATGCTGAAGGCGATCCTCGGCGAGCTCGGCGAGACGAAGCTCGCCCGCAGCCAGGTGGACCTCGTCTCGCAGATGAACCGCGTGCTCCTGGAGCGGATCGGGCGCGGCCGCGACATCGTGCTCATCATCGACGAGGCCCAGAACCTCTCGTTCGAGGTCCTGGAGCAGGTGCGCCTGCTCTCCAACCTCGAGACCGACAAGCAGAAGCTTCTCCAGATAGTGCTCATGGGCCAGCCCGAGCTGAAGGAGGTCCTTTCCCGCGACGAGCTGCGCCAGCTGCGCCAGCGCATCCTCGTCCACTACGAGCTGCATCCGCTCTCGCAGCGCGACATGGTCCACTACATCCAGCACAGGCTGACCCTCGCGGGCGGATCGGGGCGCCCCTCGTTCACGCCATGGGCCCTGCGCGCCATCCACAAGGCGAGCCGGGGAATCCCCAGGATCGTGAACAACCTCTGCGACAAGTCCATGCTCTCCGCGTTCATCCGGGAATCCGACGAGGTGAACTACTGGGACGCGCGGCGCGCGATACGCGAGATGGAGACCCTGACGAGCTGAGCGCCCGAAAATGAGCCTGATTAACGATGCGCTGAAGAAGGCGGCGCGCCAGCGGGCCGAGGAGGAGGCCGACTTGGGCCAGCTGATGCCGGGAGCCGGCCGCCGCCCCGCGCCCCGCGAGGGCAAGCGGATTTCCACCCAGACGGTCGTGCTCATTGGGGCCGCGGCCGTCGCCCTGGTCGTCGTCTCGGTGGTTGTGACCGGCATCCTCGTGACGGGCAAGCCCGAGGCCGCGCCAGCCGCCGCCAGGACCGCGGCCGCGCCTACTCCGGCTCCGCCCGCCCCCGCGCCGGCTCCGCTTGTCCAGGTGCCCGCCGTGGCCCTGGTCTCCATCCCGAGGGCCGCACCCGCGGCCGCGACCCCTATTCCAACGGTGGAGTTCCGGCCGGCGCCGACGGCGGTTCCCACGGCTGCGCCGACCGCGCTGCCGACGGCCCTTCCGACGGCGGTCCCGACACCGGTCCCGACGGCCGCGCCGACGGCGGCGCCGACCCCGGTTCCCACGGCGTTGCCGACGCCCGCCCTGGCCGCCGCGCCGATGATCTCCCTGCAGCCGCCCGGTCCGGCCGCCCCCGTCGGCGCGACACCGGCCGACCAGGCCCACAACGACCTGGTCCAGGGCCTGGTCGACAGCCTCCACGTCTCGGGCGTCCTGTCGGCGGGCGCGTGGAGCAAGGCCCTGGTCAACGGGCACGTCTACCGCATAAACGACGTCCTCGACCGGAATACGGGCCTGAAGCTCGTGAAGGCCGAGCCGGACCGGCTCACCTTCGTGGACTCGGCCGGCGTCACCTACGTGAAGAGCTTCTAGCGCCCGCCTCAGAAGGCGGTCGCCGGGGGCCGGACCACCTGCCAGAGCGTCCTCGCCGTTATCTGCAGGTCGAGCCAGACGGACCAGTGGGAGATGTAGTACACATCCCAATACACCCGGCGCCGCACCATCTCGTCCTCAAGCACGGCACCCCGGTAGCCGAGGCTCTGCGAGAGCCCGGTGATGCCCGGCTTCACGAGGTTGCGGATCCGGTAGCCGTGCGCCTGCTGGCGGAACTCCTCGTCAAGGAGCGGCATGTAGGGCCGGGGCCCCACGATGCTCATGTCCCCCACGAGCACGTTCCAGAACTGGGGAAACTCGTCCAGGCTGCGCCGGCGCATGAACCTCCCGAACCTGAAGATGCGCTGGTCCTCCGTCAGCGCCTGCATGGACTCGGCGGCGGCGTCGCTCGGCACGGCGAACATCGAGCGGAACTTCAGCATGCAGAACACGGTCCCGTGCTTGCCGCGCCGCTCGCGGGCGTGGAAGAGGGGCCCGGGCGCCTGGAGGCGCTGCATGAGGGCGACCCAGCAGCAGAGCCAGGGCATGACCAGGACGACAACGGGAAGCGAGATCGCGATGTCGTAGGTCCTCTTGAGGAGCCGGTTCAGGGGATCCTCCAGCGGCTCCTCCTGGAGCGTGTAGAAATGCCGGCCCTCCTCCGTGATGGGCACGAGCGGCTCGCTGTAGCGCTCCTCGATGTCGCTGTGGATGAGGAGCCGGCAGCCGCGGTCCCGGCAGGCCTTGATCACCCCGGCGGCCTCTTCGTCGCTGGCCGGCAGCTCGAGCATGATCACCTGTCCCACCGGCCGGCCCTCAAGGACGCGGGAGATGTCGGAGAGCCTGCCGAGCCAGGGCACAGGGAGGGCCGCCGGGCCCGACGGCGGCGCCTCGGGCGAGATGAGCCCGACGGCGTGGATTCCGAGGAGCTCCTTGTTCGCGATCCATTCCCGGACCTTGGCGAACGAGCCCGGCTTGCCGACGAAGACGGTCGGCAGCCTGTGGCCCTTCTGGAAGACGAAACGGGCGAGCCTGCGCGGGACCCAGGCGTTCAGGACCGCGAGCGCGACCCAGTTCAGGACGAGGAACTCCCCCAGGAACAGCCGGCTGATGCTGTGGTCCTGCGTGGCGAACATCATCGCGAAGAGGAGCATCGCCACGAGGGCGACCTGGCGGAAGGCCAGGCGCGCCGGGCCGCCGAGGTCCGGCAGGTGGAACCGGGAGGCCAGGCTCCGGGACGCCCCGCGGGCGGATAGCACCGTCCCCCCGATAACGCACAGGAAGTAGGGCATCAGGTTCTCATAGGGGTTCATGTGGACGTACGGCAGGTGGAACTCCAGGTTCGCGCCGGCCCAGGCCCAGTACAGGAGCCCGACAAGGCCCGTCGTGATCGCGGCGTAGATGTTCGCCAGCCCCCGTGCGCGCGCGTCGATCATCGCCGAGCCGCCTTCCGGGCCAGCCAGGCCTCCATCGACTTGAGCGGGAGCGCGTTTACGACGCTCCTGCGCGTGAGCCAGCCCTTGCGCGCGGAATTTATCCCGGCGCGGACGAACCGGAGCCCCGACGTGTCGTGCGCATCCGGGTTGATCGAGCACTCGAGGCCCCGCTCGGCCGCGCGCCGCCAGTGCCGCCAGTCCATGTCCAGGCGGTGCGGGTTGGCGTTGAGCTCGATGCAGACGCCGTTCGCGATCGCCGCGTCAATCACCCGGGCAATATCGACGCGGTAGGGCTCGCGCTCCAGCAATAACCGGCCGGTCAGGTGCCCGAGCATCGTCGTGCGCGGGTTCTCCAGGGCCCGGACGATCCGGCGGGTCATCACGTCCTCCTCCTGGCCGAACGCGCTGTGGACCGAGGCGACAACGTAGTCCAGCCGGGCCAGGACGCCATTGTCGAAGTCGAGCGCCCCGTCGGGCAGTATGTCGCACTCGACCCCGGCGAAGATCCGTGTCTTGAAGCGCCTGGACTTGTTCAGCTCCCCGATCTGGCCGATCTGGTGGATGAGGCGCTCCTCGCTGAGTCCCCTCGCCTGGCGGCTCGACTTGGAATGGTCCGCGATCCCGAGGTATTCCCATCCGAGCCCCTCGGCCGCGGCGGCCATCTCGGCCAGGGTGTTGGCCCCGTCGGTGGCCGAGGTGTGGTTGTGGAAGGCCCCCCTCAGGTCCGTGAGCTCGACAAGCCGGGGTATCTCGCCCTTTTCGGCGGCCTCGATCTCGCCCATGCCCTCGCGCAGCTCGGGAGGGATGAACGCGAGGCCGAGCGCCCTGAAGATTTCCGTCTCCTCGGCGGCGGGCACGCTTTCACCGCGGGACGCTTTCTCCTTCGCGGTGCCCTCGCCTGCGGCCGGGACGAGGCCCCATTCGCTCAGGCTCATCCCCCGGTCGAGGGCGCGCTGGCGCATCTGCACATTGTGGTCCTTCGAGCCCGTGAAGTGGTGAAGGGCGAACGCGAACTGGTCGGAGGGGACGAGGCGCAGGTCGGCCTGGAGGCCGCCCTTGAAGCGGACGCTCGCCTTGGTCTCCCCCTCCGCGGTCACCTCGGCGACTCCCGCCTGGGCCGTGAACCAGTCAACGACCGGGGCCGCGTCGCGCGCGGCCACTATGAAGTCAAGGTCGCCCACCGTCTCCAGCCCGCGCCGCAGGCTGCCCGCCGCCTCGGCCCTCCGGACCTGGGGAAGGGATCGGAGCCCAGACAGGATCGCGCCCGAGGCCTCGTCCGCCTCCCACCACAGGTGCCTTCTTGAATACGCCTCGCGGTTGCGGATCCCGGCCAGGATCTTCTCCTGAGTCTTCTCGCCGAACCCGGCGAGGGCCGCGACCCGGCCCTCCCTGCAGGCCTTCTCCAGGTCCGGGACGGTCGCGATTCCGAGCTCGCGCCGCACCGCCGCGATCTTCTTGGGGCCCAGGCCCGGGATTCTCAGCATCTCGACCAGGCCCGGCTCGACCGAGGCCCTGAGCTCCTCGAGGTACCGCAGGCGCCCCGTCGCGTGCAGCTCGGCGATCTTGGCCGAGAGCGCCTCGCCGATTCCCTTGACGCTCTGCATCGCGCCCTCGGCGGCGAGCTTCTCGAACTCGTCGTTCTCGAGGCCCTCGAGGGCCCGCGCCCCGGCCGAATAGGCGCGGACCTTGAACGGGTTCTCGCCCTTGAGCTCCATGAGCATGCCGATCTCGGCGAGCGCCTCCGCGATCTCCAGCTTGGTCATGGGGCCCATTTCAGACGCAGGGGACGCCGAATTCAACGACCAAGACGGGCGGCGCCCGGGCCCATGCGGTGTTGCCTACGACCCGCGACGTGCGCACTGTCGGGGCTCCCCTTTCCGCAATGGCATTCACCTACCACAGGACCGTGCACTTCGCCGACACCGACTCCGCCGGGGTCGTGTTCTTCGCCAACTACCTGGCCATCTGCCACGAGGCCTACGAGGAGTCCCTCTCCGCCAAGGGGATCGACCTGAAGACATTCTTCGAGGTGAACGGGGTCGTGATCCCCGTGGCCAGGAGCGAGGCCGAATACCGGCGGCCCCTCTCGTGCGGCGACCGCCTCGCGGTCACCGTCCAGCCGGGGCGCCTTTCCGAGAACTCCTACCAGATCCGCTTTGAGATCACCCGGTTGGAGCCGCACAGCAAGGTCGCCGCATCGGTCCTCACGGAGCACGTGTGCATTGATTCGGAGACGCGCGAGCGCCGGCCTCTCCCGGGGCAGCTCGCGGCGTGGGTCGCCTCGGTCTAGCGGGCGCCCCCCGTTCGCCGGCCGTGAGCGCCATGACCGCCGGCCCGTTATCGGTGCTGACAACCCGCGCCCGGCGGTCCACCGTGGGCATTGAACCGCATCTGCCCGGCCGACCGGGCCCGGAATCCGGGCGGGCCGGATGCCATCCAAAAAACCTGAAGAAATTCCCCCAATGAACACCTCGGTCCTCAATCGCTTCAAACTGGACGGCAAGGCCGCCATCGTCACCGGGGCCTCGCGGGGCCTCGGCCAGGGCATGGCGCTCGCGCTCGCGGAGGCCGGCGCCGACATAGCCGCCGTCGACATCCTCCCCGTGGATGAGACGGCCCAGCAGGTCCGGGCCCTCGGCCGCAGGTGCGCCGCCATCACGGGCAACCTCGGCGACCGCAAGGGCATCCCGGGGATCGTGGCCGAGGCGAAGAGGCAGCTCGGAAACCTCGACATACTGGTCAACTGCGCCGGCATCATCCGGCGCGAGGTCTTCGAGAAGTTCAGCGAGAAGGACTGGGACGACGTTATGGGCATCAACATCAACGCCGTCTTTTTCCTGAGCCAGTGCTTCGTGCGCGAGCTCCTCGCCCGCAAGGCGCCCGGGAAGATAATCAACATAGCCTCGATGCTCTCCTTCCAGGGCGGCATCCGCGTGCCCTCCTACACCGCCTCGAAGAGCGCCGTGCAGGGCCTGACCCGCCTGATGGGCAACGAGCTGGCCGACAAGAGCATCAACGTGAACGCCATCGCTCCCGGCTACATGGCGACGGACAACACGGCCCCGATCCGAGCCGACGCGGACCGCAGCGCCTCGATCCTCGCCCGGATCCCGGCCGGCCGGTGGGGAACGCCCGACGACCTGAAGGGCACCGTCGTCTTCCTCGCCTCGCCCGCCTCCGACTACATCAACGGCTACACGATCGCGGTCGACGGCGGCTGGCTGGCACGCTGAGCGACTCTGGCCGCCTTGGGCGGCCCGGCGCTCAATATATCTCCGGGATGATCATCTCGGGCCGGACCGGCTCGCGCCGGTAGTCCGGGTGGTGGATCCGGGGCGGCAGCGTGATCGGCTCGTGCTTCACCTCGGTGTACTTGACCAGGGAGAGCAGGTGGTGGATGCAGTTGAGGCGCGCCCTCTTCTTGTCCGCCCCCTGGACGACCCACCACGGCGACTCCGGCAGGTGCGTGCGCTCGAACATTATCTCCTTGGCCTTGGTGTAGAGCTCCCAGCGCTTGCGCGACTCGAGGTCCATCGGGCTCAGTTTCCACTGCTTCAGGGGATCGTTGATCCTGCAGCGGAACCGGAACTCCTGCTCCTCGTCCGGTATGGAGAACCAGTATTTGACGATCTGGATGCCGGAGCGGATCAGCATCTTCTCGAACTCCGTCACCGACCGGAAGAACTCCTCGTACTCGGCGTCGGAGCAGAAGCCCATCACGCGCTCGACGCCGGCGCGGTTGTACCAGCTGCGGTCGAAGAGCACGATCTCGCCCGCGGCCGGAAGGTGGGCCACGTACCTCTGGAAGTACCACTGCGTCTTCTCACGGCTCGAGGGCGCCGGCAGGGCCGCCACCCGCGCCACGCGGGGGTTCAGGCGCTGCGTGATGCGCTTGATGACGCCGCCCTTTCCGGCGGCGTCGCGCCCCTCGCACACGATCACCAGCCGGTGGCCCGCCTCGACCACCCAGTCGTGCATCTTCACGAGCTCCCCCTGCAGCCGGAAGAGCTCCTTGAAGTAGCGGTTGCGCATCTCCGGGTCCGAGTCGTGCTTGAGCGGGCGCAGTGGCTCGTTGGGCGATAGCTTCTCCCAGTCGTCGCGCTCCATCTCGAGCTCCTCGTCGTAGTCGTCGATGAGTTCGCGATGGACCCGCCTCATGAGCTGGCTCTCGCTGCTGTTGTTATCTTCGGGCATCTTGGGTGATTGGCTGCTTTCTTGAAAGGAAGTGCGGCGAACCCGCCGCCGCAAGTTGCCGGCCCCTGAATTGGGGGCCGCCCGTCGCGGCGTGGGGGGTCAGTAGATGATGCCGAGGGGGGCTGTTGTCCATCCCAGGCGGTTGGAGGCTCGCGGGCGGCCGGAACTGCGAATACAACCAATCGAGGGACGCCCTTGCACAAGTTGTTCCGGGCCAAACTTCTACGGCACGCCCCATCGGGGAGGGCCCGCCGCGGGGCGGATACCCCTAGGGCAGAATTGTAACCTTGCGCATGACCGGCGGAGTGACGGGCTTGCTGGCCTCCCCGTCCGCCCCCGCCGTCGTGGGCGTGTCCGCCAGGGCGTCGACGACCTCCATGCCGCGCGTCACCCGGCCAAAAATGACATAGCTCGAAGGCAGGGGGTAGTCCTTGAGCATGATGAAGAACTGGCTCGTGTTCGTGTTGGGGCCGGCGTTGGCCATGGCGACAATTCCCCTCTGGTAGCCGGCCTTGTAGAGCGGCGAATCCGGGTTGATCTCGTCGGCAAAGACGCCGCCCCACGCGCTCTGCCCGCCGGAGCCGTCTCCGGCCGGGTCCCCCCCCTGGATCATGAAGCCCCGGACGATCCGGTGGAAGGTCAGGCCGTCGTAGTAGCCGTGCTCGGCCAGCAGGCGGAAGTTCTCGACGGCATTGGGGCAGTCGTTCGGGAAGAACTCGATCTCTACGGTTCCCTTGTCCGTCTCGATATCGGCGTGCAGGCCGCCGGAGCTCTTGGCGCCCGCCGGGACCTTTGGATTTGCGGACACGACTGGAGCTGCGGGAGCTGCAGGCGTCGCGGGGGCCGACGCATGGCATCCGGCAAGGATAAGGGCGGCCTGTGCCAGGCACAGGTGAAGGACGGCTATTGGGGAAACGCGTGATGGCATCGATGGCATGCGGTTGGGGGAGGCTGGTTTTCCCCCGCCGGACCCATTAAGTCAAGGTGCCCGGGGAGCCGCCGCCCGCGCATGGCACCGTCTGCGTTCAATCGCCTTTGAATTGTTCCGCCAGTTTCTGGCGGCTGATCTTGCCCTGGGCATTCCGCGGCCACGGTGAGATCCCGACGTACCGCTTGGGCCGCTTGAACGGCTCCAGCGAGGATAGCGCGGACGCAAGCCTCTCGGGGCGCGGGGCGCGCCCGCCCGCCGGGTGGTAGGCGACGACGACCTGCCCCCACTCGGGGTCCGGGACCCCGACAACGGCGACGTCCTCGAATTCCCCGCTCTGCCGGAGGGCCGACTCGACCTCCTCCGGTGAGACCTTCTCCCCGCCGGTGATGATTACGTCGTCGGCCCGCCCGTGGATCACCAGGCTGCCGTCGGAGCCGATGGACCCCAGGTCCCCCGAGGCCCAGGAGCGCTCCGCGCTCACCGCCGGGAAGTAGCCCCGGAAGACCGACTCCCCGGTGACCGTCACGGCGCCGCCCGTCGCATCGATCTTCGCGTGGGGAAGGGCCGCGCCGCACCCGCGCCGGCCGTTCAGGAACTGCCAGGGCTTGAGGGCCGCGACCATCGCCGCCGTCTCCGTCGCCCCGTAGCACGGCGAGAGGGGGAGCTCCATCCGGGCGGCCTCCTCGAGGAGAGCGGCCCAGGCCGGGCCCCCGCCGACGGAGATGACCTCGAACTTTCTCAGCCAGGCGACCGCGTCCCTCGATGCGAGAAGCCGCTGCAGCTGGGTTGGGACCAGGGAAATGCAGCATTCGGAGGGTAACTCGGCCGGGAACCGGCCCGCCTCGGCGTCCTTCCACCGCCACGGGATGAATTTTCCCCCCGTCAGCGCGCTGCGCATCCAGGCCATGAGCCCGCTCACGTGGTGGAGCGGAAGGACGCACACCGAATTCACCGGGCCCAGCTCAAAATGGCTGCAGAACCCGTCCACAGCCGCCGAGAGTGTCCAGCCGTCGTGCCGCGCAAACCTCGGCCCGCCCCCCGCGCCGCCGCTCGGGACCATGAGCCAGCCCCGCTCGCCGCATTCGCCCGCGTCCGAGAGCCGGGAGAGCTCGGCCCGCTCGGCCGGGCCCCACGAGGGGTTTGCAAGGAAGACGTTTCCCCCTTCCGCAACGGCCGCGGCGAAGGCCCTCATGAACTCCGCGGCGTCGGTCGCCTCGACGACCCGGGAGTTCTCGGATGCGCCGGATGGGGCGGTCCCGAGGAGGCCCGCTAGCTCGCGGCGTTCCACGCGGCCTCCGGGTTGATCCGCTCGACGTCCTCGAGCCTCAGGAAAGGCACGGCCACCGGTCCGTCGAACGCGGCATCGGCAAACAGCGGCCATACGCCAAACCCCAGGGCCGGGGTGTCACCGGGCCATGCGAACGCCTCCCTGAGCGCCGCCTGGGCGCCGATCGCGGTCTCAAGAGACGACGAGAAGACAACGCGCAACTTCGCCGCGGCGAGGCGGGCGAGTGTGCCCGCGGCGTCCCCCAGCAGGGCGGGCTTGACGACAAAATAGCCGGCCCAGCCCGCGTCGATCCATTTGCCGATGTCGCGGTCGCCCCCGATCGACTCGTCGAGCGCTATGGGGACGGGATAGTCCCCGGAAAGCCCCCGGAGCTGGTCGTCGGCGCCCCTCGAGTCCGGGGCGACCGGCTGCTCCACGAACTCGACGGGACGGTCCGAGCAGCGGTCGAGCCACCGCTTCGCGCTCCTCGGGTCCCAGGCGCCGTTGGCGTCCAGCCTGAACCTCGACCCCTGCGGCAGCGCCGCTATCAGGTCGTCAAAAAGCGCCATCTCGTCATCGGCGGCCCCCACCCCCACCTTCCACTTGAACACCCGGAAGCCCGCCTCGGCCCTGGGCGGGGCGTACGCTAGCGCGGCGCGGCCCGCGGGCAGGAGCGCGGCGACCGCCAGGCTCCGGTGGCGCGGCGGCCGGCCGGCGCCGGTCGCGCAGCCAAGCGCGTAGCGCAGCGAGCACAGGGCCTCGGGCACGCGCCCCAGGGCCTGCCCGTCAATGCGCCCGCCGAGGGAGAGGCAGAAGGCCTCGTCGTCCGCGGCCGACTCCGCCCCGGGCAGGGGCAGCGGGGAGGCCTCCCCGAAGCCCGCGGTGCCGTCGGGCCGCTCGACGCGGACAAAGAGGCCCTCTCGAACGGGCCAGAGGCCGCGGGCCGTCCGCACCGGGGCCCGGAACGGCAGGCTGTAGCGGCGGCAGTCGAGGCGAAAATCCATTTTATTTGCCTTAATACGGAAAGCCATTACTTGGTTCCCGGCAACCCATGAGCAAGGTTGCAAAGAAATCACGGTCGGCGGCGGACGCCCAGTTCTACCTTCCCGCGGAGGAATTCTTCCGCTCGAGCATCCCGACGGCGCTCACGTACGACGACGTCACGCTCGCCACGCTCTACTCGGAGATCCTCCCGAGGGACGCGGACACCTCGACCTCGGTCTCCGATTCGCTTGGCCTGCAGATCCCCGTCATCTCGTCCGACATGGACACGGTCACCGAGACGAGGATGGCGATCGCGATGGCCCTGAACGGCGGGCTGGGGCTCATCCACTACAACATGGGCCCAAAGGAGCAGGTGAAGGCGGTCGCGCGCGTGAAGCGCCACGTCCACGGCCTGATCCAGGACCCGATAACGGTGAGCCCGGGCCAGACCATCGGGGATCTCCTGGCGTTGATCGAGCTGAAGAGGTATGAGTTCTCGACGTTCCCCGTGGTCGCCGAGGACGGGAGCCTCGTCGGCCTCGTCTCCGGGAACGTCGTCAAGGAGCGCTACCGCGCGAAGAAGGTGGCCGACGTCATGACGCCCCGGGCGCAGCTCATGACGGAGACCGAGTCCGACGTCTCCAAGGACCCCATAAAGGCCGCGGACCGGTTCTTCAGCGCCCACATCGGGATCAACAAGATGCTGGTCGTCGACCGCCAGGGCCACCTGAGGGGCCTTGTCACGGCGTCCGACGTCGAGCGGATAACGGGGGAGACAAAGTCCCGCCGGAAGCCCGCCCGCGACTCCCAGTTCAGGCTGGTCGTCGGGGCCGCCCTCTCGCCCGCGCGCAAGCCCGACGGCTCCGTCGACCGTGAGGCGGTCCTCGCCCACGTGGGCCACCTTGTCGACGAGCACATCGACGCCGTGGCGATTTCGACCGCGCACGGCCACACCGCGGGCGTGGGGGCCCTGGTGAAGCTCGTTCGCGGGGCCTTCCCCTCGCTCACACTCCTGGCCGGGAACGTGACGAGCGCCGAGGGGGTCGATTTCCTAGCGGATTGCGGCGCCGACGCGGTCAAGGTCGGCCAGGGGCCGGGGGCCATCTGCACGACGCGCATCGTGGCCGGGGTCGGCATCCCGCAACTGACCGCGCTCTATGTCGCCTCGACCGCGGCCAGGAGGCGGGGCACCCGGATCCTCGCCGACGGCGGGATCGCCAAGTCCGGCGACATCGTCAAGGCCCTCACCCTCGCCGACGCCGTCATCTGCGGCAGCGTGCTGGCGGGCTGCCGGGAGGCGCCGGGGGAGATCATGGAAATCAGCGGCAAGACCTACAAGCAGTTCCGCGGGATGGGTTCCCTCGCCGCGATGAAGGCGGGAAGCGCCGCCCGGTACGGCCGGGAGGGCGACGACGCGAGGAAGGTGGCCGCCGAGGGGATCGAGGCATTGAAGGAGGTGAGCGGCTCGGTGGACGAGGTCCTCACCGGCCTCATCGGGGGCGTCCAGAGCGGGATGGGCTACCTCGGGGCCAGGAACCTGGCCGCCCTGCGCGAGAGGGCCCGGTACGCGCGCGTGAGCCCGGCGGGCCAGAGGGAGGCCTCCCCGCACGACGTGGTCGAGGTCTCGACCCGCAGCCACTAGGGCCGCGCGGACCCGGCCAAAAGTTGGGGCTTGCCCTCCGCCGGGGGCTCGGCTTTCCAATCCCCTGCAACAGGGGTCTTGGACTTCGGTTGCGCAACGCTCCATGTCCCTGACCCCCTTCTCGAGCCAGCTCATCGCTGACGTCGGCATCTCCCTCGGCGACGAGGGCAAGGGCCGGCTGGTGCCGGAGATCGCCGAGGAGCTCCGCTCGACGCCCAGGCCGGTCACCGTGGTCATGAAGGTGAACGGGGGCGCCAACGCGGGCCACACGGCGGCGGGCGTGAAGCTGAACCTGCTCCCCTCCGGCGTCGTGACGCGCGAGATCCCGCACCTCGCGATCGGCAGCGGCGTCGTCGCCGACCCGCGGAAGTTCCTCTGGGAGGCGGCGCCCCTCGAGCGCAAGGGCTACTCCGTCCTCGGCAGGCTCCTCATCGACGAGCGCACGATGGTCTCCGACCTGACGCACAGGCTCCTCGAGCTCGCGGAGGAGGACTACCGCGTCCGCGTCCTCTCCGAGGAGCCCCGCGGGGCAACGGGGCGCGGGATATCGGCCGCGTACAGCGAGGAGACGGGCCACTGGCAGATGCACTTCTCCGACTTCCTCGCGGGGCCGAACTTCTTCGCGCGCAAGCTCGCGCAGCGCGTCGACCGGGCCTGCCGGACGATCCGGCACGTCTACAGCGTGAGCGAGGCGTCGTGGACCGGATTCTTCGACCGGCTGACCGAGTCCGAGGTGCGCGCGAACGCGGAGACGATCGAGGACGGCGTGTTCGGGAGGGACGAGTTCGACTTCACCCGGTTCCGCGGGAGGGAGCCGTTCACTCTCG
>Ga0181526_10001301_pt1 | contig 24055 bp, 19 predicted proteins | sample PEATcosm2014_Bin_35_FD_119750 | JGI IMG/M metagenome (GOLD analysis project Ga0181526, IMG submission 119750) | Peatland microbial communities from MTU Mesocosm Facility, Houghton, MI, USA - PEATcosm2014_Bin06_30_metaG | ecosystem: Environmental > Terrestrial > Soil > Wetlands > Peat | place...
CGGGCAGCCGTCGTTGAACAGGTCCCAGTCCGGCCGATCGAGGCGGACCTGGGCCGTCGTGAGGCCCTCGTAGTCGCCGTAGTCCATCTCCACGAGCAGCTCAGAGGTCTCCGCACGGTCGCCGAAGCCCGCCAGCCGGCAGGTGTCAAGGGCCCGGCGTAGCGGGCTCGACAGGACGAGAACCGGTTCGAGATGGGCAAGGCGCCGGCCGACGGCGACGGCGTCCGCTTCGCCGTCCGGAAGGAGCGGCAGGTCCGTCAGCCCTGTATGGCGCCCCAGGCGGCTCCACTCGGTCGCGGCGTGGCGGACGAGGAAGATGCGGCCGGGAATGTGCCGGACGCCGGACTGCGGATGTCTTGACACACCCGTCTGCGAGAATGGGTCGTGCTGAGATGGCTCCGCCGTCACCGGGCGCGTAGGTTAACCGCCGGGCGCGGAATGAGCGGGCCCTTCGGCGTGTTGTGTCATGAGAAGAGTGGAAACGATGAGAGGAGAGTCGAAAATTCCTGCCAATTCCACCACCGAGTTCACCCCAGGAGAGACAACGTCGCCTGACAGAGGGGTGGGTGGGAGTGGCTCGAACGCGCCCGATTTGATGCGCCTCTTCCTCGATGACCTGGGCAAATACCCCCTTCTCAGCGCGGACGCCCAGGTCGAGCTCGCCAAGCGGATCGAGCAGGGTGACGAAGAGGCCCGCCAGCAGATGATCGGCTCGAACCTTCGCCTCGTCGTGCACTGGGCTCGTCGCTACCAGGGCCGCGGCGTCGATTTGGTCGATCTCGTCCAGGAGGGCACGTTCGGTCTCATGCGAGCCGTCGAGAAATTCGACTGGCGCAAGGGCTTCCGTTTCTCCACCTATGCCACCTGGTGGATCCGCCAAGCGCTGCAGCGTGCCGTGCAGTCGAAGGGACGGGCGATCCGCCTCCCCGAGGACGCCCTCGCAGCCGAGCTCGAAGGCGACCCTGACCAGGCGCGCCTGCCTCGCGTCGTCGCCAGCCTCGATCAGCCACTGACGAGCGAGGCGACGGCCACCCTCGGTGACGTCGTCGCAGCTGATGACGTTCCCTTCGAGGAGGACTTGGTCCATTCGATCAGCCTGAGCCGCCTCGACGCCGCCATCGACCGTCTGCCCGAACTGGAGCAGTCGGTCGTGAGGCTTCGTTTCGGCCTGGACGGGGCACCGCCGGCGTCCCTCGAGTCGACCGCTCGTTCGCTTGGGATCGGCGTTCGCCGGGTACGGCGTATCGAGGCCTCGGCTCTCGCCTTCCTGGCGGAGCAGCCCGAGGTCGAGGGCGTCAACGACGCCGCCTGAGCTGCCGATCAGCTGAATCGCCCGATCGAGGCGACATAGTCCTCGGGCGGAGGCGCCTCGAACTCGAGCGGCTCGCCGCTTCCCGGCGCCGCGAAACCCAGCCGGAGGGCGTGCAACATCAGCCGGGTGACCCCGGACGACCGGCGCGCACCGCCGTACCGGCCGTCGCCGAGCACCGGGTGGCCGATCGCCGCCAGGTGCACCCGGATCTGGTGCGTGCGGCCCGTCTCGAGCCGGAGCTCCAATTCCGTTGCCTGCACGGGACGCGAGAAGCGCCGCACCACCGAGTAGGAGGTGCGCGCCTCGCGCCCCGAGCTGGCGACCGCCATCCTCGTCGGATCCCGTGAGGAGCGGCCGATCGGGGCATCGACGATGCCCTGCGCAGCCCCCAAGGTCCCAAGTGCGAGGGCGAGGTAGGTGCGCTTCGCCGTGCGGGCAGCCAGCTGCTCGGTGAGAGAGCGGTACGCCCGCGGCGAGCGGGCGACGACGAGCAGGCCGGAGGTCTCCTTGTCGAGGCGGTGGACGATCCCGGGCCGCTCGGCCGATCCGCAGCCCGCCAGCGGCAGCTGTGCCAGCTCCGGATAGCGCTCGAGCAAGCCGGCAACGAGGGTCGTGGCGTGCACGCCGGCTCCCGGGTGGGTGACGAGACCGATCGGCTTGTCGACGACGATGACGTCGTCGTCGGCGTACACGACGTCGAAGGCGACCTCGCCGGCTCCTGCAGGCAGCGCTTCCAGCGCCACGGCGACGAGCTCGTCGACGGCCACCGAGATGTGCTCGCCGGCTTTGAGGTGACGGCTGCGGTGCACTACGGGCTCGCCGGCAATCGTCACACCGCCGGCGGAAATGGCGCGCCCGATGTCGGCCCTCGGGCGTCCTGTCAGCAGTGCCAGAGCGCGGTCGAGCCGCTCGCCCGCCAGGGCAGCCGGCACAACGAACGACTCGGTCCTCACGATGCCTCCGTGGATCCCGGCGACGGTCCAACGCCCGGAGTCGCCGCGTCGGAGAGACCGCTCGTCCGTGGGGCGGAGCGCCCATGCCAGGCAAAGCTGAAGGCGAGCAGCACGCAACCCACGACGATGCACGAATCGGCAACGTTGAACGTCGGCCAGAACCGCGTGCAGATGAAGTCGACGACAGCTCCGTGATGGCCCCGGAAGATCCGATCCGCCAGGTTGCCGATGGCGCCGCCGAGAACGAGCCCGCAGGCGGTGGCAGCCGGCATCGTGGGTACCCCACGCGCCATCCAGGCAATGGCCAGCACGAGCGCCACGGCCACGATGATGATGGGGCCCGTGAGGCTCGTGCCAAGGGAGAACGCCACGCCGGTGTTGTACGCCAGCCGGAACGAGAACGGCCCGATGACGTGGACGTCGTGAGTCGCCAGGTCGGCGACAGCCAGCGACTTCGTGATCTGATCGGCCGCCACGACGAGTATGGCGATGGAGAGCACGGCCGCCATCCGGCGCCGGCGCGTGCCAGGAGCCGGGGGCTCGCCGGTCAACGGCGCGACAGTCCCCCGCTCTTGCAGTCGATGCACAAGCGGGCGTACGGAAGTGCCTCCAGCCGGGCCTTCGGGACGAGCCGGCCGCAGTTCTCACAAATCCCGTAGGTCCTCGTCGCCATCTTGGCGAGGGCATGATCGATCTCGTCCACGGCGACGAGAGCCTGTGCAGACAGGGCCAAGTCCCGTTCGCGGTCGACCGTGACCGTGCCGCCCTCGCCGGACTCGTCGTCGAACTGGATGTCGCCCGGCTCCATCTCCTCCACGAGCGACTCGGCCTCGGCACGCAAGCTCTTGGCTTGCTCGAGGTACGTGGCGCGCTCCAGGTCGAGGGCGTGACGCTGGTGGGTGATGAAACGCTCCTCGGTGTAGCCCTCCGTACGCCTGGCGGGCAGCTCGCGCCGTCGCGAGGAGAGGAGCCCAGATCGCGGGGAGCCGGCGTGGTTCTGAGCGGTCGGTGTCGCCGCCTTGGCGTGCGTGGCGTGGCCGTCCCTGGCGCTGTGGCCGTCCTTCGCAGCGTGGGCATCCTTGGCGACGTGCCCAGCCTTGGTGGCGTGGGCCTCCTTGGCCACCTGCCCAGCCTTGGTGGCGCGGGCCTCCTTGGCGACGTGCCCATCCTTCGTGGCGTGGGCATCCTTTGTTGCGTGCCCGTCCTTCGTGACGTGGCTGTCCTTCGCTGTACGGCTGTCCTTCGTGGCCTGGGCGTCCTTGGTGGCGTGCGCCGTGTGAGAAGCGCTCGCGGCAACGTGGGCCGCTTTGGGGGCATTCCGGGTAGCGGTGCCAGCGGTGCTCCCAGGGCTCTTTGCCGCCGGCTTGACCGGCGCGGCCGCCGGCTTGGCTGCTGCGCCGCCCTTGGCAGCTGACGGCGCTTTGGCCGCGCTCGGGGCGGCGACGGCGGCCGCCCCGGCCTTCGAGGCACTCGCCTTGCTCGCCGTCGAGACAGCCGGCGCCCCGTCGGTCGCCTTGTGGGAACGCGGCGCCTTGGCTCCCGATGCCGCAGGTGGTGCGGCCGCCGTGGCCTTGGCGGTGGCCTTGGCTGCCTTCACCGGCGAAACGGTGGCGGCCTTGGCGGGGGCCTTCGTCGTGGCCGGCGCCTTCGCCGACGCCGCCGCTTTCGAGCTGTTTCCGTGAGAGGCACCGGACTTCACCGCCTGAGCAGGGCGAGGGCCGTTCTGCACCTCGACCTTGTCAGACCGCTTTGCGGGGGTCTTGGAGGCAGGCGCAGCAGCCTTCTTGGCCGACGGTTTCGCCGGTGTCGTCGGGCTCGTAGTAGTGGCCATGAGTTTCGGGGTTCTCCTCTCCCGAGGAAGGGTGCCTGACGATACTGCCGGCGGTCGGCGCGAGCCAAGGACCTTCGTGGATATCGCAGAGCGGTTCGCGAGGATAACCACGACGTGCGACGCGTCATTCCCTTCCGTGGTGGGCGAGGTGACCGGCGTGCCGCAGGGGGCTTCGCCCTGCGGGCGGGAGAACCTCGAAGCGGGGCGGCGACGCCACACCCGAGGCGGCCGTAGCGTCCGGGTGGCACCTCGAATCGGACGGGCGGGCGGTGCGAATACGCTGTGGTCATGCCTGACCCGGCCGGCGGCCGATTCGAGAGCACGCACGCGCATCGGTATCCGGAGGTTCCGGCCCAGCCGCGCTATGCGGAGCTGGAGGAGGAGACGATCTCCTACTGGCGAGTCGACAAGACCTTTGAAGCATCCGTCGAGCTGCACGCGCCCGAAACGGAGTTCGTCTTCTATGACGGGCCGCCGTTCGCGAATGGCCTCCCCCACTACGGGCACCTGTTGACAGGATTCGTCAAGGACGCCGTCCCCCGCTACCAGACGATGCGTGGCCGCCGTGTCGAGCGGCGCTTCGGCTGGGACTGCCACGGACTGCCAGCCGAGATGGAGGCCGAGCGAGAGCTCGGTGTCTCCGGCCACAGGGCCGTGACCGCCTACGGCGTCGACCGGTTCAACGCCGCCTGCCGGAGCATCGTGCAGCGAACGACCGACGCCTGGGAGCGCTACGTCACGCGCCAGGCCCGTTGGGTCGACTTCGAGAACGACTACCGCACGATGGACCTCAGCTTCATGGAGAGCGTCCTCTGGGCCTTCAAGCAGCTGCACGAGCGGAGCCTCGCCTACGAGGGCTACCGCGTGCTGCCGTACTGCTGGGAGTGCGAGACGCCGCTCTCCAATTTCGAGACGCGCCAGGACGACTCCTATCGGGATCGCACCGATCCGGCCGTCACGGTTCTGTTCGATCTCGAGCCGTCGCCGGCGGCGGGTGGCCGGCGCGGCGACGACGTCCTCGCCGGTCCCTTGCGGCTCGTCGTGTGGACGACAACGCCCTGGACGCTGCCCTCCAACCTCGCCGTCGCCGTCGGCCCTGACCTCGACTACGTCGTGGTGGAACGAACCACCGCCGACGGCGGCAGGGAGCACCTCGTCATCGGCGCTGCGTGCTTCGACGCCTACGCGGACGAGCTCGACGGCGCACGCGTCGTCGCCACGATGAAGGGAAGCGACCTCGTCGAGCGGAGGTACCGGCCGCTCTTTGCTTACTTCGCCGGCGAGCAAGGCGCCTTCCGGGTGCTCGCCGCCGACTTCGTCGTCACCGACGAGGGCACGGGGATCGTGCAGATGGCCCCCGGCTTCGGTGAGGACGACCAGCGCGCCTGCGAGGCGGCGGGCATCGCCGTCGTCTGCCCGGTCGACGAGCACGGGCGCTTCACCGACGAGATCGCCCAGTACGCCGGCCTGCAGGTCTTCGATGCCAACGCTCCCATCATCGAGCACCTCGCAGGCCTGGGCGCCTTGCTGCGGGCGGAGGAGTACACCCACAGCTACCCCCACTGCTGGCGAACGGACACACCCCTCATCTACCGGGCGGTGAGCTCCTGGTTCGTCAGTGTGACGGCCATCAAGGAGGACATGGTCGCCCTCAACCGAGAGATCGCATGGACGCCGGCGCACGTCGGCGACGGCGCCTTCGGGAAGTGGCTGGAGGGGGCGCGCGATTGGAGCATCAGCCGTAACCGCTTCTGGGGGACGCCGATCCCGGTCTGGAAGAGCGACGACCCCGAGTGGCCGCGCATCGACGTCTACGGCAGCCTGGACGAGCTGGAGCGAGATTTCGGCGTGAGGCCGACCGATCTGCACCGCCCCGCCGTCGACGAGCTGACCCGCCCCAACCCGGACGACCCGAGCGGCCGTTCCACCATGCGCCGAATCCCCGACGTGCTCGACTGCTGGTTCGAGTCCGGTTCCATGCCCTTTGCGCAGCTGCACTACCCCTTCGAGAATCGGGAGCGGTTCGAGGCACACTTCCCAGCCGACTTCATCGTCGAGTACGTCGGCCAGACGAGGGGCTGGTTCTACACGCTCCACGTCTTGGCGACGGCCTTGTTCGGCAAGCCGCCGTTCCGCTCGTGCATCGCCCACGGGGTGCTCCTCGGCGACGACGGCCGCAAGCTGTCGAAGCGGCTCCGCAACTTCCCCGATCCGGAAGAGGTCTTCGCCTCGTACGGGGCCGACGCCATGCGATGGTCCTTGCTGTCCTCACCGGTGCTACGGGGCCAGGACGGCATCGTCGAGGCGAAGGCCTTCGCCGAGTCGGTTCGCCTCGTGCTCAACCCGATCTGGAACACGTGGTACTTCCTCAGCCTGTACTCGAACGCCGACGGCATGCGCGGCCGCTTCCGCACGGACCAGACCGGAGTCCTCGACCGCTACGCCCTCGCCAAGGTCCGCCAGCTCGTCGAGCGGGTGACGGCGTCGATGGAGAACAATGAGCTCGCCGGGGCGACGGCTGCCATCTCGTCGTTCCTCGACGCCCTCACGAACTGGTACGTGCGGCGCAGCCGAGACCGCTTCTGGCGAGCGGCGGGCGGTTCCGGGGACGACGGCGACGCGCTCGCCGACAAGCAGGACGCCTACGACACCCTCCACACCGTGCTGAGCATCACGTGCCGCGTGGCGGCCCCCTTCCTTCCCCTCCTCAGCGAGGAGGTCTACCGGGGCCTCACCGGTGAGCGGAGCGTGCACCTGGCACCGTGGCCGGAGGCGACCGATCTCCCCGAGGACGACGAGCTCGTGGCCGCCATGGACCTCGTGCGGGAGGTGTCCTCCGCCGGGCACTCGATCCGCAAAGCGGCGTCCCTGCGCGCCCGCCTCCCGCTGCGGTCGCTCACGGTGGCCGGCTGGGCAGACGAGAGCCTCGCCGGGCTGGCCGACCTCATCGCCAGCGAGGTGAACGTGAAAGACGTCCGGTTCACCGCCGACGTGAGCGAGCTCGCCGACGAAGCGCTCGCCATCGTGCCCTCCGTGCTCGGCCCGCGGCTCGGCGCCGCCACGCAAGTGGTGATTGCGGCGGCACGCCGGGGCGACTGGGCGACGACCCCCGACGGAGGAGTCGAAGTTGCCGGCATCGGCCTGCAGCCGGGCGAGTACGCCCTTCAGCTGCGCCCCCGCCACGAGAAGGCGTCGCGCCTGCTGGGCGGTGGGCGCGGCCTCGTCGTGCTCGACCTCGAGACGGACTCCGAGCTGGAGGCCGAGGGCATCGCTCGCGACCTCGTGCGCCTCATCCAGCAGGCGCGCCGTGACGCCGGCCTTCATGTCTCGGACCGCATCACCCTGCGGCTCGGTCTCTCACCCGAGATGGCGAGCGCCGTGAGGGGCTGGCTCGACTACGTGAGCAGCCAGGTCCTCGCTGATTCCATCCGCCTCGAGACGGCGGCAGGCGACGTGGCCGGCGGCGACCGTCCCGTCAGCGTCCGGCTGGAACGCGCCCGACCCGCCTGAGCGGTTCAGGCTGGCCAGTCCGTCCCGCGGTTGCGGCTCTTCATGGCGGCCCGCCCTTTCGGTGGCTCCTCCATGGAGGGCAGGGCGGTCAGGTTCGGCCGCTCCACGTAGCCCCGGTCGGGAAAGAGGGGCTCTGGGCGGCCGTGGATGACCGAGTCCCAGTCGTACTGCTCCGGCTCGGACTGGCGGGCATAGCTGGGGGCGGCTGCGGCGGCGTCCTCGGCGATGGCCGCCTCGAGGTCGTCGACCTCTGCCGGCTTTGCATCGGTGGCGCCTTTGTCAGGCCGGTCGTCATCTTGCCCGTCGCCGTCCGACTGGACGTCCTCGAGCTTGACAGCGGGTGTCTCGCTCGTCCTCGACGGTGCGTCCACCGCCGCGATGACACTGGAGAGGTCGACGTCCTCGTCGCCGGTCGCTGTTGACCGGTCCGCCGCGGCGGGCTTGTCGGACTCGCCGGCCTCCGGCTTGTCCTCCCCGCTCGCCGGCTCGGAGCCACCCCGGCCGCTGGCGGGCACGGCAGACAAGAGCTCTGAGGAGGGCGAGAGGCTCCGCTCGACGTACTTGAGAGCCGCTCCGAGCGTCTCGGTGAGGCGCTCGCGCTCGGCACCGAGCAGGCTGACGAGCGTGTCGACCTCCTGCTTCAGGTCGTCGCGCATGGCGCCGAGGCGGGCAACCTCTTCCCGCAGGCGCCGCTCGGCTTCAGAGGTGAGGCGGGAGGCCGAGTCGCGGGCGTCGCCCACGAGCGTCTCGGCTTCGCTGCGGGCGTTGTCGAGCAGCTGGGCGGCCTCCTCCTGGGCCTCCCGGATGGCCAGATCAGCCGTTCGCTGCGCCAGCACCAAGGTCCGGCGGATGCTTTCGTCGTCGTCGAGGCCGCTGCGGTCACGAGACCCGCGCTCGGCTGTCTCGGCCCGCTCCGTTGCACTCTTCGCCTCCTCGTGGAGGCGGTCGACAGCGTCCGCCACTTGCTCCAGGAACTCGTCGACCTCGTCGGTGTTGTAGCCGCGCAGGCTGCTGTTGAACTCGACTTCCCTGAGCACTCGGGCGGAGATCTCCATGGCTGCTGATCGTATCGGTACCGCTGGCCACGAGTGTGGATGCTGTCAGCGGCCGGTCGACAGAGGAACGGGCGTCGCCGAAGGAGGCTGGCCGGCCCGAGGAGTCCCGGCCGCCAGAGGACGACTCCGCCTCAGAGGAAGCTGAGCAGGATGAAGATCACGACGAAAACGATGACGGGCGACATGTCGAGGACGCCGCCACCGCCGAGGCTCACGGGCGGCACGAGACGACGCACGGGAGCAAGGATCGGGTCCGTCACCGCACCGACGGCGCGCTGCACACCCGCCATGGGCGTGCCGATGGAGATCGGGAAGTACGACAGGATCACGCGGACGAACAGGCACACGAGAAAGGAGAGCAGGATCAACCGCACCACGACGAGAGCGAGGCCCATGTGCCAGTCCTAGCAGCCGTGGCAAGCTGGTGTGTCGCGGTGGCTCAGGGCCGGAACACTCCCGCCTCGGCCAGGCGTCGGCGCTCCTCTGGTGGGATGTCGACGTTCGACGGCGTCAGCAGGAAGACCTGATCGGCCACCTTTTCCATCGAACCGGAGAGGGCGTAGGTGAGGCCCGAGCAGAAATCGATCATGCGCCGGGCGAGGTCACGCTCGCTCGACTGCAGGTTGACGATGACCGGGTGGTTCGCCTTCACGAGGTCGCCGATCTCCTGAGCGTCAGAGAAACGGGCGGGAGCCACCACCTGCGGCTTCGTCTGGCGCTGGGTCACGATCGGGCGTACGACGCCGCGCCCGAACGACGAGGCCGGATCCCGGTAGTCCTCGCGCACGAGGGGACGCACGGTCGCCACGGTGCCAGCCGTGGGTGGGTCAGCGTTTGGCTCCGGATAGGTCGTGCGGGTACTGCCCGGCCCGGGCTCGCCGAGATCATCGTCGTCGTAGTACCCATCGTTGTCGATGTCCTTGAGCCCGAGGTACTGCAGCGCCTTTTGCATGAACGATGCCATCTAAGCCCTCCTCTGGGCAGTCCATTGTTGCAGCCCACGGCGGAGCTTGCGGGGATTCACCGTGCGGGTCGCTCGCCGAACAGCGCCGTCCCGATCCGGACCATGGTGGATCCGGCGGCGACAGCCTGCTCGAGGTCGTGCGACATCCCCATCGAGAGCTCACCGAGCCCGAGGGTTTCGGCAAGCCCGGCGACTGTAGCAAAGGCGTGCGAGGCCGTCGCTTCCGAGCCCGCCTCGCTGGACAGCGGAGCAACGGTCATGAGCCCGCGCACGACGCAGCCGGCGGCACGGGCCGCCTCGACGACGGTGGCGGCCTCGCCCGGGGCACATCCCCCGCGGGTGGGCTCGCCGGAGACGTCGATCTCGACAAAGACCTCCCGTGCGCCCGGGTGGCGACCGATGGCGACGGCCTCCTGCGGGCGGGAGACCGACTGCCAGCAGGAGACGACCGGTGCGAGACGCCCCACCTTGTTTCGCTGCACAGCCCCGAGATAGTGCCAACGGGGCGTCCCAGCCTCTGGCGACCCAGCCTCCGGCGACCCAGCCTCCGGCGACCCAGCCTCCGGCGACCCAGCAAGGGATGCAGCCTTGGCGAGGAGCTCGGCCGAGTAGTTCTCGCCGATGTCAGTCAGCCCGACGGCGAGGGCGGCCCGCACGGCGTCGAGGCCGTGGCCCTTCGTGACGGCCACGACGGTGATGCGTGCCGGATCCCCACCCGCCGCGGAGATCCTTGCCCGGATGACCTCCAGCCGCTCGGCGACCGCCCGGTGATCGAGGCCGGTTGGCTGGGCTCCCGAAGGCAGGGTCGCCTCGGGGGCTACTTCAGGAACGACGGGACGTCGAAGTCGTCGTCGAGGTCGAGGTCGTCGTCACCGTCGGCAAAGACGTCGCGCTCTGCGGAGAGGTCGTCGCGGGAGGGGAACACCTCGGGCAGATCGCCGCGGCTCTCGCTTCGCAGCGGCGGGTCGGAACGGGCGGCGGCGCCATGCGCCGGTTGCCCGCCGCGGGCAGCCGGTTGCGCCCCTGTGTAACCGGCCGCCACCGTCGTGCGCGGCGTCCCGCGGGTCCCGCGGCGCCCCTCGTCCGGCTCGTCGTAGCGGTCGAAACCAGCGGCGATCACCGTCACTCGCACCTGGTCCCCGAGCGTCTCGTCGACGACGTTGCCGAAGATGATGTTCGCATCGGGATGCGCCACGTCGTGGATGATGGCGGCGGCTTCGTTCACCTCGAAGAGCGTGAGATCGCTTCCACCGGCGATGTTGAGGAGAATGCCACGAGCCCCCTCGATGGAGGCCTCGAGGAGCGGGCTCGTGATGGCATGACGGGCGGCGTTGACAGCACGCCCTTCGCCGGAGCCGGTCCCGATCCCCATGATGGCCGACCCGGCGTTCGCCATGACCATCTTGACGTCCGCGAAGTCGGTGTTGATGAGACCCGGGACGTTGATGAGATCGGTGATGCCCTGCACGCCCTGCAGCAGCACCTCGTCGGCCATCTTGAAGGCGTCCACGATCGAGGTGCGCTCGTCGGAGATGGCGAGGAGACGCTCGTTCGGGATGACGATGAGTGTGTCGACCTTCTCCTTCAGGCGCTGGATTCCCTGCTCGGCCTGGTTGGAGCGACGGCGTCCCTCGAAGGCGAAAGGCCTCGTGACGACGCCGATGGTGAGTGCGCCGGCGTTCTTGGCGACCTCGGCGATGATGGGTGCAGCCCCCGTCCCGGTGCCGCCTCCCTTGCCAGCGGTGATGAACACCATGTCAGCGCCCTTCAGGACCTCCTCGATCTCCTCGAGGTGCTCCTCGGCCGCCTGTCGCCCGACCTCGGGGTCGCTGCCGGCACCGAGGCCGCGCGTGAGGGTTCGACCGATGTCGAGCTTGATGTCGGCTTCGCTCATCAACAGCGCCTGGGCATCGGTGTTGACGGCAATGAACTCAGCGCCCTGCAACCCGGCGTCGATCATGCGGTTGACGGCGTTGACACCACCGCCGCCGATCCCGACGACCTTGATGACGGCTATGAAGCTCTGCCCGGGGCTGCTCATGAGCGCTCCGTTCTTTCCTGTGGTCCGGCGGGATAACGCAAACTGCGCGGGCTGGTCCGGGCGAGTTGCCTCACCCGTCCGTCCCCCAGCGCAGTCCGCACAACATGCTGTGTGGACACCTCGGGGCTGCTACGACGTGCACGACGCAACTCCGGTCCCCCTCCGGCGCTTTGGCCACACAGCTACGGCTCAGCCGCCGACGATACCAGGAACGATAGGGCTAGAGCCCTCCGGAAGCAAGACGGGCGCCGTCGGCACGCGCAGGTCGATGGCCGTGATCCCCTCGAGGTCGGCGCGGGCGAGCACCGTCGCGAGAGACACGAATTTCTGCGCGAGTGAGGAGGCGTCGCCCACGATGGCCTCCCGGCGGTGGCCGAGAGCCAGCACAGCGCCGACGGAACCGACGGCGATTTCCCCGATGACGGGCACCATCGACTCCGGCATGGCGGCCGCCACTTCCAGCTGCAGGCGGTCCCGCGTCGGCAGGGAGCTGCCAGGCCGGCCGGGAGATCCGCTCGCCGCAGCGAGCACCACGAGGGGCAATGACGCCGGACGCGACGGGACGATCTCGAGGACACGGCCGCTGACGTCGCAGACGGCGTAGCCGGCGCCGCCGCCGAGGGCGACGGCGGCGACCGGGATGCGCTCGGTGACCTGGATGGCGACCGTCGACGGCCAGGCGATGTGGACGTCAGCCGTCAGCACCCAGGGGAGGTTCTCGACGCGGGATTCGATCGAGCCGGCGTTGAGGTCGACGAGGGGAGGGTCGCCCTGCAGCCCGGCGGCGGCGATCACCGTCGAGCTCGGGATGTTGGGCGCACCGATGACGCGCACGTGCCGCGCCCCGAGAAGCGACGAGTGGACGAGGGCGAGACCGCCGGCGCCGAGCGCCACCACCGTCAGACCCACCAGGATGCGGCGCCGGCGGCGGCGGCCTCGCTCGCGGGCGATGACGACACGACGGGCATGAATCCTCGGGTCGGTCACGATCCGCCAACCTGCCCGCAGCCGCCGGGACGGAAGCCCCCTCGCCACTCGCTCAGGTCGCAGGACACGTCTACGAGCATGACGTATCCGACTGTGCAGGTGAGGGATCCCATCCCACCATCTTCAGCTCGACCTCGAGATCGACCCCGAGGCGTTCGGAGACGGCGCCCCGCACCGCCTCGACGAGCTGCCTGACGTCGTCGGCCGAGCCGGAAGGATCGGCTTGGATGAAGTTGGCGTGCTTCCCCGAGACCGAGGCACTGCCGATGCGCATCTCCTTCAGGCCGGCGGCGTCGATGAGTCGGCCGGCGCTGTCGCCAGGCGGGTTCGTGAACACCGAGCCGGCGTTCTGGCCACCGGGCTGGTTCTCTCGGCGCCATCGCACGATCTCGGCGATGCGTACGGCCGACTCCTCGGCGTCGCCTTTCTCGAGCTCGAATCGGGCGGCGACCACGAGCTGGGACGACCGGATCGACGAGTGGCGGTAGCCAAGGTGGAGCTCAGAGGCGTCGAGCCAGCCACCCTCGCCCGTCGCCAGATCGACGAGCCGGCAGCTCACGAGCCGATCACGCGTCTCGGCGCCATGGCCGCCGGCGTTCATGCGGACGGCGCCGCCGACTGATCCGGGGATGCCGACCGCCCACTCCATGCCCGTGAGGCCGGCCATGCCCGTTCGCCTCGCCAGCACCGGGTATGGCGTCGCCGCACCGGCCACGACGTCGCACCCCTCGATCGAGATGGAGGCGAAGGCGTCGCCGAGGTGCACGCACAGGCCGTCCCAGCCGCCGTCGGCGACGAGGAGGTTGGAGCCCTTGCCGATCACGAGGACGGGGAGCGACGAGCCGGCCACGGCCCTCAGGAGGCGTTGCAGGTCGCCCTCGCTCGTCGGCTCGCAGAACAGGCGGGCCGCCCCGCCCACGCGGTAGGTCGTGAGCGGCCCGATGGGCACTTCCCGGCGGGCGAGATCCCCGAGATCGGCGGCCAGCCGCTCGAGCTCGCTCGAGGGCACGGTTCTCACCACGACTCGTCCGAGAGCAGCTCGTCGGGCAGGGCTGTGAGGTCGCCCGCTTCCAAGGTGATGCAGCAGTCGCCGGCACGAAGCGTCCGGCGCAGGGCGGCGAGGAGCTCCTCGTGGGTCGCTGTGTAGGCGACGTTCCCATCCGGATGAGCCGCCAGCACGGCATCGACGATGAGGCGACCCGTCACCCCAGGCCGAGGCTCCTCCCCGGCGGAGTAGACGTCGGTCACAAACAGCACGTCGCAGTCGACGAAGGCCGAGGCGAAGTCCGCAGCCAGGGCGGCGATGCGCGAGTAACGATGCGGCTGGAAGACGCACACGACGCGCCCGTACCCGCCGCCGCGTGCCGCCCCGAGCCCGGCTCTCACCTCGGACGGCAGATGGGCGTAGTCGTCGACGAACGTCACGCCGTTGCGCTCGCCGCGGAACTCGAAACGCCTCGCCACCCCGCCGAATCTCGCCAGGGCACGGCGGGCGTCGTCCGGCGAGACGCCGATCGTGACGGCGACCGTGATGGCCGCCGTGGCGTTGCGGGCGTTGTAGGCGCCCGGCACGGCAACGTCGAACTCGCCGAGGTCGGCGGCCGGGGGGCCGGCCGCGGCCGGCTCGGTCGGCACGCTCTCGGCGAGGGAGAACGAGATGCTGCTGCGGCCGCCGTGCAGGCCCCCGATGCGGTAGCGGGCGCCGGCGCTGCGGCCGAAGGTGACGGCGCCCGCCGGGGCCAGCTCGAGGGCCGTGGCGTCGTCCGCCGACACCACGGTCACCGCAGCCTGCGCCATGAACGAGGAGAACGCCTCGCGGAGGGCCTCGAAGGACCCGTAGGTCTCGAGATGGTCGGGCTCGATGCTCGTCACGACGGCCACCTCGGGTGAGAGGCGGAGAAACGTGCGATCACTCTCGTCTGCCTCCACCACGAGCCATTCGCCGCTGTCCCACACGGCATTCGTCCCGATGTCGTTCAGGTCGCCGCCGATGATGAAGCTCGGCTTCAGGCCTGCCTCCAGGAGGATGAGCGACAGCATCGAGGCCGTCGTCGTCTTGCCGTGGGTACCTGCTACGGCGATCGTGCGGCGCAGGGCGGCGATGCCGGCGAGCACGTCGGCCCGCGAGAGGACCGGGATGCCGCGGCGGTGGGCTTCGACGACCTCGACATTGGCGGGGTCGATGGCACTCGACACCGTGAGCAGGGCGGCCCCCTCCACGTTCGCCGGATCGTGCCCGACCGTGACGGCGAGGCCGAGGCCTTGCAGCCGCTGGAACATGGCAGATGCCTTCAGGTCACTGCCCGTGACCTCGTGACCCATGGCCGCCAGCACGGCTGCCACGGCGCTCATGCCGGCACCTCCCACCCCGACGACGTGGATGCGCAGCGGGCGAGTCAGGTCGATCGGGCCGGCCGGCGCCGCAGCGGTCATGCCGCTCTCCTCGCCACGCTCTCGGCCAAGGCGGCGATCTGGTCCGCGGCGTCCCGGTGACCGAGCCGCGAGGCGGCTTCGCCCATGGACTGGCGCAGCCGCTCCTCGGACAGGAGCGGACCGACGACCTCGGCCAGGCGCCCACCCGTGCAGTCCTCGTCGGCGACGAGGACGGCAGCACCGCCGTCTGCAAGCGCTTGGGCGTTCTTCGTCTGGTGATCGGAGGGTGAGCCGGGGAGGGGAACGAGAACGCTCGGGACGCCGAGAGCAGCCAGCTCGGCCACGGTGGAGGCTCCGGCCCGCCCCACGACGAGATCGCAGGCCGCCAGCAGCAGCGGCATCCGGTGCTCGAAGCCCGAGAGCCGGTAGTCGAGGCCTCGGCCGTCGGCGGACAGGCCGGCGCTCGTGGCGGCGGCCTGCACGTCGGCGAGGTTGCGGTCGCCGGCGACATGCCACAGGGCGAGGTCCGAGCGTTCCCGCCAGGTCTGGCACCAGGACACGACGGCCTCGTTGAGCCGCCTGGCGCCGAGCGAGCCCCCGGTTGCGAGCACGACGAGGCGGCTGGCGTCGAGACCGAGCTCGGCACAGGCGGCTTTGCGTCCCTCCGGGCTGCGGTCGACGGCGAGCACGCTCGCTCGCACGGGCGGGCCGGTCACGCGTGCGTTCGGGAGGCCGCTGCCGGCGAAGGCGACGGCGTTGGCGGTGGCGAAGCGACCGATGAGGCGGTTGGCGGCCCCCGGGACGGCGTCGTAGCTGACGACGACGACCGGGATCCGCTCGAGGAGAGCAGCAAAGGCGGGCGGGAATCCTGCGTATCCGCCCACCGTGACGACGACCGCCGGCCGGCGCCGCCGGATCTCGCCGAGCGCCCGCCAACAGGCGGTGGCGATGCCGCGGACGGCCTCGAGGTTCTCAGCCGTGAGGCGGCGCTGAATGCCTCGCCCCGGCAGCAACGTCACCTCGAAGCCCGCCTCCGGCACGAGCGTCGCCTCCATCCCACGCTCGCTCCCGACGAAGTGCACGCTCGAACGATCGTGTCCCCGCGCCACGAGCGCCTCGGCGACGGCGAGGGCCGGCTGCACGTGGCCGCCCGTGCCACCGCCGGCAAGGACGGCGAAGCAGCTCATGGCGCGAGGGGGCGCTGCCGGCGGGCGATCCCGAGCAGCAGCCCGGCGCCCACCATCTCAGCCACGAGGGCGGACCCGCCGTAGGAGATGAACGGCAGCGGGATGCCGGTGATGGGGAGGGCGTCGATCACCCCGCCGACGTTGATGACGGCTTGACAGACGATCCAGCACGTGATGCCGACGGCGACGTAGCGGCTGAAGGGGTCCTGCTCCCGTGCGGCAATCCGGAAGCCCGCCCAGGCAAAGAGGGCGAAGAGCCCGATGACCGTGACCGAACCGATGAGGCCGAGGTTGCCTCCGATGACGGCGAACACAAAGTCGGTGTGGGCATTCGGCAAGAAACCCCAGGTCGTGGCGGACCCGCCCACCCCGTTGCCGGCGAGGCCGCCCATGCCGAGCGTCGAAAGCGACTGCACGATCTGGTAGCCCGTCCCGCTGGCGTGGGCGAAGGGGTTGAGGAACGAGAGGAAGCGGTCTCGCCGGTAGGCGGCGTGCAGGGCGTAGTAGCCACCGGGCAGGGCGAGGAAGGCCGCCGTCCCGCCGAGCATGCGGGCCGGGATGCCGGCAGAGAACATCATCACGAACGTGATGCAGGTGATCACGATCGTCGTGCCGAGATCCGGCTGAGCCAGGATGAGGCCGGCGGCGAGACCTAAGACGATGAGGAGCGGGCGGATGACGGCGGCCCAGTGGTCGGGTCGGTGAGCGCGCCGGGCGAGGAGGTCGGCGGCGAAGACCACGATCGAGATCTTCATGAGCTCGGACGGCTGCAGCTGGATGGAGCCGACGCCGATCCAACGGCTGGAGCCCCCGGCGTAATGGCCGACGCCCGGTGCGAAGACGACGACGAGCAGACCCATGACGCCAAAGGGGAGGAGGAACCGGAGGCGGCGCAGGCGGGTCATGGGCATCCACCAGTAAGCGAGCGCCGCCGCCACCGCGGCTGCCAGCAGGAAGATGCACTGTTTCTCGAACAGCGACCAGGCGGGAGCGCCGCCCAGCACCGAGAGGACGGAGGAGGCCGACAGCACCATGGGGAGACCGATCAAGCTGAGGCCGACGACCGACAGGAAGAGCATTCGGTACTCGAGCGAGGTGTGGGGCGTCGTGGCGCTCTTCGGCTTCTTCGCCTTCGTCGCCGCCGTCGCCGTCGCTTGGCTCGTCTTGCCCGGCGCCCGAGCGACGCGCTCGGCGGCGCCTCGCCCGCTTGCGGCCGGAACTGCCTGCAGTCCCGCTCGAGCCGCTGGCTTCATCTGAGTCCGTGCCGCACCGGCGCCCCTTGACGAAACGCCGCGGGCGCCGTCCCGCCGGCGAGGCGACGGCGGCCGCGCGGTCGTCACGGCACCCACGTCAGCGGCTCACCGAGATGAAGTCGGCGTAGAACAAGCCGAGGGCGACACCGGTGCACAGGCCGGAGAAGATCCAAAAGCGGATCGTCACGGTGGTTTCCGGCCACCCGACCAGCTCGAAGTGATGGTGCAGAGGGGCCATTCGCAACACGCGCCGGCCAAAGACCCGGAAGCTCACGACCTGAGCGACAACCGAGAGTGTGACGATCACGAACAAGCCCCCGATGATGGGGAGCAGCAGCTGGAGGTTCATCGAGAGGGCGATGCAGGCGAGGCCTGTCCCGAGGGCGAGGGATCCCGTATCACCCATGATGATGCGGGCTGGGGCGGCGTTCCACCAGAGGAAGCCGACGCAGGCGCCTGCCGAGGCCATGGCGACGATGGCGAGGTCGCGAGCATTGGCGACGGTGAGGTGGTAGATCGAAACGTGCCGGATCTGCCAGTAGCCGATGATGGCGAAGCACGAGAAGGCGAAGGTCGAGGAGCCGGCCGCCAGGCCGTCGAGGCCGTCTGTCAGGTTGACGGCGTTGGACGCCCCGACGATGATGAGGACGGCCCAGATGGCCCAGCCGACCTTGCCAAGCTGGCAGCCCGGCAGGTTGTAGCGCGTGAAGGAGAGCTGGGTGTTGATGTGCACCCAGTAGATCGCCCCGAAGGCGAAGCCAATGGCGACCGCCAGCTGCAGAGCGAACTTGGCGCGCTTGTTGAGCCCGAGGCTCCGCTGCCGGCTGACCTTCAGCCAGTCGTCGGTCGCCCCGATGAGACCGGTGGCGATGATGGCGAGCACGACGAGCCAGCCCGAGGCCGTGAACGTGGCGCTCGTGCCCACGTGGCCGAGAACGAAGCCGACGAGGATGGCCGCCAGCATGGCGATGCCGCCCATCGTCGGCGTCCCCTGCTTGGCGGCGTGTTGCGCCGGCCCGTCGTCGCGGACGTGCTGGCCGATGCTCCAGCGGATCAACCAGCGCAAGAGGAGCGGCGTGCCGAACCCGGCGACGAGGATGGCCACTCCCCCGGCCGTGAAGAGCGAGATCATCGCTCTGCCGCCAATCGGGCGGCTTCGAGGCGCACGACCTCGCGGTCGTCGAAGTGGTGCAGCTCGTCACCGATCTGTTGCGTCTTCTCGTGGCCTTTGCCGGCGACGACGACGACGTCGCCGGGTCGAGCGAGCCCGAGCCCGAGTGCGATGGCGGCCCGCCGGTCCGGCTCGATGACCAGCTCGGCGCCGCCGTCGGCGCCCGCCTGCACCTCCCCGATGATCTCGAGGGCGTTCTCGTGGCGCGGGTTGTCGGAGGTGAGGACCACGAGGTCGGCCGAGGTGGTGGCCGCCTGACCCATGAGCGGTCGCTTTTCTCTGTCCCGGTCGCCGCCTGCGCCGAACACGACGATGAGGCGGCCGTCGCCGGCGAGGCGGCGGATGGCGGCAAGCGCTTCGTAGAGGGCCGACGGCGTGTGGGCGAAGTCCACGACGACGGTGATGCCGAGGGCGTTCTCGACCCGCTCGAAGCGGCCGGGGACGCCGCCCGCCGACGAGAGCCCGGCGGCGACGCCGGCGGCGCTCGCTCCGAGGGCCCGGGCGGCGGCGGCGGCGGCGAGGGCGTTGCGGACGTTCGGCTCGCCGGTGAGGTGAAGGTGCACGCGCTGCCCGTCGAGCACGAAACGGGCGGCGTCGAGATCCATCTCGAGACCGCCGGCGTCGGCAAGCTGGTAGCCGGTGAGCGGGATGCCCGCTCGCTGCAAGAGCCGCTCCCCGTAGGGGTCGTCGGCGTTGACGACGCCCGCCGTGGCGTGCTCGGGCGTGAAGAGCTGCGCCTTCGCCTCGAAGTACCGCTCCATCGTCAGGTGGTAGTCGAGGTGGTCCTGGCTCAAGTTCGTGAAGACGGCGACGTCGTGGCGGTATCCGTCGACGCGGTGTTGCACGAGGGCATGAGAGGTCACTTCGAGTGCGACGGCTTGACGGTCCGCCGCCACGGCGGCAGCGAGCTGTCGCTGCAAGTCTGGGGCTTCGGGGGTGGTGCGCGCACCACTGAGCGTACCGATGACGGCGGTGGGCCAGCCTTCGGCCTCCAGCACGCTGGCGAGCAGGTAGGTCGTGGTCGTCTTTCCGTTCGTGCCGGTCACGCCCACGGTGCGGAGCTTGGCGGCCGGGTCGTGATGAACGGTGCAGGCCGCCTCGGCCATGGCCGTACGGGAGCGACCGGTCCCCATCACGAGCTGGGGGGCTCGTCGGGCGTGCCCCTCCAGCGGCCGTTCGCACACGAAGGCGACGGCGCCCGCCTGCAGCGCCTCGTCGGCGTAGGCGTGCCCGTCGTACAGCTCGCCTGGCACGCAGCAGAAGAGATCGCCGCCTCCGTTGCCGGGCCGGACGCTTCGGTGGTCGAACAGGACGTCGCGCACGAGGACACCGCCGGCGTCTCCCATGACCGCTTCGGGGCGCACTCGGTCGATCACGTCGCTCAAGGGCACGGCGTCGAGGTCGGCGGGTCTGTCCGTGCCACTCACGGATGCCTCGCGGTCACGGGCCGACCGTGCTCACGGCTGGCAGACGCCGGAGGGAGGGGTCGCCGGCGGCGAGACGTCGAAGTGGCGAAGGGCATAGCGCATGATGGTCGAGAACACGGGCGCCGAGGCAGAGCCGCCGTAGTAGTCGTCCGGGTGCTTGATGACGACGATCGCCGTGAGCTGGGGCGCCTGCGCCGGCACGAAGCCGACGAACGTGGCCATCCACGCCCCCGCCGTGTAGCCGTCGTGGCCGTTGGGAATCTGCGCCGTCCCCGTCTTGCCGGCCACCGTGTAGCCGGGGATCTGCGCCGCCGTGGCGGTTCCCTCGGAGGTCACGCACTCGAGCATGGGAACGAGCTCGGCGGCGGTGGCAGCAGTCATCACGCGCCGCGGCGCCGCCGGTGCGATCACGGTCTCTGCGCCCTTGGAGGACACCGTCGCCTGCAGGAGGCGGGGCGGGATGTAGACGCCCCCGTTGGCGACGGCGTTGTAGGCCTCGGCGACCTGTAGGGGGGTGACGGCCTCCCCCGTGCCGATCGGGACGCTCCCCATCGAGAAGTCCGAGCTTTTCGGCGTATGCAGGCTGCCCCGGTCCTCGCCGGGCCAGTCGAGCGCTGTGAGATGCCCGAAGCCGAGGTTCAGGAGCTGGTCGTAGAGCCGCCTCGGGCCGAGTTTGGCGGCGATCTCGATCGTGCCGACGTTCGAGGACTGGGCGAGGATCTGGGCGACGGGAAGCACTTCGGTCGGGTGATAGTCGGCATCCTCGAAGGGCCACCCACCGACGTTGATCGAGTACGGAACCGTGAACGTCGAGGTCGGCGAGATGATTCCGTCCTGCAGCGCCGCCGAGACCGTTGCCAGCTTCATGACGGATCCGGCCTGGTACTCCGACGTCACGGCGAGGTTCTGGCCGGCCGTGGAGACGACACCGCTCTTCGAGCGCACGAGGTTGACCATGGCGAGAATCCCGCCCGTCCTCGTGTCGAGCACGACGACCGTCCCACTGGCGGCGCGTGTGGCCTTCAACTGTGCGCCTAGCGCACGCGTGACCTCGAATTGAAGCGGCTGGTCGAGCGTGAGAACGAGCCCTTCGCCCTGATGAGCCGGTTGGATGTCCTGCGCACCGACGGGAAGCGCTTCCCCCGCCGGACCGACGGCGAGCTCCTCACTGCCCGCCGTGCCCGCCAGGAGGCTCTGCTGCTCGTACTCGAGACCGGACAGCCCCGTCCCCGAGAAGCCCACGACGCCGAGCAACGGCGAGAAGAGGGCCCCGTCCGGGTCGACGCGGGCCGGGTCCGGCACGAACGAGACGTTCGGCAAGTTGAGCGCTTGAATGGCCGACTCGGTTGTCGTCCCGACCTGACGAGCAAGGGTCACATAGCCCGACTTCTTCGCAAGGAGTGCGTGCAACGTGGCGGAAGGCAGCTTGAGCAGATGGGCGAGGGCCGCGAGATCGGCGTTGGGATTGCTCACGAGGAAGTCGTCGCTCACGACGTCGACGCGGGGAACCGAGACAGCGATGAGGTTGCCGTCGCGGTCGTAGATCGAGCCACGCAGCGCCTGCAGCGTCACCTTCTGGTAGAGCTCGGAGTTGCCATAGGCGGCGTACTTGGCGGCACCGAGCCCTTGCACGTCCACGACCCGGGCGACGAGGAACGACACGACGAGCAAGGCGGCGAAGACGAGCCCGTGGATGCGTCGCCGATGCGCCGCCCCCGTCGAGCGCCTCGCTGTTGCCGCCGCACGCCGCGCCGAGACGCCTCGCCCGACCGATGCCGGCCGCCTCGCCGCGGCCGCACGGGCCGAAGATGCCGGGCGGGCCGAAGATGCCGAGCGATCCGGCGATGCGGGTCCATTCGCCGATGCAGGGCGGTCTCCCGCGGCAGGGCGCCTCGCCCGCTCGGGGCGAGGGTCCGGGTCGGATCCGGCGGCCGACCGAGAGCGAGCTGCCGGCGCGAGGCGACCGATGGGCGCCTGGCGCCCTGAAGACGCCGAGTCGGCCGCCAGTGGACGGCCAAGCTGGTCGCGCCGCAGAGGAGCGCTCGTCACCGGGTTCTCTCTCGCGCCGCGCCGCCTCACGGTGCTGGGGCGTTCCGCCCGCCGGCCCCGAAACGGCGTTGCGGCTCGCTCAGCCTCCGTTCGGCCTCGGCCCGAAGGGATCGCTCTCCCCCGCCGATCGGAGGCGCCAGGCTCGTCGCCTGCCTCGGGCCGCGGGCGGCGCGATGCAGACCGGGCTGCGTCCGCGCGATCCGGACGGTCACTCCGTGACGAGGCCGGGGGACGGCGCTCGCTCACGGCGCGTGCGATGCGGTCGTCGAGTTGTGCGGTGACCCAGCCGATCGAGGCGTGCCCCGATGAGGCGCCGCCGCCACCGTCTCCGGGTCGTGGGCCTGCGCGACGGACTCTCCCGGGTTCACGGGTGTCAAGTAGGTGACGGCCTTCGGGGTGACCATGTGGAGACCGGTCGTCGCGATGGCGAGGATGCGCGAGGGAGCTACGAGCTCGGCCTTCTGCAGCTGGTAATCCTGTTGGACTTGCAAAGCCTGGGCGACCTGGGATTGCAGGACGTCCGAGCGGACCTGGTCGGAAGCGACGAGGGCGTGCCCGAGGGCCGCGAGAACGAGGGGCCCGGCGACACAGATGGCGGCGAGCGTCATGAGGACGCGTGCCTGCCGCCGGTGGGCGCGAGCGACGAGGTGTCGGCGATCGAGGACATCCAGCTCGGGAGCGGCGGACTCCGGTCGTTCCGCACCGTGGCGTCGGGGGTTGCCGGTGCTCGGTGCCACTGATGCGGTTCGTGAGGCCACTACCCCTCCTCGCCGGTGATGAGACCGGTTGTCTTCGGCGTTCTCTTTCCGAACGGTGCCGCCAGCCGCTCGACCGCCCGCAGACGGGCACTCGACGACCGCGGGTTCTCGGCAACCTCCGCAGGTGCAGGTAGGCGAGCACCCCGAGTGAGCAACCGGACGGCGGGGATCGCCCCGCAGACGCAGCCGATCTCCGGCGGGCACGTGCACCAGCCGGCGGCAGCAGCCGCGAAGTGGTCTTTCACGAGCCGGTCCTCGCCCGAGTGGTAGGAGAGCACGACGCAGCGGCCGTCCGGCGCCAAGGCCTCCATGGCATCGTCGATGGCCGGCCCGAGCAACTCCAGCTCCTCGTTCACGGCGATGCGAAGTGCTTGGAAGACTCGCTTGGCCGGATGACCGCCGCGGTGGCGGGCAGCTGCCGGGATGGCGTAGCGCACGACTTCCGCCAGTTGCTGCGTCGTCGTGAGCGGGCGGGCATTGACGACGGCGCGGGCGATTCGACGGGCGAACCGCGCCTCGCCGTTGCCGGCGAACAAACGGGCCAGGTCAGCCTCGGCGGTGTTGTTGACGACCTCGGCAGCCGTGACGCCCTCCGACGGATCCATCCGCATGTCGAGCGGAGCGTCGAAGCGGTAGGAGAAACCCCGTCCCGCCTCGTCGAACTGCCTCGAGCTGACGCCGAGGTCGAACAGGACTCCGGAGACGGGCTCTCCGGAGGCGATTTCCGCCAGCACCTCGGCCAGGCGGTCGAAGCGGGCGTGCACAACGACAGCACGCGCACCGAACGGCGAGAGCATGGCACGGGCGGCGGCCACCGCCTCCGGGTCGCGGTCGAGGCCCACGAGTCGGTGAGTGCTCGAGGCGGCGAGAACGGCGGCGGCGTGCCCGCCGCCCCCGACGGTGGCGTCGAGGATGACGCCTCCGGGTGTGGCCGTCAGGAGTTCCACGACCTCGCCAACCATGACGGGCAAGTGGGCGAAGTCCCCACTTGAGCCCTGCGACATCTCCCGGGTCATCCGCAGCCCCCTAGCCGCTTCGCGGTACGAGGGTCGTACCTCCGAGCGGGGATGGCGGTTCTTGGCGGAGAGGGTTGAACCATCCCGCGCGCCGGCCAAGGGGCTGCGGATGACCCGGGAACTTCCGATGGGGCATTTCTCGTGTGTGGTCGCACGGCTCACGTCCCC
>Ga0181526_10001302_pt1 | contig 24053 bp, 17 predicted proteins | sample PEATcosm2014_Bin_35_FD_119750 | JGI IMG/M metagenome (GOLD analysis project Ga0181526, IMG submission 119750) | Peatland microbial communities from MTU Mesocosm Facility, Houghton, MI, USA - PEATcosm2014_Bin06_30_metaG | ecosystem: Environmental > Terrestrial > Soil > Wetlands > Peat | place...
ATTCCTGCCAGCAGGAGTCCTTGGCGCACGAACAGCGAAGTCAGCGCCTCCCTTTGCGCACCCATCGCCATGCGAATCCCGATCTCGCGCGTGCGCTGCGACACCGCATAAGAGATCACGCCGTAAATGCCCACGATTCCCAGTAGCAGCGCCATCGCCCCCGCCACGCACAGCATCACCAGCGTGAACGAAGTCCGCGCCATTGACTTTGAGTAAAGCTGACCCAGCGTGCTTGGGTCAGCCAGCGGCAAATCCGAATCCACCGACCAAACCGCCCGCTGCACTTCGCTCAAAAACGCCGCCGATCCCGCCCGCGGCGAGCGGATCACGAAACTTACGCCCCGCCGCACATCCTCTTTCTGTCCCTCAAACTGCGCGCGCAGCAGCGGCCAGTAGACCGACGCCGGAGCCTTCTCGCTCACGCCATCGTCGTGTACATCGCTGACCACACCCACAACTTCACGCCAGTCGTCAGTCGTAGCTACACGAATCTTCTTACCAACTGCGTTTTGTGCGCTGCCCCAGTTCTCCTTCGCAAGATTCTCCGAGACGATGGCCACCGGCCGCTCGCCGAACTCGTCGTCCCAGGTCAGGTCGCGTCCCGCCAACAGCGCCGTTCCCACCGTCGAGAAATATCCTGGCGCAACAAACTTGAATCTCCGCACCGGCGGCAGCTCGCCGTCCTTGTAGACATGGTCCTGCGCAAAAATGGGGTCGTTGGAGCTCATGCCGGTGAGCGGGACGGCGGTCGACATTCCCACCGAGCTCACTCCCGGGATCGCCGCGAGCTTTTCCGCAATATCCTGGTCCATGCGCACCACGCCCGGCCGATTTGTCTCCGGCACCCGCGCCTCGGGAATATAGACGCGGAACGTGAGCATCGAATCCGGATTGCTGAAGCCTGGCTTCACATTGGTCAGCGCCTGGAACGTCCGAATCATCAACCCGCTGCAGATCAGCAGCACGAGCGCCAGGGCCACCTGTACGACCACCAGTGTCTTGCGCGCCCGATGCCGCTCGCGCCCCTGGCTCAATGCCCGTCCGCCTTCCCGCAGGCTGCTCTGCAGGCTCGCCCCGGCAAATTTAGCCACCGGAATCATCCCGATCACCAGGCTGACGAACAGCGCCAGCCCCGCAGTGAAAGAGAGCACCGTAAGATTAATGCCGATCTCACTCAGCCGCGGCAGCCCCGTCGGCGCTAACGCTACCAGCGCCTTCAAAGCCGCAAAAGCCAGTCCCAGCCCGATCGCACTCCCCGCCACACCCAGAATCACGCTCTCCGCCAGCAACGCCGACGCAATCCGCCCCTGTCCCGCGCCCAGGGCGCTCATCACCGCCAGCTCCTGCCGCCGCCCTTCCACCCGCACCAGCAGCAGGTTGGCCACGTTGGCGCAGGCCACCAGCAGCACCATGGCAATCGACCCCATCAGCACCCACAGCGTCTTGCCCACGTCGCCAACCACATCCTGCTTTAACTGGTGCACATCCGAGCCGATCTTTGCCTTGATGAACAGGTCCAGCCCGAATCCATCCGGCGCAGGAAAGCTGCGCAGTCCAATCGGAATCAGCTGCGCGAGCTCCGCGTTTGCCTGCTCGACGGTCACACCCGGCTTCAGCCGCGCAATCGCCTCATAGCTGAAGTTGCCCAGCTTCGTCTTACCCCGGTCCCATTGCATCGGCACAACCAGTGTCGTATCCCGCGCGTCGAGAAAATTGAAATCCCTCGGCAGCACGCCGATCACTTCGTGCGCGTCGCCATCTATAGTCAGCACGCGCCCAATCGCCTGCGCACTGCCGCCGAATTTCCGCTGCCAGTATCCATAGCTGATCAGCACCGTCTTCGCTGTATTCGCCGCATCGTCACGCCGCGTGAACAGTCGCCCCAGAACTGGCTTTACCCCCAGCAACGGGAGCGTCCCGTCCGTTGCGTCCATCCCGTTCAAATGTTCCGGCTGCCCAGTTCCCGACACCGTGAACGCGTCGTACTGGTAGGCCCCGATATCCTCGATCGACTTCGACTGCTCGCGGTCAATGAAATAGAGAAATGGCGCAATGTTCAGGTGATCGAACCCGATCCCAGGCGCCGTCGTCCACACGCCAACCAATCGCTCTGGCTGCGGATAGCTCAGCGGCTTCAACAACACGCCTTCGACAACGCTGAAGACCACGGTGTTGGCGCCAATACCCACGGCCAGCGTGATCAGCGTGATGGCGGTAAACAGGGGGGCTTTCCCCAGCCTTCTTAGCGCCAGCCGGAGTTGGTCAATCAAGAGCGCCACGCGTCGCACCTCGTCGAAGATGGATTTGGGAATGCCAAGGGCCGGGAGACCCTCAGCAATAGCCTATACGTATCGGCGAGCGGTTCGGTTCGCAGCTGGTGATGAACGGCGGATTTAAGGTTTGAACTCTATTCCGTTCGCAGACAAGGTCGTAGAGCATCATGCCGTCAGTCGGCGCGGCAGAGTGCGAACCCAAAATCAGCGTCTCTCCTGAATAACCCTCAACTCGGAAGTTGCCCGAAAAACTGGCAATTTCCCGTTTGGCAACAATACAACCAGAACGCGGGCCAGCCAATCCCATGATCGGCACCCGCTGGTCTAGGCACGGCGGTTCAGACCTTTGCGTTTCATAATTTCTACTTCTCGGTTGCCCTGGAATTGCGCAGATACAACTGGGTTGCGAGGAGCATGGAAGTTGGGCGCAGTGCCGGGTGCTTCACTGCAAAGCCAATTGAAGAGGGCTAGAGTATAGAAGGCTTGATTACTGAGCCGAGTGTTCAGAAGTTGACGGACGCTTGTGCTCATGCGGCTGTGGAGAAAACCCCGGCGACCCGGCCACTACAAATCGTCAAGGTAGGTGAAAATGCACGAATCGATCGATTGGCCTCGGAAAGCTTTACCTGCGCGGCATGGCAATCGCAGGATCCTTGCTTTGGTTGTCCTTGTTGCGCTCATTTTTTTCGGGGGTCGAACCGCATTGTCGTATTGGGTTGCTTTGCTCTGGTTCGGGTCGCTTGGGTACGGTGAGGTGTTTGCGAGGCAGTTGGCCTTGCAGTGGGGGATCTTCGCGGCCTTTGCCGCAATTACGTTTTGTCTCCTTTATGGAGTATTTGCTCTTCTCAACCGAGCCCATCGCAAGGATCTCCCGCTCGATCACGTGATTGTCTTTGGTGCAAGAGAACTTAACCTGTCGGTTCAGCCTGTCCTGCGTTTTGTGGCGATCAGCGGTTTTGTGGTGATTGGGCTCCTCACCGGCGGTGCCATGGCGTCAGCGTGGCCGACATTGGCGTTATTCTGGGTCGCTCCGGTAGCAGCCGGCGTCAGCGTCGATCCCATCTTCGGCAAACCGCTGAACTTCTTTCTCTTCGCTCTGCCGGCGTGGAACCTCATCGCCGGATGGCTGCTCACGCTCGCGGTGATTACCTGCCTATTGGCCGGCTTGTTCATCCTCATCACCAGCGGCTCGCGAGCGTTCGGCGAGCGCAGCGCTAGATACTTCCCGCTGCCCTTGCAGGGGCTAGGCGTGGCAGTGGCATTTCTGTTGTTCGTTCTCGGTATTCGCACCTACCTCGGCCGTTTCGCGCAACTGTATGAGCATCACACAATATTCGACGGCATAACCTACACTGGTGCGCACGTGACGCTCACCGGCGCGTTGGTCATCGCGGCGGCCCTGTTTCTCGGCAGTATCATCTCAGCGGTCAGCGCTGTCTGGGCGCCGCGTGCCCGGTGGCTAATCGCATCCATCGTTCCGGCGACGATTTGTTATATGGCCGTTGGCGTAATCGGCTGGTATGTGAGCAGCTTTCTAGTCAAGCCTAACGAACTGGTACGCGAGCATCCCTATATTGCTTACAACATCGAGATGACGCGGAAGGCTTTTGGATTGGACCAATTCGTGCAGCGCGAATTCCCTGCTGAAACCACCGTCGGGGCAGCCGATCCAGCTAACAATCAGGCAACGCTTCAAAACATCCGTCTATGGGACTGGCATGCCTTGCAGGATACGCTGCGACAGATTCAGGAAATCCGCACCTACTACGATTTTCCTGACATTGACATCGATCGATACACAATCGACGGCAAAATGCAAGAAGTGATGCTCGCCGCCCGAGAGCTGAGTGTTGACAAGCTCCCCGAGAGCAGCCGCAACTGGATCAACGAGAAACTGATCTACACGCATGGCTACGGCATCACGATGAACCCCGTGAACGGGTTCACGCAAGAGGGGCTGCCCACCCTGATGCTGAGTAATATGCCGGTGCAAAGCACGGTGAAGGGCCTCAACGTCACACGTCCGGAGATCTATTTCGGCGAGCTGACCGACACCGATGTGTATGTGAAAACGCGACAGCAGGAATTCAACTATCCGCAAGGGGACACGAACAACCTCACCTCTTACCAGGGAAGCGGTGGCATCGTCGTTGGAGGGTTTCTGCGCCGCGTTCTGCTGGCCTTCGACCGCGGCGATCTGGCCAAATTGCCATTCAGCGATGACGTGAATTCGCAGAGCCGCCTTCTCATGCAGCGCAACCTGCACGATCGCGCTGCGGCACTCGCGCCCTTTCTCACTTTTGAGCAAGACCCGTACATCGTGATCGGGGACGATGGCCGCCTCTCGTGGATCATGGACGCATTCACAACATCGAGCAGCTACCCATATTCGACACACTATGGCTTGGGCAATGGCTCTATCAACTACATGCGCAACAGCGTCAAGGTGGTGATTGACGCCTACAACGGCACAACGACGTTTTACGTTTTCGATCCGCAAGATCCCATCCTGGCTGCGTATCGCCGCATCTTTCCTAGCCTGTTCAAGGACGCCGCGACGATGCCGGGGGACCTGCGCAAGCATCTGCGCTACCCCGAATCGCTGCTCAAATTACAGGCGGAGGCCTACGGCCTCTACCACATGACTGACCCTGAAGTGTTCTATAACCGCGAGGACTTGTGGACGGTGGCCAGTGAAGTCGGAATGGGCGATGGCGGCGAGCAGGCTACGCAGGAGATGCAGCCAAATTTCGTGCTCATGAAGCTCCCCGGCGAAGCAAGCGAAGAGTTTGTTGAAATCCTTCCCTTCACACCTGCAAACCGCAATAACCTGATTGGCTGGATCGCGGCCCGCTGCGACGGAGAGCATTACGGTACATCGGTGGTGTATGACTTTCCTAAGACCAAACTTGTGGATGGGCCGCTACAGATCGAGGCGCGCATCGATCAGAACGCTCAACTCTCCGGCCAGCTGACTCTGTGGAACCAACAGGGCTCGCATGTACGACGCGGAAGCCTGTTGGTGATCCCCTCCGGCCGCGCGCTGCTCTATGCCGAACCCATTTACCTGCAGGCGGAGCGTAGTCCCATGCCAGAGCTGCGCCTGGTTGTGCTCGCGCTGCAGGACCGGCTGGCCTACGGCCCCACATTCGAGGCAGCGCTTACTTCGCTCTTTGGCGGAGCCGACTCCTCCATGAGCTCGGTCGAGGCGCCTCATTCCGCACCCGAACCGGGCGCAGCACCCCAACCGGCGGCCGATCTCCATGGACTTATTGCAGACGCTGTCAAGGACCTAGATGATTACCAGCGGCTGACTGCGGAAGGCAAGTTGGGAGAGGCAGGAAAGAAACTCGATAATTTGAAGAACGTGATCAACCGGTTGAACACGCTTCGACAATAGCTTCAGATGTAGTCCGAGTGAATCACGGCCATCCCGAGTTCGCGCTCTGGTTGAAGTGTTTGCGGTATAGCATAGCAGCTCCTTGAAATAGATGATTGAACTAGCCGCTACAAAGTTGCTAGGGATGATGCTGCGACGAGGAGGTCGCGGTCCAATCACCCCGCTCTGAAGCGTGAGGCCTCGGAACCACCAACTTCTCCTTCTTGATACCCGAAAGCGGTTGTTGGTTAGGGATATTCTCCTACTTAGTGATGATCATTGCATCTTGGCCCTGTCACCGCCCAACCAGAAATTGCACCATTTTTGGTAATGTCCGGATTGCCCACAACACGACCGGAACCCCGGAACCCGGAAATCGGAATGCAGTCCAATCCGATTTCGCCCCGAAAGTACATGCGCTCAAGATGCATTGGCATCCACTGCGGGAACCTCCGGCATCGAATCACCTATCGGAGGCAATATCACCGAAAGGTGGAAACCCGCGGGAGGCGCATGTCGTCGCAACGCACATGAAAGCTCGCCAACGGGTTGCGTGAGTTACGAGTTATGGAGGTTGATATGAAAAAGGCACTCCGAAGTTTGGATCCATTCCTGTGGGTAGCGCTCTTGGTTTGTGCCCTGCTTCCGCCCGCTTCGATGCACGCTGAAAACGATGTGATGGGAGAGATTCAATTTGAAGGAAAATCCCATGTCGAAAAGACTTCTGGGGTCTGGGTGGACGGAGGGTACGTAGGTTATCTGAAAGAACTCAAGGGATCGAAGAAGGTTCTTCTTTTACCTGGCGAACACATAATTAGCGTGCGACAGGATGGCTACCAAGACTTCACAGAACGAATTCTTGTCCAGCCCGGACAGAAGGAGGTCGTTCGCGTGGTCATGGAGAAGGCTGCTACGGGACCGCTTTCCGCTGTGACGGCCACCGTGAAGATCGCGGTCAACCCTTCGAGGGCCGCGGTTTTCTTGGACGGCCTTTTCGTGGGACACGTCGGGGAGTTTGAGGGAGCGGGTCGAGGAATGCTAGTGGCGCCGGGAACACATCAGATCAGAATCGCTCTTCCCGGCTACCAAACTTTTGAGACGGACATCAATCCGATCGCGAATCAGAATGTTGAAGTTAAGACTGACTTGGTCAAGAATGGCGCTCCTCTGGCGGGGCCCCTGGTCAAGTAAGGCTCGATTGCGAGCGAATAACCGCTACTCGGACGTTGTACTTCCGTTCCTGCCGGATAGCCCACAATCCGACCGGAACCCAAGAAGATTTTCACCGTTCGGCTCTCCGGCAGGGGGCTCGACTTCTCAGCAAGTCCAAACGGATTCAGGGCCTCGCTTCAAACACCATGTTGAAAGCCGTTTGCGCGGCCCGGCGGAAGCGCGTGAACCACGCTGCAGCTAACGGCGCTGCGAATTCGCTGCTCGCCAGCCTGTGCGCCCAACGCTGCACCCACTTCCTGCGCCAGAGAGGCTGGAGTGCAAAGCATGGTTGAGGCGGAATAGTAGATCTGGCCAACGGGGTTGTGATTCTCCTCTGGCGTGTCATTGGCGAACGGCTCTACGATCATCCACGTGCCGTCGGGCTTCAGCGATGAAAGCACGTGCTTGGCCGCGCCCGTCGGATCACCCATATCGTGCAGACAATCGAAGAACGTCACCAAGTCGTAACCGCCGTTTGCGGGATAACTCTTCGCGCTCGCCACCTCGAAGTTGATCTGGTCGAGCAAGCCATCGCGGCCGGCCACGTGGCGCGCGTATTCGATCGACCCGCTGTGATAGTCGAAGCCGCAGAACCGCGACTTGGGAAACGCCTTGGCCATCAGGATCGTCGATGCGCCGTGCCCGCAGCCAACATCAGCCACTGTACCGCCCCTTGTCAGCTTTTCTTTCACGCCTTCGAGAGCGGGGAGCCAACTCGAGAGCAGGTTGTTCTCATAGTTAGGTCGGAAGAACCGTTCCGTGCCGAAATGGAGATTTGCGTCGTGTTCATGCCACCCCACGCCCTCGCCAGTGCGAAAAGTCTGCGTGATCTTCGGCTCATCTTTGAAACACGCCGAGATGATGTGGAACGCCCCGGGCAGGTCGAGCGTGGTCAGCGCAAATGCTTGTTCCGGTGGCATCTCAAACTGCTTTGTCGCGGCGTCGTAAGTGACAAACCCGCTGGCCGCGTTGGCGTTGAGCCACTCGCGCACATAGCGTTCTGACATATGGGTCTTCTCGGCCAGGTCCGCCGAGGTCATCGGGCCAGTGCCAGACATGGCTTTGTAGAGCCCAAGTTTGTCGCCGATGACGACCAGCGCGGCGTGCATCGCGGCGCCCATGTCTAAGACGGCCTTGCCCATGAAGGCATCGAGCCTCGATGGATCCATTTGCCTAGAAGCTGTACTGGAAGAGGCGGCTGCCATAATAACCTCCTGAATCGAGGGCCCTGGGGAGAGGCACCGATGTGTAACGCGAAGAACCCGCCATTTCAAGTAGGGAGTTTGTTGCTTCACCCTTCCCATCTGCCCTTGGCTGAGAGGAAGTCAACCAAGAGTTGCCCCAAAATCTGGTCACTTCCTGTTTGCCCACGACTCAGGTACAACCCGAGATTTGATGATCCGAGGATCCGCCGCAACTCGCCCAGAGATCGTTAATGAATCAGCCGCGTGATACAGATTCTGTCTTTTCGTTTTTTGGTGTGCTAGTGTGTGAACTCTCCGCATAGCATCTGCTGCGCTCGCAGCAAGTTCGCTCTCACGAGGTCAATATGAAAAGAGAACGCCTGACCCGGATCGTCTTGGTGATCGTGGGGCTTTTGAATTTGGCGATCATTTATCCGCTGTTTATGGACCTGTGGCATTCCAGCTGGTTGGAGCAGAAGAACGAAGTCGAGCCGATGTTTCTGAGCTTCTTTATTCCAATCGGGGTCTCTCTCCTCGTGGCCGCAAGGAGACCATCTGAGCATCGCTCGATGATTGCTCTAGCCGCTTGGTCGCACATCTCCCACGGCACAGTGATGGCAATACAAACCGCGGAAGCCTGGAATCACGGCGTCCACAGGGACTTTACTGATGTGATCTTATTCCTTGTGGTCGGCGGAATCCTGTTGGCGCTTCTGCCAACAAAGCGAAAGGTCGTCGAGCCAGTACTTGCGTGAATGGGCGCAGAAACCCCAAACTCTGCGCGGACAAAAGTTACTTCTCTCGACTTCTCTTCACGGTTCTTTAGCGCACTGGACGTATCACCAACTACTCGGAGGTAGCACCAAGATCTGGTCACTTCCGAGTTGTCCACCACTCAGCAGCAACGATTCTTAGGCCGAGGATGCTTTCGACGGCTGGCAGTCCGAATGGCTGATCTGCACCGGGAAGTGAGTCGACCTCTAGGGTGCTGATTCGATCAGGCTTTATATTTAGGCACTTGTTTCACTCAGGACCGGCTGGCCAACTCGCATCTTTGGATCGGTCCGGACGAGCGGTCCATAACGCAGGCGATGTTTAATCCTCATCACCGGCCGTTCAATCAGGAGATAACTCAGAATCCCCAGCACTAGGGTCGCAACGAAGGCCAGCCCGCCCGAGAGTAGGATCGCAAATGACTGCCGCATGTGTTTGGCAAGTTCGGGCGTGACGGTTCCCATGAAATACGCAATAAACGTGAAGTGGAATACGTACATGCTATAACTCAAAGCGCCCAGCCCGCAAACCCACGTTTGGCTGCACAGACGATTGACTAGGCTGCCCTCGTCCATCACCGTCACCACGATTCCGACAGCCGTCAGATTTACAATGGGGATCCAGATTTCCTCACCCCAATACGTCCTGGCCCATGGTACGCCCTTCCACAAGGCAAGCAGCATCACTGTGGCGCCTCCGGAGGCGACAACCCATTTGGCAAACGGCTCGATCCGGTTGTAGACCGGACCTTCACGCAGCAGTCCCAGCAGAACTCCCGCCAGGATGGCGTCTGCTTGCGTCGGCGTGGAATACAGGATGTCGCATGGGAAAGCCCAGATCAACGGAGCGGCGAGCCGCAAGGCACAACTCACCGTGATCAACCCGCTAGCAATGCCGATCAGCTTGCGCCGTTCCGGGAATAGCCACACTACCAGTGGCCACAGCAGATAAAACTGTTCCTCCACCGCCAGCGACCAGAAGTGTAGCGTCGAAAACGGCCCGCCTACGTGATGATGGATCAAATCTGGGATTAAATTCTGTAGATACAAAAAATGAATCCAGTAAAATCCACTATTCAGATGAATTCCGAGATAGAGCGCAAAGCACCCTATCGTCAGTAGCGTGATATATGCGACTGGAAACACGCGAAGAATCCTGCGCGTATAGAAAGTCCTGAAATATCCTTCCCGGTGCCGTGTGTGATACAGGATTCCGCCGATCAGGTAACCGGAGAGCACAAAGAAGGAAGGCACTGCGAAGAGCGCCATCGATGAGAGTACAGTGAGCACCTTAAGACGGATCGTGTTCGGATGCCCAAGTTCGCCGGGAATAAAATAGTGCCCGCAGAAAACCAGAAGAAACCCGTATCCTCGAATACCGGCAAGGCACGGCTGGTATCTTTGCACTCGTTCGATCGACTCGATGCGATGCATCCAATCTCCCGCAGATATCGGAAGCAGCCAACTACCGGCAACGCGGTATGACCTCCATCAGCATTGAGCAAATGGAGTGCATCCGGCGTCGCGGAGCCGCATTGTTGAAGACGAACAAACGCAAGAATGGAGGTTGATCCGCTGCAATTATCTACTTAGATTTACTCTCGTCTCCGATTGGCCCGCTGCTGCGATTCGAAATAGATTAAGCTAACTTTACCTTGGTATCGACGGCCAACAACTACTCCGAAAGTTGTATCTGCCTGCCACAAAGTGTCCCTCCACTTTCAAAACGGATGTGGATGGATTCTTTATGTTTGATCAAGTACCTACCGGCATAGAATACGAAGTTCTGGCGAGCCTTTCCCTCGCCCACCCGAGCGCATGTCCTCGGTTAACCTTCACAGAACTGCTTCTCGCAGGTCACTCACATCGAACCGAGATGGTCCGTTGTTGGTATGCCAAGAGTTGGAAACTGATGCACAGAGCAAGCCATTCCGGACTCTAGACCGCGCACGGAATGGCCCGAACCCAATCGGCGCTAGTGGGGCTCGGCTTCGTCTGGACACGAAGCCTACAGGGGGTCAGATCGTATGTCCTGGATTGTGTCGTAACCCTGCCATCCCTGCCCGTGTTGGATCGTTTCTCGCCGTGTCGTTCAGGCACACACGAAACGCAGCGAACATGCCTGAAACCCGCATGAACACTGCCTCACTGTGTCGCCTTGTATCCCTAGGCTCTCTTCTGTATCAAAGCACCCGGCGATTTGACACGGAAGAGGTCGCTGGTTCGAGTCCAGTCGTGCGTACCATTTATTTTCAATAACTTAGACGGTCCGGACAACCTCGGCCTGAGATTTTGTGTCACGGCTCGTGTCATAACCGATCATTCCAGTGCCTTTTGACAGGGCTTCTACAGCCTTACGCTTGGCTTCCATCCGGACGTGGCTGTACCGCTCCAGCATCTTGTGGCTGACGCGTCCGGCAATCGCCATGATGGTTGAATCAGACGCGCTGCTCTCCGCGGGAGAGGTGATAGCGCAGTGCCTTAGATCGTGGAAACGGAATCCAGGCAGCCCCGCGCTCTTGGTAAGAGTGCGCCATGCCGACCGTCAGCTTCACATGCTTTGTGGGATCGAACAACGCGAGTTTGCTACCCACAATCTTCGTATCGTTAAAGACCCGGCGCGAGACATACGATGCAAAGACGTAGTGCGTCTGCTCCTGGAGCTTTGTGATCGTGATTGAGACTACGCTGACCTTGTTGATCCGCAATTCGAGATGCCTGGGGAATCGCATTCCCTCAAATGCGTCGTAGTTGGAGAACTCCGCTTTTCCGCCTTCGATGTCATAGATCCATGGACTCATACTCGCAATCTCGTGTGTCACCGAGTCTGAGCAGAGTTCGCAGCTTCGATTGGATTTGGTCTCAGCGAAGTTCAATGCAGCGCTGCACAATTCCGCCCTGTTTTCGAGTTTTGTTGTGTATGGAGCAAAACCAGTGATGCCCTTTGCGAAGTGCAGAAGTTCAACCAACTGTATGGTCCTAAGCGGTGCAAAGCCTACATCGCGTAGCGCATACTCCTGCTCTCCTATGCGAACAACGGACTCTTTGTGCGGTCCATATTCCAACTTGCGCCGCCAGTGATTTCTTGATAGCCATTGAATCGGCTGAACGGATCGTGTAATATGGACTGATGTTTTAACATACCAACCGGTCTGTACTCAATAGGACGCAGTTGGCACGTGCAAGCTAAGGTGCCAAGTGCGGTGACCTTCTAAACACTCAGGGCGGCGCCAGAGGCCACTAACCCAAGTATCTGGAACAGGAGAATGGACATGACAAGAATCGGAGTATCACGGCGGAAAGCGCTCGAAGCCGGAGCTTGCGCACTGGCTGGAGCGGTGGGACTCTTGGTGACGGCAAGCGCGGGCGCAGAAGAGGGGTCGAGCACGGCAACCGAAAAAATCGTGCGGAAGTGGTATAAGGCGTGGGTGGAAAAGGACGAGGGTCAATTCGAGGCCCTGATGACCGACAACTTTACGTTCACCAGCGCGGCCGGTGACGACCACATCAGTAGGAGTACCTTCAAAACGCAATGCTGGGATACACAGGCTAAGCTGATCGAGCGATCCGATCTGGAGCGAGTGATCACAAGTGGCAACGAGGCGTTTGTGAAGTATCTTTGCCACACGACGAACGGCAAATCATTCCGGAACGTGGAATATCTGCAGGTCAGAGATGAGAAGGTGGAGACCCTTGAGTGCTATTTCGGTGGGGCTGGCTATCCGTCAGCAGCAAGCAAGGGAATGTGAAGCTGTACTAGCCCGCCCTTCTGGGATGGGAAGGTATTGACGGGAAAAGGCTGGCACCCCTCTCAGGAGTTTTGGGCTCATTGCAGTAATTGATTCGTTCAAGGATTAAAGAGTGGCGCGGGTAGTTGCCTTGGCAGCCTCGCGCGTGATTACCGCGCTCCTCTGGCGAAGATGGAATAGGCCGTGACCGCATGGTACATCAAAGTAGGGCAGAAAGGCATGGATATGAACCGACGCGAATTCAGTCAACAGCTATGCGGCGCGGCTTTGAGTGCGGCGATCGCCAAGATGGCCATCGCACAGCAGCAAGCCGACGACACGAGCGGCAAGCAACAACCCATGCCGGAGAAGCCGGACGAAATCGCGATGCTGATTTATCCAGGAATGACAGCGCTCGATCTGATCGGTCCGCAACAGGTATTTGGCTATCTCCCGGGCGTTAAGGTGGAGCTTGTTGCCAAGACGAGGAACCCGGTGAGAAGCGACACTGGTATTACCATCCAGCCGTCCAAAACCTTCGCGGATTGTGTCGCTCCTGTGGACATCCTGTTTGTAGGGGGCGGCAGCGATGGCACTGTGGCGCTCATGACGGACAGCGAAACCCTCGATTTTCTGGTGCAGCGTGGAAAGACCGCCAAGCTCGTGACGAGTGTGTGCACAGGATCCATGGTTCTTGGCGCGGCCGGCCTTCTTCGCGGCTACAAAGCCACGTCGCACTGGTCGGTGCGTGACATCCTGCCGCACCTTGGAGCGGAACTTGTCGTCAACCGTGTGGTGCAGGACCGTAACCGCATCACTGCCGGCGGCATCACGGCGGGAATTGATTTCGGCCTTCGCGTCGCTGCGGAATTGCGGGGCGAGAACTATGCGCGGTTCCTGACGCTGGCTCTGGAATATGACCCGCAGCCACCATACGGGTCGGGCACGCCGGAGAAAGCCACGCCTGCTGTCGAAAAGATGTCGCACTCGGCGTTTGATCCGTTGCATACAGCATTTCGCGACGCGGCCCTTGAAGCTCGAAAGAAGTGGGTATCATAACAGGCAAGCAGTTATGGACACGGGCGCGGCAGTCCTCCTATGCCGGCGCAGTGCTCCAGGCTCTGGGCCCGGCACCGGGCAGGAAACACAGGCCTCGACCGGTCGGCTGATTTGGCTCTACGCCAGTTTCACGACGACCAGTTTCGATTTTTGGCCTTCAAGTCGATAAACCATAACCAAATACTTCGCTAGATGGACAGGAACGTCGATCTTCCCTTTTGCTCTCCAATCACCGTCCGACCGGGCAGAACTCGAAAAACTGGAATCAAGCACATCAATAGATCGACCAGCATCCCGGCACTCGCAGTAGGGATGAATAGAATGCATGCGTGCGATAGGCTCGCCGGCTGCTCGGCCTGGTATTCGTTGTCCACCTATCAGCTCAAGACGAAACTGAGATGACTGAAACGTCATAATGATCGGTGCTCACTCGGCAAGGGTACCCGCGTCGATGCATATGTCAGACCAAGCTGCTTGGGTCACGCGCTTTTTTATGCACGGCGTTCTCGATGCAACCAGCGACCCAGGTAAAGCTACCAGGGCCCACTCAAAAGGTAAGCTCACTCGCTGAATATCGAAAAGGGGCGACTTGGCGAGATCGTTCTGTCCCTTCTGCTCCAGTCGGGCACCATGATGTGGTCACAAACTCAACCGATGAAGGAATTAGCGTCATCGAACTTGGATGTCTAAGTGGGTGGCGCGTACACGGGCAGCAATCCGGCACCCACCACTACAACGAACTACCGCTGGCGGGCCGGAACTTTTCTGGTTTACTGCTTGTGAGGAACGTAACATCCATCGTGCGCCCGCTTCGGTTGCCGAACAACGCGATTTGTGCCGGACCCCTAAAGCAGTTGCTCGGATGCTTTGCAGAAAATGTCAATCACCATGACGACACTAACTTCCAATGAGCTTCAGGGGCGTGCGATCGGCGCGATCTTTTTCGCCGCTTTCGGTACGCTGTGGATCGGCCTCGGGTTTTATGCGAAAGAGCAGCTGACCCGGGAGAACATAGCCTTCGTCTTGCTGGTTCTTGCCATGATCGTGGGGATAGCTACGTGGCTGATTCGCCGGTCGAAGCGGTATCCCACAGTGGCAGAGGATCCAAAGATCCGTCGCACCTTCAACCTCATCAACGGTGCACAGTGGTTGGCGGTAGCGGTCGTAGTAGTCAGCTTCGTAAGGTTGCATCTGGATGCCTACATCATGTGCGGTATCACCGCGATTGTGGCGTTGCATTTCTTTCCCATTGCGTGGCTGTTCCGGTATTGGGTGCATTATGTGACAGGCATTGTTCTGCTGGGATGGGCTTTGCTGAGCGCGATGTTGGTACCGGTGGAACTTTTGCAGGGCACGTCGGCACTGGGAACTGGGATTATTTTGTGGGCGAGCGCATTCACGACGCTCTTGCTCGCGTTTATGGTCGCGGGGAGGAGCTAAGCGATTCGATTGAGAATCTTGAATTGTACTCAGCCATCACTCCACACAATTCCTGCCCATCAAGCGCATCGTGGTCGAATCACCCTCAACCCGTCAGGAACGCGGCAGTACACAATTGCTTGACGTGTTGCTCAATGACAGTGGCCACAACCCGACAGGAACCGCCGAGATCTGCCCCGAGACCATCATGGGCGGCGGTCGTTGGCAGTGAGCGGCGGCATTGGCAAGTTGCAGTTCAAGGAGCTCACCTGCTGTAATCCATGAATTTTCGTTATTGATAGAAACCAAAGTACTTAACTCAATACAGTCGTCCGCCGATTTGCACCCCAATCAGTGATACTCTTCCCCTGAATAGAGTGGATCGTCGCGTCTTGCAGGGCGCTTATAAGTGGTTGTTCAGGAATCGGAAATGCGTAGAATCAGGCCCCTCGCTCTATGCGCTGGGGTGATCGGGCGAAGCGAGATCGGGCATCGGTTGTGGACAATGGCCCTCGCAGTTGTATGTGGGTCCCACCTAGTGTATGCCGCAGCCCCAGCTCTGAATCAGAAGAGCCCCGCGAAACTACTGCCCACCCTCACTACAGCGCATGAGGTACACAGCCTCACCCCCCAAGATGCGGCACAAGAGCATCAGGTCCGCCTGCGCGCTGTGGTCACGTATTACGATCCGTATATCGATGCCCGGCACGCTGCCCTTTTCGTCCACGATGCGACAGGCAGCATCTTTGTGAGCCTACCTTCACTTCCCGTGCTCCCTCTCACTGCCGGCACTCTGGTGGAGGTGACCGGCGTCAGCGGTTCCGGAGACTATGCGCCGATTGTGCAGCGTCCTCAAGTGCGGGTCCTCGGCCAGTCACATGTACCACCTGCGGCTCCTGGAGTGACGAGGGCGCAACTGCTCTCCCCAGAAGAAGACGGGCAATGGGTCGCGGTGGAGGGGCTGGTCCACGCGGTGCGTATGACGCCTAGAAACGTAGTTCTCGATATTGCTACGTTCGGTGGACCTATTAGTGCGACAACTCTCCGCGAAACAGGCAGGAATTACGAGCAACTCGTCGATTCTCTGATCAGTCTGCACGCCAACGCGGCTCCGGTCTTTAACCGGCGCCGCCAGATGGTCGGCGCTCATTTGTTTTTTCCCGGCCTCGACGAAGTCAAAGTGATCCAGGCCCCGCCCGTGGATCCATTCGCGTTGCCGGTCGTACCGATACCCGACCTGCTGCGATATAGCCCGAATGTTCAGTTTCACCACCGGGTGCACGTACAGGGCACAACCACACTGCAGTGGCCAGGACAAATCCTGTGTATTCAGCAAGCAAACAGTGGCCTTTGCATGCAGGCCACACAATCGATCCAGGTGAATGTGGGAGATCTGGTGGACCTCGTCGGTTTTCCAGCTGCGAGTGACTACCAGGCAACACTGGAGAACGTGACTTTTCGGCCTGCCAGCGGTGGCAGGTTGCCGTTAGCGAAGAAGATGACGGCCCTGCAGGCGCTTACAGAGGACACAGACGGTGAACTGGTCACCGTCGATGGGATCCTTCTTGGCGAGGACCGGGCCACCAGCAATCGCACCCTCTTTCTGCGGAATGGGAGCTCTCTGTTTTCCGTGATTCTGCCGCCTAGTCCCGTTGCCACGGGAATTGGTCCCTGGAAGGAGGGAAGTTTGCTGAGCGTAACAGGCATCTGCTCGGTGCAGGTTGACGCCCAGAACACGACGTTACAGGAAGGCGCCGTCCGAACAAAGTCGGTGCGGCTCCTGCTCCGCTCACCTGCCGACATAGTCGTCTTGCAGGCACCTTCCTGGTGGACGCCGGCTCGCGCGGTGCTCACGCTGGTCGCTGTCGCAGCCATCGCCGTTGCCGCCTTCTTTTGGATCGTTTTGCTGCGCCGAAGAGTGGAGCAACAAACAGAGGTGATTCGCCGAAGCGAGGAGCGCCTGCGCCATATGGCTGAACACGACGAATTGACGCATCTCCCCAACCGCACTCTTCTCAATGACCGGCTGCAGATGGCGCTGGAGAGGGTCAGGCGATTCAATTCTGTCTTGGCCATCTTGATGGTGGATCTGGATCGATTCAAGGAAGTGAATGATTCGCTGGGTCATCTTGCCGGCGATCAGCTGCTCTGCTGGGTCGCGGAACGCCTGGTCACCCTCGTGCGCAAGACCGATACGGTGGCGCGTATTGGCGGCGACGAATTCATTGTTCTTCTCGAGGATCTGCATTCCCCGGAAGATGCCGAATCGATCGCGCTAAAGATTGTTTCGTGTCTGTCCGCGCCGTTTGACCCAGCGAACCATCAGATTTCGATATCGGTCAGCGTGGGTGTGTGTACTTTTCCGAACAACGATATCCGCGCCGACGAACTGTTGCGGAACGCAGATGCGGCAATGTATCAAGCAAAGGCTCGGGGCCGAAACGGCTTCAGGATCTTCAAACCCGAAATGGTTTCCGACGTACGGCGAGTCGGCCACACGCTTTCAGCAGTTTGACCACCCGGTGAGAGTTTACGCTCATGGAACGGGACTTGAGGCTAGTTGAGAAATGAAGCGTGAGATCGCAATGACCCAAGCTCTCCGTCGCCACCATTGCTGTCACCGTAGGCCTCCTCTCGTCCTTTCATTTTGATCATTTCTCTAGTCTGCCGAGTTCCGCTCGTATCACCGCTCAACCGGAAACTGCACCGTTGTGGGTAATTGACGAGTTGCCCACTATCCTCCAGGAACGTTTCGAACTTGGCCCCGGAGATTCCCTGCTCATGCCGCGCAAAATCCCGCATGCATGGGCGTTCGTCGGCGACCAGGGACGCCTTCTTGTTTCGTTTGCTCCAGCCAACAAGATGGAAGCGTGGTTCCGGATTGTGAACCAAATACGCGCATCGCACACTTACACCGACCCAAACGACAAGCACCAGATGGAACTAGCGCGACAACATGGAATCGAGATCGTAGGGCCACCGTTCACGATCTCCAGTTAATCATTTGCAATCGCAAGCCAGTTAACCCAAAATCGCTTCGACAGGCATGCTTGAATCTCGATGGCGAATAATCGCCGAGGCACTCATCTAGATGTTCGGGCTGGGATTCCGAGTTCCGGATGTGTCACCCGCTACCCTTCAATTACCACTTATGCGCTACCCGAAACGCTGTCACCGTTTCCCCGGCATTACTCCCCAAATGTCGCCCAGTGTTTACAAATCCAGTCCACACTGGCGTAAAACCGGCTTGCTCGTAGAGTAGATTTGACTGCCCTACCGGCCCAACCCAAGTTCAAGTCGACGAACAGCCTACTATACAGACATGTGGCTCGCGTCCCATTAACCGAGAATTCGCGGTCGGCGGAAACAAACTGACTATCGTCAGAACGACGCCTGGATGGTTTCCAAGATCTCGGGTTGGGCAGCCTGCGGGGACTGGGCGATATCGATGACAATGAGCGTGATGTCATCCTGCTGAGTCACTGATGCAGGTTGCCAGCGGCGGACGCCCGTAAGCAAGTCCTCCGACAGATCCGAAGGCGATCGCGACTGATTCCGTCGCACCGTATCTTCAAACTCCCGGTCGCCAAATGAATCGCCCGAGGCATTCTCAGGTTCAATAATGCCATCCGTGTACAACAGAAATCTGTCTCCAGGGTCGAAAAGGACCTCGCAAACTGGATAGTCGACATCCGGCATGACTCCAATCAGGATGCCATTGCTTTCGATACGCTCCAGCCTGCCCTGCCGCCAACGGATTAGGGGCGGATGGCCGGCAGCCGAGTACAGCGCGCTGCCATGTTCCAAGTCCAGCCATAGATAGGCGGCGGAGACGAGCTGAGACCGCAGTTGACCGGAGAGGATGCGGTTCAAACCGCCCAGCACCTCGCCCGGCTTATGTGCGCAGTACACCAGCGACTGCATCGCCACTTTGATCATGGCAGCGATAAGTGCAGCGGGAACGCCGTGCCCTGAGACGTCGGCCACCAGGAAGCCTACCCGGTGCTCGTCGACTGGGATGAATTCATAGAAGTCACCGGCAACCGCAGTCATCGGGCAGTAGGCAGCGCTGATTAGGAGGCTTGTGGTCTCCGGAACGCCAGTGGGCAGAATGGATGTTTGGATCTCCCGCGCGATGGCAAGCTCGTTTTCAATGGCGATTAGGCGGCGCCCATCGCTGAAGATCCTCTCTGCCACGACATATCCAAGTGAGAAGATCAACACGGCAAAGGCCACCGGCTCGAGTATTTGATACTCGGGAAGGCCGAAGAACCCCCTGAGATTGGCATAGAGGGCCGCGAGTCCTGAACCCAGCAGGCCGAGCTGGGAAACCCAATGGCGCGGGAACCCAAATCTCTCGGACAGGGACGGAACCCAGATGACCGCCGCGATGATCAGAACCAGCGCGATGACAATGACATTGCTGAAAAGGATGCATCGATAAGGTGATTCGGTAAAAAGGACGGAATAAATTCCCGCCAGGCAGATCACCAAATCCGCGAGAAACATGATTTGCAGGAGTCGGCGCAGAATTCCGCGACTCATTTCCAGAAAGAAAAGCAGCGCGGGAACCACGGTCACGTAGGAGAGAATCGCAATAGCATCGAGGCGGCTGGTCCACCAGGTGAGCGGGAGCATGCTGAACGCTGCCGGCGCATAGGCCAGAATGCGAGCTCCCCACATAATGTTCAGCAGGCCAAACCACAGGAGAATGCCCTTTTCTTTGCGGCCCCGGATAGAGGAAAGAGCGCACGCAACCACGCCGACGAACAGAAACACGGTCCCGAGCATGATGGGGCCAACCTGGTCGCGGAGCGTCGGAAGAACCTGCTCTTCCATGGGTTCACCTGAAGGAGAACGATAGCATCCCGGAGCAGCGAAGCATAGAAGAACACCCAGTTCTCGGTTGCTCCGCTTCCTACTGCTTCCGACCTAGCGATGAAGAGCACGATCTGGAATCCTGCAGTCATATTGCGCATTCAGGGCGATGCGCTCGTTGAACTGCCCGAACCACATCTCTGTAAGCCCGGCTACCTAGAAAAGTGACTTCCGAAGCTGATTACGCGTTGGAAACCATGTAGACGAGCAGGCGGCTCCACGGCCATGTGCTCCGCCAAAGCTCCTCCGGAATGCTTCCACAAAGGCGGGGGTTGACTGTATTCAATGCAGCAGGAGACCTCCTTCACGGGTTTCGAGCGGCGGCGACGAAGGTCTGGTAAGCTGGGGTCGCTCTTCAAACGAAAACTTGGATCGAGGATAGACAATGCGCATTCGTGCTCTGATTCTTGCAGTTGCGGTGATGGCGAGCGGTGGCATCCAGGTGCGGTCGCAGATGAGTGAGCCCCAGCCGTCGCCGCTGGTGGGTACAAAGGAAGACCCCGCGAAAGCGGTGGACGGGTTGTTCTCCATGATGGAGTTCGAGGTAGTGGGTGCGGCGAAGGCTATGCCAGCTGACAAGTACAGTTTCGCGCCTGCGCAAGGCATCTTTGCTGCGGGCCAGACGACGCAGTTCGATACCGTGCGCACCTTTGTGGCACAGGTGACGCACCTGGCGCAGGCGAACTACTTCTTTTTCGGCTGGAGCGGCGTTAAGCCTGACCGCGACTTGAAGGCAATCGGCTCCATTACAACGAAGGACGAGGCGGTGGCTGCACTGGAAGCATCGTTCGTTTACGCGCACAAGGCGATTGCAACCATCACGGCAGAAAATGCCTTTGTCGCCATCAAGCCGGTTGACGGGTTGAGCACGCGGGCTACGATTGCCGCTTTTGCAGCTGCGCACGGAAACGATCACTATGGTCAGATGGTGGAGTACCTACGGATGAACGGCATTGTGCCGCCGGCAAGCGCCAAGTAGTAGCTGGTTAGCGAGCCAGCAAGAAGCGGCCCTCGGGCCGCTTCTTGGTCTTTTGGGAGAGACCAACGCATCCTGAATCACCGAGCCCTGATTGGAGAATGCATTAGTAACGAGACGGCTTGTGTCTACCAAAGCCTTGGTGCAGTGGACGAGAAGCTGGCTGCTCGGACATTCTGGTTGGGCCACAATTCGACCTGAACTCGGCCCTGCATAACAGAAATGCCATAGCCTCGCGGTCAGTTCTGCAATTTCAGATTCTTTCCGCTTCAACTCGTCAATTCTGTCATCCGCTGCTGAGCGAGGGACTTGGAGTTGCATCTCTCACTTCCGGAAAGGAACCTCAAAACGCGTCTCCATCTTGAGCTCTCGGTCCGCGTTCTCCTCATTCGCCTGAACCGCTCTGACTTCCAGCGTCGGCGAAAGTAGGCAACTGACGTGGAAGGCAGTCAGATCGGGCCCAGAGGACTTGTAGAACAACTCGCCCACCACCGCGATGTCGTAGCGTTCCGCCTTCGTTCCGGCAACCTTCACACCCGGCAGATACCATGGCGTCACATTAAGCGTGATCTCATTCACATCGGTCGTGTAACCGAAACTATGATCGAAATCCTCGCGATTCATCTTCTCGCGAGCTGCCTTGAAACACACATCATCTGCCTGTACCTGCCCCGCGACCGTATGGATGCCCGGCTCGAACTGCTCGGGGCGAACCATATGCCAGGCCGGATTTTCCTGGGAACTTAGCGAGTCCAGCTCATACACTCCCGTCTCCTCGTTCACGCGGCACTCCACCAGTTCGGGAACAATACCGTCCCCCGCGACGAATGTCGCTTCCGGATGAGCAACTCTGATGCGATTCACATACTTCTGATCGATCAGGAACGGAACCGGCTTCACCTTGGCTCTTTTGGTGCAGAGCGCCTCCCTCGCCGGATCGTTTTGTATGGCGCTATTGGAGACCATCTGGCCGTTTGCAACCATCGATGCGAAAACCATTGAGCCGGCTAAGACAAGTAAACCCCGAATCATTCTGTGTGCCTCCTGTTCATTGAAAAACCTTTGGGTTGCGTACATGACCACTGATTCACTGGCAGACCGTTGCCGGGGGCAGCGAGCCATCGGTTGCGAAGAGAGTACCAGCAGAATCGTAAAATTGGCGGAAAGATCTGAGCTCGATTTAGCACTCTCTCATTCACGCAGCAGTCTCCGTGCTACCTGTCTGTCAACCGTTTCAAGTCACCCTTTTGTGGAGGTGTCTTCGCCACGGTTCGAGAATTTGTTCGCGCCAAATCCAGGCGCTCCGGCGTCGAGCAAGGTAGACAGGCCCTTAAGCGTTCCGTGATCGGGAAGATAGTGGCGCCAATCTCGAGAAAACGCTAACGGAATTCCAGGAAGTACTCGCCAAGTCCCCGACCACAATCTGAACGTGGATGCGTTTCAAATGATGGAACCGCGGCCTCCTTTTGCGAATCCCAGAAACCTTCGCGCCAGTTCATGGATGCGAAGATCCTGTCGTTTGCGAACAGCATCCCTGGGAAGGTGCCCTGTAGCACAGCAAGACCACTCCTCCGTTTGTAACTGAGGCGGGTCATGACCGATGAACTGTTGAATTGTCTCACGCACTCCGAGGTCGAACAGACGAGGCCGTTTCGCGATCGATCTTGCCCCGTCCTCCCATCTGTTATCAGAGATGAATCGAAGTCCTTACATGCGTGTGGCTTTTGACGCGAATCCTCCATAGGTCAGGTAGATGCCAATAACGAGCGCGGGCGTCATCCAAACATAGAAGAGCAGCGGATTGCGCAGCGCGCTCAGGATGAATTCCGATTCAACTCCGGAGGGCATGAACAGGAAGAGCAGGCCTTTGATCAACGCCGCCCAACCGACAAGAGTGACAACCACCGGCAGCGCACCGCCTGACCACACGTTATGCGCAAGAACCATCGCCAGCCCTATCGTCAGCGTGATGACGCTGAGAACCCACATCAGCGCAGCGTTATTGAGAAGCGCGGTCATCCAATCCACAGTGGCCTGCCTGTGAAGGACCATGGATAGTATTACGAGAATGCAGTTCAGCCCGATTAGGCGAGCGAGAAAGATGGTTCGCGAAGGCATTATGCCCTCCTCTCCGGGGAGCCGCTGGACGCACTATAGCCCTTCCCAAGCACGACAGGGAATCTCTTGTGGTCCGATAGAGTAAGACCAGAGCGCTGGAAACACAAGGTGATCAGTACCGGAAACTTCCAACTCGTCCTGAGCAAATGCCCTTAACTCGTCTCTCCGCGCGTGATCTCCGATTCGCTCGCATTCCGTGACATAGGGATCGATTGTGGGTCGGTTCATTCGCGGCCCGCTCCGACGATCTGCCCCGTTTAACAAATCCGCCCTGGGTACGGAGTCTCATCTGCGAGTGAGACGTATCACCGAGCACAGACCACGCTCGGAATCGGGGCATACCCTTCGACAAAATGCGGTATTCCTAGTACCTTGGGCCGCTTGTTCCTGAACAGGAGCGGCCCTCTTTTTTTGTCTCATGAATGGATGCTGCCACTTGGAATCCGTATCCTCGGCGGGACAATCGGTCGCTTCGCGCTGGAGGCTTCGACCAGCGATAAACTGTTTACCGATGAGAATGATCATCCCGATCACGCATGGTGACCAGAACCTCCTGGGAACATTCAATGCACGCTTTCTGAAGGTGAGGTCGATTGTTGCGAGTTCCCTGCCGCGGCTCTCGCCTGCTCATTCCATTTGGCGACATTTAGGCCAACAATGATGAGCCACAGACTCAGTGAAACTTCCGCGATTCCCGCTGGCAACATGACGTACGGAAAGAGATTAGCTCGGATATCGGGCGGAATAACGGTCACAAAGATGTTCACCAAATAACATTGTCCGCAATCGAGAAGTATTGTCCGAAAGTGAACAACCGTTGAGGGCGACGCATCGAACCAAGCGACATCGATCGGCCTTCTTCATGGAAGTATCGAAGAGCTCGAATTCCGATCGGATCACCCTCTAACCGGCAATTACCAAATGCTCAACACCCTCACAGCTCAGCTGAGCACTCGCTGCCCGTTGCTCTCCCAAGCCTCTTCACACCGCTCCCAGCTGGAGAAGCGCCAGGGCTGCACGTCTTCCAGGGCCGTAAGCTTCACCTTGAATCTCG
>Ga0181526_10001304_pt1 | contig 24022 bp, 19 predicted proteins | sample PEATcosm2014_Bin_35_FD_119750 | JGI IMG/M metagenome (GOLD analysis project Ga0181526, IMG submission 119750) | Peatland microbial communities from MTU Mesocosm Facility, Houghton, MI, USA - PEATcosm2014_Bin06_30_metaG | ecosystem: Environmental > Terrestrial > Soil > Wetlands > Peat | place...
AAATCCAGACCTGCATACTTGGCCAGAGCGTAGGTATCCAGCAGGCTGAACTGGTTGGCGGGGATGGGAGTGGGCGGCTGCAAAGGGTTCTCGTCGACGTTGGCGATTACCTGCCGAACCGACAGCGGATAAGCCGGGATGGTGGGTGCATATTGATACTCCCCATCGACGTAGAAAGCGAAGCGGCCATCATTCGCGCTGGCGCTGAACCCCGTGATGTTGTTGACGCCCTGCCAATAAGGGCGGCCGTAGTCGTTGATGAGAGTCTGCCCGAAGTGATAACTGTCGTTCACCGGAGTGCCGGCGATGTCCATCACCCGGGTGTACACCGAGTCCAGTTGCAGCGACTCCGTCGGATGCCCATCCCACGCCGCGATTTCAGGAGCAAATTCCTCATCCAGCGCCTTCTTGAGCTTCCATATTTCCGAAGGAACGTCGGAGTGGTACTCCACCTTGGCATTCATTTCGATGAGCATCTGGGCGCACGCCATGCGCGTCCAGGGCCGCAGCCCCACGTACGCTGTATCGATATAGGCGCCGCCGATCAGTCGCTCCATAGCTTGATAGATCCAGCTGTCCAGCGGGACGTAAACACTCGCGAAGTTTGTCGGACGGGGCGCCGAGGTCTGCTCAGCGACGATCTTCAGATCGTCGTCGATCTCGGGATTGTGCCGTACTTTGTAAACATGCCGTCCGATCTGGTAGCCCATCAGCCCTCCGATGAAGACATCGGAAAGAAAATGCTGGTCCGCGGCAGCCCGTGCCAAGCTGACTCCGAGCGCCAAACCGTAAGCGCCGAACTCGGGAACCAGGTGTGGATACTCCTGCGCAACTACTGAGGCGAACGCCCAGGTCACGGCCGCATGGTCCGACGGAAACGATGTGCCTCCGTGAAAGAAAATATTCTGAAAGTCCGAGGGGAACGGCTGCTCTCTGCCGGTAATACCTTTAAGGGCGTAATCGACCCCCAGGGCATTGATCATGGCTTCCGTCGCCAGCACCCCAGTCTCGCGCGCGCGGTCATTGTGAGTGATACGCCCCCAGATGTACGCCGCCCCCGTTAACCCGCCGGCGGCAGCCAGGCCCGCGTTAGCGGCAAGGTTCAGCGCGTGCTGATTGTCCAGTCGCATGGCGTATGAGCTTTGCGGGTCGGTGACGAAGAGTCCTGTCGCGATGCCGCCCATCGGAACCAGCCATTTGGCATCGTTCGGATTTAAATGAAACGGACTGGTCCAAATGTCTTTTTGGTCTTCTGCCAGGTGGATGAAGAACTTGCTCTCGTTGGGATGAGAAACAGTCGAGACAGGGGAAGAAACGGTGGGTTGTGATTGACCTGAGGGCGAAGCGGGGAGGGGTGGCGTCTGCTGGGCAAAAGCGGCGAGCGTGGCGCCGCTGCAAAGGAAAACGGCCAGGAGTAGACGGTTCTTCAAACGCGTCCCCGGAAATTAAACACTGCAGTACAGCTGAGAATCCGACTCATGCTGCAGCTTTGTAGTAGCGAAAGATACGGGCCAAAGCAGTCGCCACGTCGTCCACGTCCAGCTCCGACATGGCGGGCGATAGCGGTAGCGAAATGGTGCGTTCTCCGACAAACGTCGCATGGGGGAAATCAGAATCGCTAAATCCAAAGCGCTCGCGATAATACGGCTGCTGGTGAATCGGAACGTAATGGATACCTACTCCGATGTTTTCGGCAGCGAGGGCGGCCATGATTTTCTCGCGCGACACGCCAATCTCTTCCAGCAAGAGCAGCGGTGTGTACAGATGATAGGCGTGACGGGTATTCGGTTCGGGGGCCGGCGGCAAGACCAGAGGCAGTCCGCTGAGCCGCTGGTTGTAGGCTTGCCAGATTTGTTCGCGGCGCTTCCAGTGTTCCTCGATCATACCCAACTGCGGCAGCGCCAGGGCCGCCGCCAGGTCGGTCATGTTGTCCTTAAATCCAGCGGCGACAACTTCGTAGCCGCTGGGTCCGCCCACGAACCGGCTCCACGCATCGGCGGTCATGCCATGCAGCGAGAGGACCTTCACGCGCTGCTGTCGCTCCGGGTCGCGGGTGATTACCATGCCGCCATCGCATGTGGCCACGTTCTTGGTGGGATAAAAACTGAAGCAGCCGGCATCGCCCATCAGTCCAGCGGGTTGGCCGTTATAGCCGGACTCGATCGCATGGGCGCAATCCTCGATGACACGCAATTTGTGACGCCTGGCGGTCTCCAGAATCGGGTCCATATCGCAGCAGCGGCCGCACATGTGCACCACGAGAAGGGCCTTGGTGCGAGGCGTAATTTGCTTCTCGATGAGGCCGGGATCAATGTTGAAGGTACTGCGGTTGCAGTCCACCAGTACCGGTCGTGCTCCGGCGTGCACAACCGAGTGGACCGTGGAGCAGAAAGTCATGGCCGGCACGATCACTTCATCGCCCTCACCAATGCCCAGCGCGAGCAGCGCGAGATGTATGGCTGCCGTTCCACTGCTTACCGCGGCGGCGTAAGGCGCGCTCTTATAGCGAGCGAACTCTCGCTCCAACTGTTCAACCCTGGGACCCAAACCGATCCAGCGGCTGCGGAGACACTCTACGACCGAGGCAATCTCGGCGTCGCCGATTACCGGCGCCCCAAACACCAGCCGAGCGTCACGCCTACGGACCGGTGCGCCGCCTGCAATCGCGGGACGATCGTCCTCTTGCAATGGAATGGAAGGTCCGCCAGCCAGCGGAGCACGTTTCATAGATTCTTGGGCCAATTCGCGGAATTGTAGTGTCCGCTGATTGTAATTGATTTTGCCGAGCATGCCTTCCTGCGGCTTGCGGCCGCCACTCGGCTATACTTGAGAGAATAGAGCTCGTCCCTTGTAGACGTCACCTGGATGCCCTTCACCGTTTCTCACGCAGCCGCCGTTTTGCCCTTGCGAAAACTCAACCTGGTTTCGTCCGCCTTTATTGTCGGCAGCATGGCTCCAGACTTTCCCTACATTATCGGAAACACCGAGTACCGCGGCATGGGACATCAGTTTCCGGGGCTCATCGAATTCACCATACCCGCTTCGCTCGCCGCGCTGTGGCTGTTTCACAACATAATCAAGCGGCCAACGATTGGGCTCTTGCCCGCCGCAATGCAAGAGCGACTGCGCGGCCAAACCGCCGATTTCAAGTTTGCCGGCGCTGCCCGCTTCCTGGCAATCCTGGGATCCATTTCGCTGGGCGTCCTGAGCCATGTGGTATGGGACTCCTTTACTCACCCCTACACCTGGCCGTGGCGGCAATTTGTGTGGCTGCGAAGCTTCGTACACGTTCCTCTCGTCCACCATCGCATGCAGGTGTTCGCCGCGCTGCAATACCTCAGCACTATTGTGGGAATGCTCGCGCTGGCGATTTGGGTGTTGCTGTGGTACCGGCGATCAACCCCGGCCGTTACGGTAACTCTAAAACCGCCTCCTAAGTCTCGCTTTGGACTGGCAGTCGCGATGTTTGCCCTCGCGGCGATTGCGGGAACCGTTCGCGCCGTGCTGATTATCGGCCTGCCGGCAACTGTAGGACGAGCTGACCATTTTCTGCTGGTCTGCGGCGTGACCTCTCTCGCCACAGCGTTTTGGCAGATTCTGTTTTACTGTGTGCTCATGTCCTCCTACCAAGTCTGGACCATCCCCTAAACCGCCCGGCCTAACCTATGCCTCTGGTCAGCATCATCATGAATGTTCGCAATGGGGCGCTAACCTTGCGGGAAGCCATCGACAGCGTCCTGGCCCAAACCTGCGAAGACTGGGAACTCATCGTCTGGGATGACCGCTCCACGGACGCCAGCGCGGCCATTGTCTCCGATTACCGTGATGCCAGAGTCCGCTACTTTCTTTCTCCGGAAGATGTGCCTCTCGGGAAGGCGAGACGCGATGCCATTCGCCAAGCCAAGGCAGAGTGGATTGCTTTTCTCGATCAGGACGACATCTGGCTGCCCGGAAAGCTGGAAAAACAGTTGGCGCTGGCCGAAGACGACACCGGTCTCATCTATGGGCGGACGGTCCGGTTTTATCCCGCCGGACGGGAACGAGATTACGACCAGGCCCACGAGTACAAGCTCCTGCCCGAGGGCGACCTTTTCACTCAACTGTTTACTAAGTCTTGCTTCGTCGCGATGAGCTCCGCCATGTTCCGCCGCTCCGCCATCGAAGCCACCGGGGGCATACCGGACGAAGTTCGCATTATTCCCGACTATTATCTTTACGTCGCCGTTGCCCGCAAGTATCGCGCACGCGCGGTGCAGGAAGTGGTCTGCCGCTACCGCACGCACACCGGCAGCATGTCCCACGTTGTGGCAGTCGAGATGCATCGGGAAGTACTATGGCTCGTCGACCAATGGGCTGACCAGCTTGATCCCCACACTGTTGCGCTCTGCCGTAAACGGCACCTGACCGCCATTGCCCTCGAAGAGATGCGGAGCCGCACGACGTTGCGCCAGGGAGCTGTCCGATTGTTTACCGAAGGCTCGGTAGGCTCGCAGTTGGCGCGTCCCTTTGCGTTTGTATTTCACCTCGTCCGCCGCACTGTCCGGCGCCCGTACTGGCGAAGACCGCCTATCAAGGCGAGCGTGTAGGATCAAGCCAGCAAGACGCACTCATGCCCCTGGTCAGCATCATCATGAACGTTCGCAACGGCGCCGCTTTTCTGCGCGAAGCGCTGAACAGCGTGCTGTCGCAAACCTTCGCGGACTGGGAACTCATTGTATGGGACGATTGTTCCACTGACGACAGCGCTAAGATTGTCGGCGAGTACCGCGACCCGAGGATTCGCTATTTTCTCTCACCTGACGACACGCCCCTGGGTAAAGCCAGAGATCGCGCGATCCAGCAAGCCCGGGGAGAATGGCTCGCCTTCCTCGATCAGGACGATATCTGGCTGCCGCTCAAACTGGAAAAGCAGATGGCGCTCGCCCATGAGAATGTCGGCATTATCTATGGTCGTACCGTGCTATTCGACTCCCGGCACGGGGACCTGCGCGATTACGACTATGCCCACGAATTCGAGCTACTCCCGGAAGGCAATATCTTTGCCGCGCTCTTTCGCAACGCTTGTTTCATTGCCATGAGTTCAGCGGTACTGCGCCGTTCGGCGGTCGCCGAGGTCGGAGGGATACCCGATACCATTCAAGTTGTTCCCGACTATTATCTCTATATTGCGATCGCCCATCGCTACCAGGCGCGCGCCGTGCAGCAAGTCGTCTGCCGCTACCGTATTCACCCCGGGAGCATGTCGGCGTCGCACCAGCACCGCCTCCGGCTTCATGCGGAACCGCTGTCCATCGTCAACCAATGGGCCGCTTGCCTGGATCCTCGAATCGCAACCTACCGCCGCATGACCTACTCGACTGCCTTGGCGTTGGAGGAGATTCGGCAGCAGCACACGGCGCGGACCGGCCTGCGAAGGCTGCTGTCGGATGGCTCCTGGCTCTGGCTCATGTCGCGACCGATTGTCCGGGTCTGGCGTGCAGTACGGCGGCGGCTATGGCACCCCTATTGGCGAAAGCTCCAGCGCAGCGGGGAGAGCCGCGATCCCGACGGGGAAACCAGTCAATCGGTATGAGAACTGCCCGGTTCGACGATGTCCTTGATAGTACCAACCCCTGCCGCTGCCGCCCGGGCGACACCGGATGCTGCTCGCATCTTCAGGCCGGTGGCCTGGTCTCCCTGCAGCACAACCCGAATGGTCTGGAAAAGTATCTTCATGTCGAGCAGCAATGAGTAGTTATAGATGTAGAGAAGGTCAAAGTGCAGTTTGCTTTCGACAGTGGTGCCGTAGCGGCCCATGACCTGAGCAAGCCCGGTGATGCCAGGCTTCACAGCATGACGCAATCCATAGGCCGGCAGCTTCTTCTCGAAGCGGTGCACGAAGTAGGGCCGCTCAGGACGAGGTCCGACAAGGCTCATCTCTCCCTTAATTACATTTAACAGCTGCGGTAACTCGTCAATCCTGAGAGTCCGAAGAAAACGGCCGATTTCTGTAATCCGAGGGTCGTGTTCGGAAGCCAGCACCGGGCCGCTATGTTTCTCAGCATCCACGCTCATGGTCCGAAACTTCAGAACGTGGAATGGCGTGTCCCCTCGTCCGATTCGCTCCTGCCGGTAAAACACGGGTCCGGCGGAGGTCGCGCGTATTACGAGGGCCACGATGGCAAGCACAGGACTGCTCAACAGCAACAAAGCCGACGACGCCACCAGATCCAGTGTCCGTTTCAGTAACTCCTCCGCGGGATTCAAGCGGTGCGGTTGGATCCCAAGGATCAGGAGATCGTCGACTTCGCGGGCCTCGGCTCCAAACAGAGTCAACTCCGAAAGGTTGGGGACGGCCAGCACTTCTTTCCTACATCGGAAACAATGCAGAATGATGTCTTCCTTCTGCTCCAGACTCTGGCTCAATACGATGGTCTCGGCGTCGTCCAACTCTGTGTACGGAGGCCGCAAGTTTCGGCGAAGCACATATCCCTGCATGCGATACAGCCCGACATCGTGTTCCTCGAACTTTTCCATGACTAGGGAGGCATCATCATCGCGTTCCCCAATGACGATCGTCCGGCGATTGCCGAACCAGCGCCGGTATAACCGCCGCATCTCCACCCGGTAACTGCACAACAATCCCACCTGTATGAAAGCCGCCAGCAGCAGGACGCTGCGCGGGAAGGCAAACTGGCGGGCCCAAAATCCCAGGCCCATCGTGGTCAGCAACGTCATGCCCACCGCAATGATGACGGAATAAAGGACATGCCGCAGGGACCGCCGCAGCCAGTCACGGTAAAGGTCGAGGAGATGAAAAATCACCAGCGTCGTCAACGACACCAGGGCCGACAGATTCAGGTAGGAGGAGATGTTAGCGTGGGGCGTAAGCAAGTGGTTACGGCGCAGGAAGAATGCGATCAGGAAGCCCGCGTTGACCAGACCCACATCGCAAATCATTACGATAGGCTTGTACAGCAGCAATCGTACTGGGCGGCTCATACCATCTCCCATATCCGTTGCTCGTGAGCAAACCCGGAGCGCGCACAGCGGGCGTCACACGCTCTGCCGGCAAGACAAGAATGAATCAAGCCTGTCCAGCGAAATGCTTTTCCGTAAAGAACCGCTCGACCCATAGTTTATTCCGAGTTGCGCAGCAAAGCTGCTCGCGCCGCCTGTTCCCTGCTTGGTGCTCCAGGCCCTTTGATGACGCGCTTGTCGGAGCTGAAACGGTTTTCCAGCACTTTCAGGTAATAACGAAGCGTTACGGCAATACGAACGAGTCTCTTCGTCACGGCACTCTTGCCGAAATAGTCGTACGCTTCGCTGAACTCAACGAGAGCCCGCCTCTGGTCACGCAGCGAGGCCAGCGGATTCTGGTTGATACTCTGGCTGCCCAGGTGAATGACTTCCGCGCAAGGGGTGTAGTAAACCTTGTAGCCTTTTTGCCGCAACATGTAGTTATAAGCAAGATCTACCAGAGCAAGGCGAAAGCGTTCGTCCAGCATACCGGCATTTTCCCACGTCGAGCGGCGAATAACGTATGCCGAAGTTCCAAGGCTATCCACCGGCTGGGCTTTGGAGTAGTCGAAGTCAGTGTTGTAATAGCGGTTCATCAAACGGCTGCCGGGGAACAGCTTGTGCCAATTGATCGCCTGCAGAAAGAACACTCCAGGGCCGGGAAAGCCTCGCACGCAATGCTGGACTGTACCATCGATGTTCAGCAACTTTGGGCCGCACACTGCCGCGTCCGGGTGCTCATCCATGAATTCAACCAACGCCTTGAACACGTTGCCTTTGAGCACCGTGTCACTGTCCAGCAAACAGGCATAGCGAGCGCGCGACATGCGCATGCCTCGATTCTGGTTCTTGGCATAAAGCTGGTTGACACGATTTCTGACCAGGATTACCTCGGGAAAGATCTCCGCGACCATCTCGGCGCTGCCGTCGCTCGAATTGTCGTCCACGCAAATGATCTCGAAGCCGATCCCGTGGGTGTGCTGATAAATCGCCTGAATACAGTTTCGCAACAGCACGCGAGTGTTATAGCTCGAGATAATTACCGTGAGATCGAGAGCCGGTGAAACCGCTCCGCGTTCCTCCGGATTTTGTGCCTGGTGCATTGTTTTCACTTCTCAGCGATCAGCCTCAGCTCCTCTCCGAGACCTCGCCCGCACTTTATCATGAGAAGTTCCGCCAACATTGCGAACGCTTCCCGAATCCCCACCCTTAAGGATGCACCACCGGGACGGAACTTGCCAGAGCAACGAATCTCCTCACTCGCCCGGTAGGCAAAGGGTGCTCCCAAAACTGTAAAGGTGCGCTGTTTTGGGAACCCGGCCCGCCGGACCGCCTCAGCCAGTGTCCCGGCCCCGAAAAGATGCAAATGCCGCGGCGGATCCAGATGCAGCCAATGCTGACGGAATCTTCCGTGAAAGTAACTTTCGATGTTGGGAGTTGCCAGGATAAGACGGCCTCCCGGTCTTAGAATCCGATGACACTCACGCAAGCTGCCGACTGGATCGGCCACGTGTTCAATCGCATGGTTCATCACGATACCGTCGAAACTATCGCTGTCATACCTTTGGTCGCTCAGCGCCCCCAGCCGAACATCAGCGCCGCGTTGCCTGGCAAATTGAACCGCCGCCGGATCAGGATCGATTCCTTCAGCCTGCCAGCCGCGGCTTTGGACCGCCAGGACGAGGTCACCGTCGCCGCAGCCGACATCCAGAACCCGGCCAGACTTCTGCTGCGGCAAGCTGGAAATGAGCGTCGGAAAGGCAAAGCCGGTAACCGCGCCTAAACAGCTCGAGGCAACGCTTGCTTCCTTTCCATTGCGATGATTTCCGGGAAACTCTCCGAACTTCACAAACCAGCGGAGACGTGCTGAAAAAGTTCCATTGCTGCCGCCATGTTTCAGCGAGTCCTGATGCGTGTAATAGGATTCGTAAGCCTCGCTCAAGTCGGCTGGGAGCGGGTCGAGCCATAGAAGGCCGCAATCAGGATCCTGGCATCTCCGTACGTTCCAAGTACCCGGAGCAGCAAACAGACGGTCCTGCAGCCCCTCGTAAAGGATGGTTCCTGGCCCATGGCAGAGATAACAGGCAGGCCTGGCTGCGAACTGCATTCCCTGGGATCTCGAACTCACTGCAATTCCCGGTACAAGGCAAGGGTTTGCTCCCCGCAGCGGCTCCAATGATACCGCGCCGCGATTTGCCTTCCTCGTTCGACCGCAATCCTCCGCGGTTCGTCTTCATTGATTGCACGCAGCAGTTCGCGGTTGAAGGAGATCTGGTCGTGGGGATCGAAGTAGAACGGAGCATCGTTGCAGACTTCCACGATCGCTGGGATGCGGCTGGCGAGCGTGGGACAGCCGAGCGCCATGGCTTCCAGCGGAGGAAAACCAAACCCTTCGTTGAACGACGGATACACGAACAGTTTCGCTCCCGCATACGCCTCCCCGAGCAGTTCGTCGGAGACGTCTGGCAAACTGATGACGCAATCCGCGATTCCCAGGCCGGCAATGCGCTTTCTTTCCCCTGCCGTCAGTGGCTTGCCGCCCAGCACCAGCAAGTCAAACGAGTCCCTCAATCTGCTGTCGTGAAAGGCCTGCAGGAGACCGTCAAAGTTCTTGAAGGCCGGTCGCATTCCAACATAGAGAACGTAGTCGCGCCGCACCTGCTTCCGCAGCGCGGCCGCGGCCCCTGCACCGCGTGGAAGCGCTGTCAGTCCATGATGGATCACGCGTGTCTTCTTCGCATCCAGGTTATAGAAACGCAGCAAGTCCTGGCGGGTAGACTCGGAGACGCAAATAATCGCGTCGGCCTTGGGAAAAAGTCGCCTCCTTGCCGCGATGATCTTCCCGGCGTCCGGGAAGAGCTCGGGAAAGCGCTCATGCGTGCATTCATGATGGGTAGCTACCAGCTTCCGCGCTCGCACTGCAGGCATTCGCATGTACAGGGTCGAGTGGTAAACATCCCATCCGCCGCGAAACGGCGCGATCGAATTGCTCCAGGCTTCGTTCACGATGTAGCGCAGCGTGCCCGGTGGCAGCCACTCGGGAAAACTCATCACGCGCAGGTTTGACGAATCCAGCTCGCGAAACGGATACACCGTGCCGCTGATTCCCAGCAGCAAGTCGGTTTGTGCATCCGGCACGGTGGTCAGGAACTTCATCAGTTCGTAGAAGTACCGGGATGCGCCACCGGCATTTTGCAGAGAAAAAACCTGATGGTCGTAGAGTATCCGCACCCGGGGCCTACGCGATCAACTCCGACAGAGGTTCGGCCCGGGACGTGAGTTGCCTGGCCGACCACCCGGCCAATGCCAGGCTCGCCAGCAGGATCACATAGCTGATCAGCGTATTGACGGCGGCTGCAGCCGCTCCATGGGCCGGAATCCAGATCAGGTTCAAGACCACGTTGCTGCCGGCAGCGACTGCCATGCACAGCAGAATCTTCTTCTCCATGCCCCAGGCGATATAGGCATTGCTCAAGTACGATGTCAGAAAATCGAGTGGGATGGCCCAGGCCAGCAATAGCAGCAACATTGTGGCGGGCAGGAACTGATGGCCAAACAACAGCATCAGCAACGGCCGCCGCACCACCGTAAGGGCAGCAGCGATGCCGATTCCCGCGCCCAGCAGCGTAAGCAGTATTCCCGGTCTTAGCATTCGCTTTCGCTGCTCCACATTTTGCCTCGCCAATTGCGGGTACAACACTTGCGTGAGCAGATAGTAAGTGTACAAGACCTGGTTGATCACGCGGTAGGAGGCGCTGTAGAGCCCCACCTGTTCCGGACGTGCCATAACGCCGAGCATCAGCATGTCGATGCTGTTGAACGCCAGGTTGCACAGCGTCGCCAGTCCCAGGATGCTGGTGCGCTGCCACGCCAGGGAATCCTGAATCAGCGGCAACAGCACGACTTCATCCGAACCAGGCTCCTGGCTCTTCCACCAAATCCAGAGAATGACGGTATTGAGCAGGACTCCGGTAACATGGCCCAGCACCAGCCACCACAGCACGTCGCTGGAATTCCTTCCCGCCAGCGCGCAGACGAGCATGGCCAGCGGGATGATGCTCCGGCCCAGGCCAATCAGCCCCAGGCGCTCCCGGCCCCATGCCAGCCAGTCCAGCGAAAGAGCGTGCAGAGTACAACTTGCAGCGAAAGCCAGCAGACATGCCCTCAGGTTCCATGGCAGCCTGGTGGAAGCCGCATAAATGCAGAGAAACGGCAGGAGTGCCAACGCCATGGCGATGCGACGCCGTTGCACGCGATGCACGATTTGCCTGGCAGCCTGCGGATATTGAGCCACCAGCCGGGCGCCCACGTGGCGCAAGCCGAAATCGATGAAGGGGAGCGAATGCTGCGACATGGTCTGGCCCAAGGCGTAGACGCCGACCACGATCACGCCAAACCTGTGCGCCAGGAACAACAGGGTGATAATGCCCCAGATGCGTGCCAGGGCCTCGCCGGAACCAAGACGCAGCATCTGACTTATCAAATGGCGCAGGGACGCCTTCATAACAGATCAAGGTAGCGGGCATAGACGTCACCGCCGGGCGCGGTCCGCACCCGAAACCGCGTGGTCTTGAGGAGATCGGCCATCTTATCGCGGCTGACCCAGGCGGGCAGCCGCAGCTCCCGTTCACTTTCGACACAGTAGTTGAACTCTACCGGCCCGAGCTTCTCCAGCATCTCCATGCAGTCCAGCGCCGGCTGCAATCGCTCGGGTGTGAACTCAAATGAAAGCAGCTTCAGCTTTTGAGAACAACCTTTAATCACTTCCGCTTCGAACCCTTCCACATCAATCTTGGTGAAAACCGGTATGCCGTGCTCGCGAATCAGTTCATCCAGCGTTGTGATCGGCACCTCCCGCACTTCATCCCAACGAAACTCCTCTGTCGAAAGGCGTCCCGATTCAACGACTGCCTCGATATATTCCGAAGATAACGTTGTGCAATAACTGCGCCCGCATACCATCAGTTTGCCCACCCCGATCGCCGCTCCTGCGGCCTTGGGAACCAGCACAAAATTTGCATAGCGAGCGAATCGTTTGCGAAGGGCGTCTACGCTTTCCCGCTGCGGTTCTACAGCAATTACCTTTGCGCCCAGCTCCAGCATCACCTGTGCCATCTCGCCCGTATTGGCCCCGATATCGAAACACAGATCTCCGGGCGATATGAACTGGCAATACAGCTTCATGGTATCGCGCCGCAACACGCGATTCAGGTGCCGGTACCAGAGGCTCTGCGCCGGACGCAACAGTCCTACCGGGGCCAGTATCTTCTTGGCGAAATCCTTGGTCGTGCGGGATGGGAATTCCCGTTCGGTCGTCATGGTGAGTATCGTTACAAGCAGTTTCCGGCCGTATTCACCGGGATAGCAAAATGGTCCAGTACTTCAACAAACGATGGGCACGGTTCCATCCTCCCGTTGAACACTTCATAACCCACGGAGGCAAGAAAATCGAACGCCTCCTGCGGCGCGTATCCGTAGCGGGAGGTCAGTTCGCTGGCCTCGAACAGAACAACGGGGCGCGAGGTACGCAACAGGCGCTGCGCCCCGCGCAATACGAATAACTCTGCGCCTTCGACGTCAACCTTCAGAAAACTGATCGGGCCGTCGATTACGTCATCCAGACGCACAATCTCACAATCGAAAGTAAGGCCTTGGGTTCCCTGGTGAGCGCCGGCAAGCTCCGGAATACCATGGTCCATCGGCATGCAGAAGGTTGTCCGCTCGGCCTTTTCGCCACAAGCTTGCGGATGCACGACAACATTGTCCAGCTTATATCGCTTAACCGTATGGCGAAGGATGTGGAGATTCGGCGGCATCGGTTCGAAGGTGTGAACGTGGCCCGAGGGACCAACCAGACGGCTTAAATGATAGGTATAGACTCCACGATTTCCTCCGACATCGACCACCGTATCGCCGGGCTGGACAAACCGCGGGAAAAACTTGATCTCAGGCGGGGTAGAACGGCGGGAGGCGATGTTTCTGGCTGTGATTCGTGCGCTGATGGAGAGATACACCGATTCCGGAGCCAGGTTAGCGAGCGCTATTTGGATCATGCGGCGAGGATTCATCTTGGTCGGCATGCCGGGCTACTTGGTGGCACACGCTCCCAGTGCCGCAGCCAGGTTGACCGACTGTCGCGGCAAGAACAGCCGCAGACGCAGGGCGGCAAGCAACTCGACGATATCCTGCGCGGTACGCTGCACCAGGCGCAGCGGATTTTTTCGTGGCATTCGGCACCCGTAAACCGTGGCCTCACGAAAACCGGCGTTGCGCAACACGAAACCCAGACTCTGATCGGTAAAACCGATCGTGTGGGTGAAATCGTGATAGCGGTTGTAAGCCCCCATAACCGGATGGGCAATGTTGGGCACTTCCACGATCAGCTTGCCATTGGTCTTCAGCGAAGCCCGCAGCGCCTCCAGCAGCGGCACGACGCCATCCCTGGGCACATGCTCCAGAACATGCAGCATCACGACCAGGTCGAATTCGTTCGGCCGCTCGCGGAGGAATGCCGCTGTATCCTCGGCTAACGCTGTGCTCCCCGGCAGGACACGGTTACAGGCCGCAACCACTTCCGGCGAAACGTCGACCGCGCTGACATTCCGGTAGCCGCATTGGCTGTGCAAGTGTTCGATCAGACTGCCAAAGCCCGGTCCAATCTCCAGAATTGCGGCGTCCTTATCGGCGGGAAAGTGCTTCCCGTGGTGTTCGATGGCGGCAATTGCGTTCCAGCGCAGCGTCGACGGAGCAGCGATATGGCGAAAATGTTCGCTCAGATAGTGATCGAATTCAACGCTCATGGCCGCAGTCCGCTCGAGCTGTCGTTGCTGGAAACAGGCATTGCCGTGGAATCATATTCCCTGCATTGCGGCGACGCTTTCCCCACATCGTACGGACCCAGAATATAGCCTCGCAAGAGACCGGCAGCGCGAAGAAGATAGGCCCGGGCGCTGGCCCAATCCATCCGTAAAAGGCTTACGAGGGCGCCGCCGGCGGACCTTAACAACATTTTGAAAAGGAGCCGGAGTGGGTATCCTTGCGCCCGCAAGATGTAGCCGCCGCCCTTGGCGTAGGTGTACGCCTTCTGGCGAATTCGAGCAGGGTCATGGAAGCTGGGGTGGTGAACCACGAGTTCGGGGTCGTGCCACATTTGCAAGCCGTGCTCGATGCCGCGCAGAAAATAGTCGAGGTCCTCACCGGAGTGATATCCGGACGCCACACCGGGGCCGAGCCGCTCGTCGAAACGGCCGATGCTATCTGCGCCTCGTCGAGTGAGAAATGCAGTCGGGGTAATGCCGGTCCGCCAAAGTGTCTCCCGCGTACAGACGCAGGGGGAGCTTGGCCATTGCGGCCCGGTGAGGCGATTATTCTCGTCCCGCAGCACCCCAAACAAACCGTCGAATTCCGGATGCGAGGCAAACCATTCGGTAACAGTTTTCAACACGTTTTCCGGATACCAGCAATCGTCGTCCGGGAACCCGACGATCTCTCCTTTAGCCGCGCGCAGGCCGATATTGCGTGCGAGCGAGGCGCCGGGCCGGCAGCGGAGATGAACCAGGTTCAGCTTGGGATGCCGTGCCAGCGTGCCCGCCAGACGATCGTCGGGATTCTGGTCAACGATAACGACCTCAAAGTGCTCAAAGGCCTGGCCGTCAAGGCTGGCCAGCAGCCGCTCTAGTTCTGCGACGCGCTCCATGCTGGCGACAATGAGTGACACCGCCGGGTCAGGCATTGGTCACTCCGATGTCCAGCACGCCAGCGGCACGCGGGGTCCGCTTCAGCCAAATTAGGGTGCGGTAGAGTACCCATCCGCAGAGAAGAATGGCGATGGAGATGGCACTCCGCAACAGTTCCGACACGCAATCCAGCAGCTGCCCTCTTGGCATCAGGATTACCAGCGGAAGAATCAACGCCACGATAAACAAGGAAAGTGCATTACGGCTGAGAGAGTGGAGCAGGTGCAAACTGCCTCCAACTAACAGCGAGAGTATGACCACGCCCCCGAGGCCGCCTAAGAGATAGAGTTCGGCCAGATAGGAGCCCGCGGTCCCCAGGCCGCGAGAGATTGCCGCCGGATTTAGCAGCACCGTCACGTCATAGCTCAAGCGCCTGCCGGGAGCATAATCGCTGAGATCACGGGGCACGAAAGCGTCCTGCAATTCGTTCCAAAGGTAGGAAAGCGCGTGCGGCGCCAGGAGGTTTCTATACTTGACGGCTACGGAGGTCACATCCAGCGAGTTGCCTTGCAGCCGAACGAATTCCAAGGGAGCAAAAGCGTAGTCCGACAGGGTCGCATCGGTGTCCTCCCGCAGGGTCTGCACCACGTCTCCCACCACAACCAGCGCGAACGCCAATAGGGCAACCGTCATGATTCGGCTCTTCTTTGTGGATTTCACTGCAGAGACGTACCACAAGGTCACAACCAGGGCGAAGATGCCGCCTCGTAAGCCCAGCAGCAACGTCGGTATGGAAATCAAGAGGTAGGCTGCCGTCGCCAGGTAGACGTACTTCCTTCTTTTTTCGAAGACAAAGATCGCCACAAACGCGGGCAGGCTTATGACGATGATGGCGCGTACAAACAACGGAACGCTGGCGGCAATATCGGCGTGGTTTACCCAGAAATGCAGATATCCGCCATGCTCCTGGATGAACTGGTAATACTCGTAGTTCTTGAAAAGCTGGATAGGAAGCGTGCCGTAGAACACCAGGTAGAGATAGGGCAGAAATTGTCGAACCTTGGTGTCCTCCGGCGGCGCCAGACGGCGATAGTTCCAGCGGCAGGGCCCATAGACGCAGACCGCCGAAAGCGCCAGGCACAACAGAACCGTCCCGGCCTGATCTCGCGTGAGATCGAATGGGTAAATGCTCACTCCGCGTATCCTCAGCGGATCGGGCTCGCCACCCAGGCAGTAGGTCAGCAGTCTCCCACCCTGCAACAACAAGAGTGTCGAGAGAAACAGGAAGCAGGGATGCCGGCCCTGATCGAAGCGTTTCCATGACAGGACAACCAAAGCCACCAGCAACAGCGCGGTCAGAACTTCGGCCTGGCTGATCGTGAGCCGCCCCAGGACGAAGCATAGCGAGGCGATGGCCACTGCACCGAACAAGGTCAGGATCTCGATAGCTGCCACTGGCATCGCCAGGGAGATCCTCATTGCCTTAGGAAAGCTTTGGGCCGGCGGGTTCATGAGTTCCAGGATTAAGACTTCAGTGAGCGGCGCAGCAGAGCCAAACGCTCCCGGTCCTGTGGGTCCTGCTCCTTACGGCGTAAGATTTCCGCCAGAAGCACGCCCACGCAAGACAGGATAAAGGCCGCGATCGCCGTTACCAACACAATCCACATGCGATGCGGACTCGATTTCCTCTCCGGCACGACAGCCCTATCTACCACCTGAACCACCACCGCATCCTTGGCTTCGTCGAGCCGGGCGGCTTCCAGTTGCTTGCTGAGAAAATCATAGAACGCCTCGTGATACTTGAGGTCACGGGCCCGGCGGATGTATTCCAATTCCGCTTGCGGCAGTTGCCGCGTCGGCAACTCGACATTGCCGTTGCCAATCTCGCCAGTGTTTCGCTCCAGCTTGGCCAACTGGGCCCGCAAGCCGCCCAACTCCTGCTCCGCACGGCGCAAGTCGGGGTTTCCGGCAGTGGCATAGCTGCGCATGGCCTCGAGCTGGACCTCGTGCAGGGCAACCTGGGCCCTCATGTCGGCTACGCTCTGGATAATCGCCCGGGCCTGGGCATCAGGCTGCAACAGTCCGCTTTTCTCCTGCGCGTGTTTCAGCGCCAGCTCGGACAGCGACAGCTGCTCGCGTTCGGCATCCAGTTTCTGCTGATAGAAAACGCGGCGCTGGGCAGCTTCGGAGACCGCCAGATCCGAGTTCATGACATGGAGTTCTTCGACGTAGCCGTTGGCCAGGTCGGCAGCCCGCTGCGGATCACGGTCGGCAACGCTGACCGAGATCAAGCCTTCCCGTTCCGCCACAATGTAGCTGCGGCTTTCCAACTTCTTGCGGGCGTCCTGATAACGCTTCACCCAGTACACCTTGCGCAGATCGAAACGATCGATCAACCGGTCTTCAATGGTGCGGCTCTTCAACATCGCGATAAACAGGTCGCCAGGATTCTTCAGTCCCAAGTCGGACTCATTCAGCCCGGCAACCGAGCTGAGTTGTCCGAGCATGGCGGTCAGCGCCGACTGACTTTGCTGTGGCGGCAGGATAGTCGACGTCGCCGTATACATTTTGGGAAGGAGGAAAGACGCAATCGCTGCTACCACGGCCGCGGCCAGCGTGAGCTTGAGAATGGTCGCCTTCTTCCGGGAGAGAATCAGCAGCAGTTCGATTAAGTCAATGTCGCCGGGACCCACGCTCTCACCCTCAATTCCTGGCACCATGACCGCATCGTCCATCCGGCCATCGCTGCCGGGATGCAACTCGGACGTTTGGGAACCCTGACGCATACGCTCACTTTCCAACTTGCGTTCGGTTGTTTCCAGCGGCCATGCTGCCGCCGGTTCCTAAGCTACGGAGTCAGCACCTTCACTGCCGCAGCCGCCAAACCGAAATTGAAGAGAATCTGCGACCAGTCCTTGAAGTTCCGCAAGGCCGCCCCCGGATTCAACTGCTCCGGAACGATCACCGAATCTCCCGGCATCATCACCATGCTTTCGAAGCCGCCCGACCAGAAGCCGGAGGCAGCATCTTTGCTAACCACGGCTCCATTGGCGCGGACTACGAAGATCCTGCCTTTGTCGGCATTGCGCGTCGGCCCTCCGGCATCGCGCAGGTAACGCGAAACTGTCTTTCCCGGACGCTGGATGAACGATCCCTGGTTGTAAACATCGCCGACCACACTCACAACAATGGGACGGCTGGGAATGTAGAACTGATCTCCATCCTCCAGAGGAATGTCCGGGATGGCGTCCAGGCTCGTATCGTCCGGATGCAGATTCAGCACAATCCGCCCATCCGCTTTCAGCTGGCGAAGCTTGTCCAGACTGGTGCGTTGCGCTTCCAGTGCAGCCCGGGCGGCGTTGGCTTCATCTCCCGTGCGGGCGTTTTGTGACGACTGTGCCGCCTGTCGCGCCAGGTCTCGCTCCATCTGCGCAATCACCATGTCAAGCCGTTCCTGCTGCTGAATGCGAGTGGACTCGCGCGTGAAAACCGCGGCATAGAGATAGGCTGAGGGCGCCAGTCCGCCGGATTGGGCCACCAATTGGCGCAGTCCTTGAGCCGGCTGCGCACGGTAAATCCCGGCCGAAACAAACTCACCTTCCAGCCTGATCAGCTTCGTTTGCTGCTCCCGGGGCACGCGCAGATCGGCTTGCGAGAAGATGGTGACAATGTCGCCAGGCTGCAAGACAAGATTGCTGTCGTCCTGATGTTCCAGCACTGCCTTTCCCAGATTGAAGGGCACCAGCTCGGTAGACAAGTCCTTACTGCTCATTCGCTGAATCACAGCGTAGTCCCAATTAATCTCGGGTGCATTCCTCCGGACATCGTTCAACTCTCCGCTGAGCCTGGTTCCGCTCTCCTGCATTTGCAGGTTGATGGCGTTCTGCTGGTTCCAGTACTCGCGCGTGATCAGAAACTCGCGATTGGGAATCAGATCTGTGACTCGCATCCCTTCATGCCAGGGATAGCGCCCGGGAGACGCCACGTTGCCGCGTAAGGTTACCGAATTCACGAAGCGCGGCGAGATGGGAGCAAAGTTCAGCACATCGCCATCTCTCAGAGGAAGAGCCAACCCAGGGGCGTCCAGCTTGATTTCCTCGATGCTGCGGTCCTTCCGGTTCTTGATTTGTTCGACGTAAACCTTGCCGCCGTAGGCGGTCGTGCCCAGTCCACCGGCCAATTGCAGGACATCTCCTAAACTGGCTTCGGTCTTGAGCTCGTAGATGGCCGGGGTGTTGACTTGCCCCCCCATCGCAACCTGTGCTCCGATGGGCGCGAAGTAGATGACGTCCTCCGGCTGCAAGAGCACGTCCTTGCTCTTGTCGCCCTTGATTAGCAGGTCATACAAATCGAAATCAGCGACAACCGTAGAGCCGCGTTTCAGCTGGATGTGGCGCATGGACCCGCTGGACGACGGGCCCCCGGAAGCGAAGACGGCGTTTGCCAGCGTGCTTAAGGCACTTACCGTGTACCTGCCCGGACGTCTGGCCTGACCCACGACGAAAACATCAATCGAGCGCAGCTCACCCATGCTGACGTTGAGATCGAAATTCTGATAGATGCGTCCGATGTGTGATTTCAAGAAGTCCTGGAGCTGGCTATACCGCAGTCCGGCAACATTCAGGTTGCCCACTTTAGGGATATAAATCGCTCCATTGCGGTCGATTCTGCTGTGCACGTCAAGATCGATCTGGCCCCAGGCGCGAATCAATAGCTCGTCGCCGGGGCCCAGCGCATAATCTGCCGTTACGGGTACCCGGTCCACGGGAGCGAACGTCGTCGGCACGTTCTCGAACAGGTTTTCTCCGTAGATCGGCAGCGTCTGCCCCAGAGAGGTGGCAACTAACTGTTGAAAGTCACTGAGCTCAGCTGTCCTGGTTCCGGTCTTCGGGGCTTGTTGCGCCGGCGTCTGTGCGGTCGTTGGTGTAACCGTCCGGGTATCATCCAACACAACGGTTGGAGTTGAACTCGGCACCCCCTCGGGCGTCCCGCCACTCTGCTGTTGAACCGTGCTTTGCGCCGGGAACAGCTCAGCAGGGGATCTGCCATCCGCCTGGGCAGCCGCATACCGGGGGGCGCTCACTTCAATAATCGCCAGCGCCAGCACGATCACCAGCAAAACCCGACGGCCGGCTTCGGCAGTAACCTTTACCGGATGATTCTCGTTCCTGCTCTTGCTGAAGGAAGCTTTCAAGGTCGTGCTCCAGAATCTCTTCTCGTTGACGAGTAAATCTTGCAGCCTGAAAAGTGAAATCAAGAATCACTCCATCTGCATGCGCTGCGCCCGTCTAGCCGGGATTACCATTGTCGCCTGCAGCCGGTACCTGCTGCCGCAGAGCATTCAACCAGAACTGAGCATAAGCGGGAGCCAGGGTTTCGACGTCCCACGGCAGGTCTTGCCCGGTAAACAGCTGGTGCAGATTGCAGTGCGCACTGACCGCGCCAGCCAATCCCAGGGTCGCGAACGTGGGCTCCAGCTTGCCGATTGCGCCCCGCGCAGCGCACCTGCCGAAGTAGGCATTAACCGCATCAAAAATCGGCCCAAGATGCTCTCGAAACATGCTGTCGGCTCCGGGCAGCTCAAAGCCAGCGACATAGACTAACCTCATCAGCTCCGGATATTGCGCCACCATGTTAACCACAAACTCCACCAGCATGGGAACAACGACTTCTGGATCCAGGTCCGTAGCCAAACTGTTCTGCAGCTCTCTGCCCAGCTTCAGGCGAGTCAATCTGGATTCCGCCGCTGCCCAGAACAAACCTGTCTTCCTGGCAAAATAGCGGAACAGGGTCGCTTCATTCACCCCCGCCAATTGCGCAATCTCCCGTGTGCTCGTCCCTTTATATCCCCGGCGGGAGAACAACTGGACCGCGGCCTCCACGATCCGTACCTCCGTGACACTTCTCTCCGCAGCCTTTTTCACCGTCGATCCTGTGTTTTGGATTGAATCTGAGGGAGGGTCATTACGATTTGAGGGGCTCAATCTCGTCGATACCGATTTCCACCGCGACACTCTGCATAATCAACTCAAGCGTCAGCACCACGCGGCAATCGTTTTTCCTGCGAACCAGCACCCCGACCATGCCTTCCAGCGAACCTGCGGTGATGCGTACTTTTTCCCCGACTACCAGGTACGGATGGGGCTCAAAACGGCGAAGCGGCAGACTGGAGCGCAGCGATTCAATTTCAGTGCTGGGAAGAGCTGCCGGCTCGCGGCCTGCGCTGACCAGAGAAACGACTCCGGGAACCTGCAGTACCCTTACGGCTTCCCGCCGGGGAATGTGCACGAAAAGGTAGCTCGGGAATAGCGGTTGTTCGACCGCAACGCGGCAACCGTTCTTCCATCGCCGAACGGAACTGTACAAGGGCAGGAATGATTCAATCTGACGCGATTGCAAATGGCGGGCCACGACCTTTTCGTGGCGAGGCGTCGTGTAAGCCGCGAACCACTTCGCGGCCTGATCCACTACTGCAATGTCGCCGCGCCATCCAGGAGACAATAGCACCGCGGCGGTGGAATGATTATCAGCAAGAGACAAAGCTTCGCCTTCCTCAACGAGAGAGGTGATCTGTTCAAACTTTGAGTAATCTGCAACCGCGCGCTTCAAAACCTAACATCTCGATCTGATTCCGTCCGGAAACTCTCACGCTTTGTGACACTTTCCCGACGGGACAGAGCAAGTGCCCGCTTGCTATTCCTCAAAATCCACCATTACATCGGTCGAGTGCCAGCATAGGAAAAGAGGCCACGCAGGTCAAGAGAAAAAGCCCAACAATGCTGGCAGTAAGCACCAAGGTGGGAGCGCACAATGTTCGCTCCCGAATTGGAGCGGCGCGTCAGTCATTCACTTGGGAGGACACTTAGATTGGGCGCTGACGAATTGAGCCGTCGCACGACGGGTTTCGGCCTCCAAGCCGATTCGCGCCGCCCATTTCCGCATCCAATCAGCGCAGCTTTCGAGCGCGAATTCACTGGCAAGGAAACAGCGATGGACAACAATGCGCCCACGCGTGTCGCCGTCGTGGGCTTGGGAAATGTGGGAGCTACCTTGGGCTATGCCCTGTTACTGAGTGGCCTGGCGGCGGAAATCGTCCTCATCGATAAGAACCATGCCAAGGCCGAGGGCGAGGCCATGGACCTGAACCATGCCGTTCCCTTTGCTCATCCGACACGCATCTGGGCTGGGACGTATGAAGATTGCGCCGGTGCGGCCGTGGTCGTGATCGCTGCTGGTGCCGGCCAGAAACCAGGGGAAACTCGGCTCGATCTGCTGCAGCACAATGCCAGTATCTTCGCGGAAGTTGTGCCCCGCGTGGTGCAGCACAATCGCGACTGCATCCTGCTGATTGCTACCAATCCCGTTGATGTCCTGACCCACATATCCTTGCGCCTCTCCGGTTTGCCCGCACAGCACGTAATCGGCTCTGGCACCATTCTTGACACCGCCCGCTTTCGCTATATGTTGAGCCAGCATTTCGACGTTGATTCGCGAAGTGTACATGCCTTCATCATCGGAGAACATGGCGACAGTGAGGTGCCCGTATGGTCACTGGCAAACATCGCGGGAATGCGGCTGGAGGAATTCTGCGCTGCCCAAGGCCGAGCGTGCGATTGGAGGGGCCTGCACGCGATCTTCGAGCAGACCCGCGACGCCGCTTATCACATCATTGCCCGCAAGCAGGCGACATACTACGCGGTAGCCGCGGGACTGATGCGGATCATCGAGGCTATTCTGCGCGATCAGAACACAGTCCTATCAGTGTCCAGCCTGGTGAGCGGTGCGTACGGAATCTCTGACCTCTGCCTAACTCTGCCTTCTATCGTCAATCGCGGCGGAATCCACAAGGTGCTGCATCTGCAGCTCTCCGCTCAAGAGGAAGAGAAGCTACAGCACTCGGCGCAGGTGCTGAGGGAAACGCTGGGGCGGTTGAAATCTAGCTGAAATGCTGGCAGAACGGTGCCGCCAAGCGTGCTGCTTCATTCTCCCTTGCCCAACGCCAATGTGATCAGCGTCTTCTGTTCCAGTTCATGCGCCTTGGCCGAACCGGTAGCAGGCGTCGAATTGGGCGCTCGCTTGATGCTGCGCAGCCTGGAACCCAGGATGCGCTTCAGGCGCGGCGTCACGAACGACAGAGCGCCCATGTTCGCCGGCTCTTCCTGCACCCAGATAAACTCTGTGGCGTTCTTGTAAAGTCCCAGGACTTCTTTAACTTCCGTCTCGGGGAACGGATACATCTGTTCCAATGAAACGATTGCCGGCCCAGGATATTTCAGCTTCCTGCGTTCCATCCGCAGTTCCTGTCCGATTTTGCCGGTGCACAGCAACACACGTTTTGCATCCAGCGCTGTCTCATCGGGGATGATGTTCAGGAAGCGTGGCCGTTCCAAGTCTGCCAATGGCGATTGCGCCTCGGGATGTCGCAACATGCTCTTCGGGGTGAAACAGATGAGCGGCTTGCGCCACTTGCGCAGCGCCTGTCGCCGCAGGAGATGGAAGTATTGAGCTGCGGTCGAAGGCTGACACACCTGCATATTGTCGCGCGCACAAAGCTGCAGATAGCGCTCAATCCGGGCGCTGGAATGCTCCGGTCCCTGGCCTTCGTGACCGTGCGGCAACAGCATGACCAACCCGTTAAGCAGGTCCCACTTGTCTTCGCCGGGGGCGATGAACTGGTCAATGATGATCTGGGCGCCATTGGCAAAATCCCCGAATTGCGCTTCCCACGCCACCAGGGCCTCGGGATAGTCGCGCGCAAACCCGTATTCGAAGCCCAAGACGGCGGCTTCCGACAGTTCCGAGTTGTAGATCTCCACTCGCGCCTGACCGGGCCCCAAATGGCACAGCGGTACGTATTCCTTTTCATCGATTATGTCGATGAGGACCGAATGCCGCTGGTTGAAGGTGCCGCGGCGGCTGTCCTGACCGCTCAGCCGAATCGGAGTTCCCTCCATTGCCAGAGATCCGAGTGCCAGCGCCTCAGCCATTCCAAAATCCAGGGGACGTTTGCCATAGCCCATCTCCCGGCGTTGCTCCAGCAACTTTTGTACCTTGGGATGAATATGGAAGTCCTCAGGATAGTTAACTAACTGGTTAGTTATTTCGTGCAATTTCTCCGCAGAGAGTCCGGTATCGACTTCATCCTCCGGATTGTAAGGACCTCCGTGGAACGGGGCCCAGTAGCTCGGCATCTGCCGCATCGGCGGCTTCTTGACCATGCTCTTGCCGGCCTTCTCGGCGGCGTCAAGCTCAGCCTGGAACTTCTCCACATCGGGCTGAGCATCCAGACCCACGTTCTTGGCATAGATCTGATAGAGCATGGGATGGTCTTTGATTTTGCGATACAG